>Ga0169931_10000342_pt1 | contig 76394 bp, 61 predicted proteins | sample Kivu_15m_20L_FD_129675 | JGI IMG/M metagenome (GOLD analysis project Ga0169931, IMG submission 129675) | Freshwater microbial communities from Lake Kivu, Western Province, Rwanda to study Microbial Dark Matter (Phase II) - Kivu_15m_20L... | ecosystem: Environmental > Aquatic > Freshwater > Lake... | reverse complement strand
CCCGGCCCGGCCGGTTGCTTCTCACCCTGAGCCAACTGGGCGTTGCTCCCTTGACCGCAACCTGCGCAACACACCAGGAGTACAACCACCAGAAAAACAGCGACCTGAAGCACTTCCATTCGAAGTATGGGACGCAGAAGCAGGTAGGACCAAGATCTCGAAACGATCCATTCGAAGGGTGTCCCAGTTTGGCTATTTTGCTGCTCGAGGAAGTACTTGGTCACCCTCTCGACTCCTTCTTTATTCGTCTGCGGCTACCACCAACCGAAGGTAAATCGGAATTTCTTGTTCGAATTCTGATTGGGACTTTAAAACAATTTTGGCGAAATTATTGGTTGCGGTCCCTGGGTAATTTGATAGCGGCCCATCCTTTGGAACCATAATTTCAAGCGGGTATAAAAGGCTTTCGCCTCGATTGGTTGGCTCGCCCAATTGGATCTGCAAGGCATCTTCGGGAACATCACTGGAGACCGATAGTTTCACAGTATCGCGTTTGGGACCTTTCACGGAAATGAAAATCTTTGTTTGTTTACCCTCACTCTGCTTGATGTCACCCAACTCCAAGATGTTGTATTCCAAGTTGAAGTTCTTGCCTCCCAGAATGGTGACATCACCTACACCGCGGCCGCGAATTCCGCATTCCAATAACGAACTCTCCTCGATATCGGTTTCAATTCGCATTGCGCCATTTATTTTTCCCTGAGGAAAACCCTGGCTCAATTCAACGGTTATCTCAAAAATCTGCGTCGCCTCCTTGAAATCTTCGTTGGTATTTTCTGCCAGAGGAATCTCTTGATGCGTAAACTTTAGAAGTTTCGCATGCTCCGGTTGGCTCCATTCAATCTTGTTGATTTTCACTGATTCCTTCGCAAAGTTGTACATTCGTACTTTCTTGATCAATGGTTCGTTGGTGGAGAATTCACCAAGGTCGAGCAAATCAGGATCCACCAAGAGTTTGTCCACCACGATTCCCTTGACCGTCAACTTGATCATCGGTTGTCGTGGATCATTGGTTCTAATTTCCGCAGACTGCGCGAATTCGATGGCAGAAGTTTCCGTTTTCCATTCGAGTGTAATGCCGGTTTCTTCGCCTAATTGCAACTGAGACTTGTTGAGTGTCCCGATGGTGCATTTACAAGTGGAACCTTCCACCTTCAAATCCAGCGGCGATTTCCCAATATTTTTGATCATAAACGTGTGCGACTTTTTGGAACGCCGTTGCATGGTGCCAAAGTCATGCAGTGCACCGTTGAGCAATTCTGCTTTGGGGGCAGTGTCAGGTAAAAAGGGGACCAGAGAACCGCCTGCTGGAACGTTGACGGGAAATCCCGTCCCGATCTTGCCTGTCGAGGAAACTCCGGGTTCCGAATCGCTGGGCTGATCGTCCTTTTCTGTTGATTCACCATTGCTTGGTTTCTCTCGATCCGGAAAGTCTTTGCTTACCATGACCGGTTCGAAAGGGCTCCCCTCTTTTTTAGGAAAATCGACGGGACGCTGTTCGAAGCGTTCCTGGACACCGCTGAATGATCGGCTGTGGCCGGCAAACCCCAGTAATGTACCCACTACGATCGCCACAGATACAATCGCCAGAAACCGAATCATTTCCGACCCCTAATTATCAACGTATAGAATTTTCAACGAGTAGATGGAACGATGCGCTGAAGAACCTCAGTGGCAGGGACGAAATACGGATCGCCCGCCTGACCTCCTATTGTACTATCGCGGCCTGCAAATCCAGGCCACCAGATCCGTTGTATCTGCAATTTGCGATCGAGATGGGAGTGCGATTGATCTATTTGGACAGCCCTTTCCGCTAAACCCTTGGCCGACTCATGAGCGCCTGACACCTCTTGAATCGCCGCAAGTTGCAATACTATACCAGCATCATTCGGATACCTCTGCTCGGCTTCTCGATAATAGCGAGTCGCCAATTTCAGCAAATCTTCATCAACTTCGCCCGACGAATTCGCTGGGACGCTCTTCGCCAAGAGCCACACCCAGTCTCCCGCATTTCGATACAGGGCCGAGTTGGCTGGATCATGTTGGATCCAAAGTTCGATGGCTTCCAGAGCTTTTTGCCGATCGGTGGAAGATCCAGCAAGCCCCTTTTCCAGCCAATATCGGGCCCAATATTGACGCGGTCTCGGATCCAGCGGATCCAGGCGAATGGCATTTTGCAGGGTTGTTACGTTGGATTGGCCACCGAAGTTCAAAGTATTCAGCACCGGCAGCAACTTCATGACAGGATTCCAAGCCGACCCAAGAAATAAGGCAAAAATGGCGATTTTTCCGATTTGTAAGCCAATCCACCAGGGCCGTTTCAGGGGCAAAATCGAGCGCTGATTGGCCTGTAAGGACTCATTGGCCACCCCGATCCAAATTGCCACCAGAATCCACAGCGGCAAACAGACACCTGGCACCATCCAGCCACCGGCCGCCAGCAGAGCGACCCCCCATACGACGCTCGGCCAGAAGACGATACTTCGCTGAAGCTCTGGCAAAACGGCCTCCCCAGTTGGCCGCTCCCCCGCCTGATTGGCCGCTCCAGTAAGATCCGATCCAGTAAGATCTGGCAGACCTTGTTCCCACAGAATCCAGGCACCGAGCAAACTTGTTCCCAGCAGCGACCAGAACAACGGATCCACATCGGGAAAAAATCCGAGAGGAAGTCCCAGGAAGATCGTCAACACAACACCCAAATAAGCACCTGCGTAAAGCCAACGCTGTGATGCTGTGGAATCGTTGCCATCCCAAATCATGACATGGTTCGGTTTCTTTTCCGCCCCCAGAACACGGGAATTCGCGGGTTCCCCGCGGCTAGAAGCCTCTTGAACTTTTTCTCTATCGCCCCCCAGCGCGGCTTGATGGATCTTCCCAACCTTGATTCGCCACCGGTAAATGATCCCCACAAACATGCACCAAGCGAGCAGTCCGCCAAAGCCCGTCGTGGCCAAAATTTCCATAATCCAATTGTGCGGATCGGCAACCGTTTCGCTCGCTTGGGGAAGTTTGTACCAAGTGTAGTGACTTTGGTACTGACCGGGGCCAACGCCCAGCAGCCAATGATCGAAAATCATATGGCTGGTAGCGATCCAATACTCGACTCGATATTGAAATGATTTCGTCGCCTCCAGTACGACCAAAGGATCCTGCCGATATCCGATCCAGCCCAGCACACTTAGTCCGGCGATACCTAGTCCGCTTATCCATATCATCGCCGGACGCAACTCGCGGCGACTCCAAATCAGCGAAGCGATCAGACCTCCCATACCGATCGCCGCACCGATCCAAGCGGCTCGACTCTTTGTCAGAATCAGTACGCAGCCGATCACAAACGTTAACAGCAGCCACGCGCTTACCAAGCGAATACTCCGTTTTCTCAACCAATCACCGACTGCCATTCCAAAACCAAGTACAGTCGCGACACCCAGGACCACTGCCAACGAATTGGCAAGTGCAAAGGTGGCGAATGGTTCGGTGCTTTCCACGCGATTCTTGAATTGCTGATATTCCTGTGAACCGATCGAAGCATCGATACCCGCCATGCGCATCATGGTAACGGGATCCAGTTCAAACTCTTTTCGATCGGCCGGCATGCTGATCCAGTATTGGTGCAGACCATGGATGGCTAGACCGAAGCACAGAAAAAGAAAGAGTTGCAGCAAGCCGCGACGGCGACTGCCGCTGGAAGCATAAACGGTGAGAACGACCGAACAAAACGCAGCTCCCACATATTGCCAGAACATATTGAGACTAGAACGATTATTGCCTTGATCCCAGCGGACGATCACAACCGTTGCCACCCAGATCAATACCGGAGCCCAAGCGTAGGTTGCCACAATAGCGGTTCGCTGCAACATCGCTTGGGCTGGACCATCGGTGAGAAAAGCCTGCTTGGCCACCAACCAGGTGAGCAAAAAGGGGACCAGCAGCCAATAGGCGACTAAAGGTAAGCCTTGGCCCATAGAACCGCTGATGGAATCTGTTGGCATCAGCATGGTTGCCGAGAGACCCGCTCCCACGGCCAATGCCAGTAAACCCGATGACTCGCCCGTAATCACCGCTTCCGATACGTTCCGATTCGCTCTGTTTTGAGGCTTAACCTCGGCGGATCGATCGCGCAGAGCGGCCGGGCGTTTATTCGAGCTTACTTGTTTTTTTCCCACGCTTGGGACTCCAAAATGCGAATCAATCCCAAGGCGCACAGCACGATAGCGCTAACGATCAACGCACCCATTGCATCGACGCGCGGCAACAGCAAAGCTCCAAGTCCACAGGTCGCTGTTGCCAGATAGATCGTCCACACGGCTTGTTTTTTTGTCTGCCCCAGTTCGACCAACCGATGCGAGAAATGTCGCTTGTCACCCTCGAAGGGACTGCGACCTTCGGAGACGCGAATCATAATCACGCTGATCATGTCGTACAGCGGAATAGCGAGGACGAATACGGGAGCCAGTATGGCGTGAGGCTGGCTTGTCTTAGATCCAGCGTAAGTTGCCAGCAAAGTACAGCAAGCAATCCAGAATCCGACGAAATAGCTTCCAGCATCTCCCATAAAAATTTTGGCCGGAGGCCAGTTATGCACTAAAAACCCCAATAATCCACCCACCAACACCAATAACATCGCCGCCACAAAAATTTGTGGCTGGGCAGGTGTTGAGAGAAGCATGATGGCCAGCATGGTTGCTGCAATCGCAGCCACTCCTCCCGATAATCCATCCATGTTGTCCAGCATATTGAAAGAATTCACCAAGGCCACAATCCACACAACGGAGATCAAGCCGGCGACCCAACCCCATGGTAAAAAGGCCGTCAATTGCATCCCCAGTCCAAACACGACAAACGAGGCCACCGCGAACTCGACCCCCAGCCGAATCTGCCATTTCAATCCGTAGCGATCATCGGCCAGTCCCAACACCATCAGCACTGTACCGGCAGCCAACAGACCAAGCAATTGTCCGAATCGATAGACCATGCCAGGCAAGTAAACGCTTACCTCCTCAGGCAAATTGAAACTAGGACTTAGATTGGCCAAGGTATTGCTGCGCAGCAGCCACACAAAAATGCCACCGATCAAGAAAGTAAAAACCACGGCAAACCAAATACCGATTCCCCCACCAAGCGGAATTGGATGTTGGTGAACTTTGCGAGCTCCCGGTCGATCCATGAGACCCAAGCGTTCTGCCCAACGACGAACCAAGGAGACCATCAACAAGCTGGTCAAAAAGCTTGGAACGATCGTGCTAATGACAAGGACGAGGAGTAGACCTCGCGACATCACGCTCACTCCTCAATTTGAAGTTCCTGTTCCGCTTCGCGATTCAATTTATCTTTGAGATATCGGCGGGCGGCGTGGAAGAAAAGATGGAAATCGGCTCGACAATAATCAGGATAAGTCCAGGGTCGCGGTTGCCAATGCTTATGTGCAAAAAAGAGAGTCTGTTCCGCATAAATTCCGTCGCGAAGATAGAGTCGATGTTCGCGATCTTTGGTGGTTGCTAGTACAAATTTAGCCAAGGTGAGATAACCTGGGTCAAGATTCAGTGGCCGGACATCTGGAAATCGACCGCTGTGGGCCAACTCCTCTTCCCAGGCATTGGTTTGCAATTTGCACTCGGTTAAATGCCCCGCATCGTACCACGGTTCAAACAATACCAAGCGTTTGCGCAAGCCTTCACCCATTTCCTTGGTGTAAAACCGCGTTTCGGAAAAATCGAAATCCTCGCTCTGCAGCGCGATCGGCCCGAGCATCGTTTCCAATTTTTCTAAACCCCATAGCATGGCATCCGCGTGACGACTGAATACAGCCACCAGCGCCAGCGTGTGGAAATGCGGCTGAATCGATCCCATGCCAATAACCTAATCGCTTTGGGTCTAGTATGCCTTGGCAAAAATGGCGCGTCGCGCTGCAGGCTTACCGGTCAAGAAGCACTTACCCGCAGACTCCGCCACATTCGCGATCGGTAAGCAACGAATGGTCACTTTTAACTCCTGCAAAACGGGGGCCACATCTTCTTCCGAAGCAAAATAGCACAGGGCAAATCCACCATGTATTTCCGGCGATTCCGCATTCTTCGGTGAAAAGAACTTTCGGAAATCGGCTTCGTTGTCGATTTCACACGTGTTTTTGATTTGTAAATCGAGCGCTTTTTGAAAGAGCCGATTTTGCATCGCCTGCAAAATTTCCACCGCCTCACTCACCAGAGCGGTGCGCGACATCGACTTCTGTTCGCCATTATCGCGCTGAGCTACAAAGACTGCATCTTGCGCAATATCTTTCGGGCCGATTTCCAATCGCAATGGCACACCCCGCTTGACGTGATACCACTTTTTCTCCCCACCACGAAGGTCGCGATCATCCATCTCAATTCTCAATGACTGACCGTCCCAGGTAATCGCTTGCAGTTCGGTTCGCAACTTGCGGCAATACGCTAAAACTTCCTCGCGCTGCGCTTCATCTCGATAGATGGGCAAGATGACTGCGTGAGAAGGAGCCAAGCGGGGTGGCAGTACCAGTCCATCATCGTCGCTGTGCGTCATGATCAATGCGCCGACTAGCCGTGTGGAAACGCCCCAACTAGTCGTCCACGCATAGGCCACATTTCCGTTTTGGTCTTGGAATTTGATCTCTTGAGCTTTGGAAAAGTTCTGTCCCAAAAAGTGCGAGGTTCCTGCCTGAAGCGCTTTGCGATCTTGCATCATCGCTTCGATCGATAGCGTGGTATCTGCACCGGGGAATCTCTCGCCAGCGGTTTTCTCACCCTTGATTACGGGCACAGCCATATAGTTTTCGGCGAAATCGGCGTAGACATCGAGCATTTTGCAGGTTTCTTCCATCGCCTCTTCTGCCGTAGCATGCACCGTATGCCCTTCTTGCCACAAAAATTCGGCTGTACGCAAGAAGAGTCGCGTGCGCAGTTCCCAGCGGACCACATTGGCCCATTGATTGATGAGGATGGGCAAGTCCCGGTACGACTGGACCCATTTTGCGTACATGGCACCGATAATGGTTTCGCTTGTCGGTCGAACAATCAGCGGTTCCTCGAGCGGACCAGCCGGACGCAATCCACCCTGTCCATCAGGTTCCAAACGATGGTGGGTCACCACAGCGCACTCTTTCGCAAAGCCTTCCACATGCTCCGCTTCTTTCTCCAGATAGCTCATCGGAATGAACAGCGGGAAGTAAGCGTTTTGATGACCGGTTGCTTTGAACATGCCATCCAATACCCGCTGCATATTCTCCCACAACGCGTAACCCCAGGGCTTGATGACCATACAGCCGCGAACGGGCGAATTCTCTGCCAAATCCGCCGCTTTGATCACTTGCTGGTACCACTCCGGATAGTCTTCCGCACGTGTCGGCTGAATAGCCGTCTTGGGAGCTTTATTCATGATCGAGTCAGCTAGCCTTACGCGTAATAAAACCTGGGTCCAATTCTCAACAACACTCCATTGCCGGCATTGCTCCGGAGTTGTCAGTTTGCCGATCAGCGATTCCCCTTGCAATGGGGCTCGTCCGTTTTCGCCCGGGCAAAATCCCGCAAATCGATAACCCCCGGGTCGCCCCTTCTTATTCCCGCCCCATAATCCAGCGGAAAGCCTATCATCGGCGGGCTATCGCGGAGCCCAAAAACCATTTATGATAGAGGTCATGATTTGCGATGAGCGTAAATACGCTGGGCGAGAATGCTGTGCCGCCGAGAACTTCACCGCCAACGCGTTTTTTTACGCTGTGCGGGGGTGCTCCGTCGCGGGCATTGGGAACCGACGTCGCGAAGGCTATGGCTGCGAGTTTTGCATCTTTAGCTATGGTAACTGCTTTAGCTACACGAACAGGACGTCCGGTAGTGGGAAAAGCAGTCGCCGATGCTCATAAATGATTGACTGTTAACCGCAACCCCGGACGTCTGCTAGACGGCGGGGTTTTTTTGTTGTTTTACCGATCTCCAACCCCGAGCCAGAATCGCAATTAGATTTTATCCAGCGGAGAAAGCCCCCATGATTATTGTGATGGAAAAAAATGCCTCAGACGATCAGATAGCGCACATCGAACAACGCGTTCGAGACCTGGGACTAAAGGCGCACATCATTCGCGGAACCGAACGCACGGTTGTGGCGGCCGTGGGCGACGACCGCAAAGTGGCTCGTGAATCTCTCGAATCAGCCCCCGGTGTGGCTGACATCGTTCCCATCCTTGCGCCCTATAAAGTGGCTAGTCGCGAGGTGAAACAGGAACCAACGCAAGTTTGTGCCTTAAACCTAAAAGTGGGCGGCCATTCGATCGGAGTGATCGCCGGTCCCTGTTCGGTGGAAAACGAGGAACAAATCGTACAGACAGCAAGAGCCGTAAAGGCCGCCGGCGCAACGGGTCTCCGCGGTGGAGCCTTCAAGCCGCGCACCAGCCCCTACAGCTTTCAAGGCCTCAAAGAAGATGGGCTGAAACTCCTCGATTTGGCTCGCCAAGAAACCGGTCTGGCAATCGTCACGGAGGTTATGAGCACGGAAGATGTCGAACTGGTCGCGCGATATTCGGATGTGCTTCAAGTCGGCGCTCGCAACATGCAAAACTATCGTTTGCTCGAAGCTGTCGGCAAAACGCCACGCCCCGTGTTGCTCAAACGAGGTCCCGCTTCGTCGATCGACGAATGGTTGCTGGCAGCCGAATATATTCTAAACGAAGGGAATCCCAACGTTATGTTGTGCGAAAGAGGCATTCGCACTTTCGAAACCCATACTCGCTACACGTTGCCCCTGGCAACGGTTCCCTATTTACATCGCAAGACCCACCTTCCGGTCGTTGTCGACCCGAGTCATGGCACCGGACACACTTACCTAGTCCCCGATATGGCCGCGGCAAGCATCGCGGCAGGCTGCGATGGATTGATTGTTGAAGTTCACCCTAACCCCGAAAAGGCCATGAGCGATGGCTATCAGTCGCTCGACTTTTCTCAGTTTAACGACATGATGAAACGTTGCCGTATCATCGCCAATGCCCTCGGAAAAACGTTGGGTTAAGCTCGCACTTGCCCATCTATTCCGCCAAAATGCTCAACCCCCAAGTTTGCCGAAAACCATAGCGATTATTCATCTGCACTTCCGTTAGGACAACTTTACATGAAACGACAATTCGTAGCCCAGTTGCAACCGCGCGATGAAGTCGATGAAATCTATCGTGTGCTCGATAAGCAATTGCGTCCCAATCGACAAGGCAATCTGTACTTGTTGTTGCAACTGGCAGATCGGACTGGTGTCGTCACGGCCATGCGTTGGAATGCCGATCAGCGATTGTACGAGTCCATTCCTAAAGGAGGCTTCGTACGTATTATTGGCGTCGCTCAACTCTTCAACGGTGGCATCCAACTGATCGTCAACGACGTTGAACCCACCAAAGAATCGAACGTCAACGCAGAAGACTTCGACGCCATTGATCAGAAACGTATCGATCTTTTATGGAATCACTTGACGGAAATGATTGCATCGGTCCGCGAAACATCGCTGAAGCGGATCGCTGACGCATTTCTGAATGATGCCCATATCAAGGAGAAACTCGCCGCGGCTCCGGCGGGAGTAAAAACCCATCATGCGTACCCTGGTGGACTCCTTCAACACATGTACGACCTGATGAGCCTAGTCCAAGTCGTCGCTCCCCGCTATCCGCAAGTCGATCGCGAATTATTGCTCGTCGGAGCAATGCTGCATGATATCGGTAAGATCGAAGAGCTCGGTTTCGAAGGAGAGCTCACCTACACCGACCCAGGACAGCTGGTTGGTCATTTGGTACAAGGTGTGCAAATCTTGCAAAAACTTGTAGAGACCGCTGAGGCCGATGGCAATGAGATTCCAAAGGAAATTCTCTGGCGATTGCAGCACATGATCGTCAGCCACCACGGCTCCATGGAGCATGGTAGCCCGCGAGTGCCCATGACTTTAGAGGCAATCCTGTTGCATCAACTCGATGATCTCGATGCAAAGATGAATGCAACGACCGAACTGATTCGCTCGGACATGAACAGCGAAAGCCGTTGGACGAATTACAATCCGACGCTGGGACGCAAAATGTACAAGCCCTCACTGCTAAAATAGACCATCTCTATTGTCAACCTTTTAGAGTAACGGTTGTAACGATTAGGAGTTTTTCGCCGTTGAGAGATGCGAGGAAATCACAACTCACTCGCTTTGACGAAAAACTGAAAACCCCGTGACCTATAATGCATCGTCGTCTTAAATGAACGCGATCATGATAGTGGCACTCCAAAATGCAACGCTCGATCCTACTCCCGCTCTCGCTCTCACCCCAGGGAGTTCGCGCCGTCGCGTTGCTGGTGTGCCTCTATGTGCTGTCCAGCGGTTCAAGCTTAGCACAAACGACGAGCGATTCGAAACCACACACCGTTTTGTTCGATACATGGCACAGCAACACTTGGATACGACAACTCCCAGCGCCTCAGCAATACAACTATCATCAACTGCACAGCCTCGCCAGGGCCGCTGTTTCTCTTGAAGCCTTGGGCTGGAACTGCGAACCGCAGGTTGAACCATGGACGCCCGAGTCCCTACAAAACGCAGCGCTCGTGGTCGTCAATCTTGTATCCGCTGATCGACCCCCTCTCCTTATCTCGGAAATCCGAGCCCTGAATCATTATTTGCAGGCGGGGGGTGGAGTGATTGTGATCACCGATCATACCAATTGCTATTTTCATAATGCGATTTTGGAACCCTGGTTTCATGAACTTGGAATACAGCTCACCATGCATTCGGCCTGCGATGTTGCACCCTATACGCTAGCGGCCGGACCTGGGTGGATTACCATCGAGTCCTTTGCCAAGCATCCTGTCACAGACCAATTGCAGCAGATAGCCTTTCAGACCGGCGGTAGTGTCGACCCAAAGCTAGCCATCGCATGGACCAGTTCGCAAGGCTGGGGCGACGATGGTCGAATGAGCCCCTTTGGAGAAGGCAAATCGCTCGGCTTCTTTGGCGACTTTGCCTTTTCACCCGGGGAAACACCTGGCCCCATCGGGGTGATTGCCGCTAAGGAAATAGGCCGAGGACGTCTGGTCATCATCGGTGATCAAAATGCGGTCGGCAGCATGTTCCTCAACTATGCCGATAATCGAAGGCTTTGGTTACAGGCTGCTTTATGGGCCAGCCAACCACGGAACACTCCTTCTCAACAAGAACTGCTCGCCTTGGGCCTTGCCGCCGAAAAGGATCGGACGATGATCTGGTGCTACGAACCGCTGTCGCAGCATAAGTACTATTGGGGCTCGCAAGACGACGATGGTCTGAGTCATGCTTTCGAATTGCTTTGCAAACATGCGGACCCCCGCGCTACCGACCGCTTCGAAGAACAAGCTCAGTGGCTCATCGTGCCAAGAGCGGACCTTCTCAACGATGCCCAGACAACTGCAGCAATGGAACGATTTATTCAAGTGGGAAACAAAAATGTGATTGTACTGGGTGAAGCATCACAGCCCAACGTGATGAAAGATTGGGTACAACGACTTCCCGATCCATCGCTTGCGGATAGCCCGCAGGGTGTCCAAACCACTTGGTCCATCGGCAATAAGAGTTTTATTTTTTGGCTAGAAAATCGGAATGCTTGGCTTAATGCTTCAATTCCCACCGCGACAAAGCTCCGCACGGAAAAAGAAGAGAGACAAGATGAGGAACTCCTCAAATGGATGTGGGAAAGAGGCTTGCGGCGCATTCCCAGTGCCTATGAGAATGTTCCCTGGGATACCCCATAAAATTATCTTCGAATGTCCGTGAGCCAAACTGCGGGAATCTGAAAAGCTAAGAAGCTGAGAAGCTTGAAAATCGGTCGTCTAGGAACTCAGCAGTTCGAGAACTTCGGCATGCAGATTTCCATTGGTAGCGACGCCATCGCCGCCATGGATGGTACGATTCCCCTTCCAATCGGTGAAGCGTCCACCCGCCTCTTCGATCACTGGCAAGACGGCTGCAACATCCCAAGGGCTCACTCGCGGATCGACCATCACTTCAGCTCGACCGGTAGCCACCAAAAGATAACCGTAGGCATCGCCCCAAGTCCGCGTCACGTAGGCTCGTCCCTGCAGAGCCGCGAAGGCTGAACGGGAACCTCGTTTATCGAAGGTATCGACTTGGGATGTGACGAAGAGTCCTTCTTGGAGTGAACGGGAGCGGGCCACGGAGGCGCGGCAAATAGGTTTGCCTGAAACTTCATGATAGGCCCCGTGACCGATAGATGCATGGATCAATTCATCCATACCGGGGATGTAGATCACACCCGCGATGGGCTGATCCTCAAAGATCAAACCAACTAAAGTCGAATAGAGGGGCACACCATAAATAAAGGACTTGGTCCCATCGATCGGATCAACGATCCACTGGTAACCGCTTTCGCCTTCGATGCTGCCGAATTCCTCACCGAGGATCCCATCTTGGGGAAAATGTTTAGCAAGTTCCCGGCGAATCAGCTGCTCCGCTTGCTGATCGGCGATGGTAACCGGCGAAGCATCGCTCTTGCGGACAACTTCAAAATTATCCCCTTGGAAATATTCCAAAGTTTTTCGTCCAGCTTTCCGTGCCCATTCGACAGCCGCTTCCCAGCGTCCATGATGAGATTGCGTAAAGGTAGCAGGGAGCACGATCAGCCTTTCTTATCGACCGGTTGTTGAGGCAGGAAAAAAGAATGCCACGCAAGCATGGCAGCACCACACACTAAAAGTGAATCGGCGATATTGAAATTGGGCCAAGTGTACTGACCATACCGCAGTAAAATCCAATCACGAACACCTAGTGGGCAAGGCATATCGGCAGAATACCAAATCCCCAAGCGATCATAGAGATTTCCGAAAATCCCCCCCATAACCAGTCCCAAAGCGACGGTCAGCCAAAGACTATGAGCGGCTCGAAACCCGAAGAGCCAAATCACGATAGCGGTGGCCGCTACGATGGACATAACTGCAAAGAACAGCCCATAGCCAGCACCCATGCCGAACAGCGCGCCGGTGTTAATCGCCGTCTCGATACCCACATAGTTTTCGATCAGCCACCAAGGTGGATTCTCACCCGGAAGACCACGCCATAAAAATATCCAATGCTTGGAAAGCAAATCGGCAAAGGTACCGATAACCGCCAAGGACGTAAATGCGATCCATCGGCTTAATGGGATCGGAACCACAATCGAATCAACCTTGTAACTGCTGAGCACACTTGACACAGTGAGGTGTATCCGGAAGAACATCTAAGCGGGCTTTGGGAATGCGACCACCGCACTCCGTGCACGAACCATATTCACCACTAGAAATTCTGGCAAGAGCAGCTTCAATACTGTCCAGCGTATTTCCATTATTTTGTAACAATTCTAATGTAAATTCTTGATCATAATTTTCCGTGCCGATGTCGGCCGGATGCGTTGGATAACCGCCAGTCGAAATACCGCTTTCTGACGATAAAGACTCGGCAGTCAACATTTCGACGTCTCCCAAAACTCGGTTCTTTAGGATCAACAATAATTTCCGATAATGCTCCAGATCGCGATCATTCATGGTTTACTTCTCCTGTTAGGTGCCAGAGCGAGCGATTTCCGTAAAAATGGCTTGGGTTGTCGCAATCCCGGCCGAAAACCAGAGTTCCGTGACTGCCTGTAACTCGCCTGCCTGTAGCGGAATTCTTTCTCCACCAGAAAAAAGCTACCTTCAGGGATGCATAAGCCATGCCAAATGGCAAAAATTAGCCTATTTTCCGCGTGCATTTGCCACAATTTTGCTTCTGTGGGCCTGAGCGAGCAAAAACGGTATGGTACGGGGTGGGGTTCAAACAGTAGTTTAGGCGGGACTTCGATCCAAACTGGGCGGGATAGCCCCGGAGGACTATGTCTCCCCGGAGGACTACCGCCTCAATGTAAGCGGCCAAGCGTCTCCGGTCAACAAAATTGCTACACTACCAAAAGGATGTTTGTACCACTTCGGCTCCATTGATAATTCAGCCCCACGCTAGAGGCGGCTCAGCCACTGTGTGCTCAGCCACCTAGTATTCAGCCAAGGGTGCAGGAAAGCTCTGCCATGCGAATGACCACGAACGTTCCCTCACTGCTCCGACGCACAAGTTCCGATATTGCCTTTCAGCGGTGCATCAACCCTCTTTGCGATACAACTTGTCATGTGACGGAAGTGCGTACAGCCTGTCCGAAATGCGGCGACCTTCTCGATGTCGACTATGATTGGTCCCTGGTCGAAATACCTTCTTCGCTAAAGGAATTTGAAAATCATTGGCGGGAGCGATTTTCGCCAGTGCGTTTTTCGGGTGTGTGGCGATTCCATGAATTGCTCCCTTTCGCGCCGATCGATCGCTTGATCACCGCCGGTGAAGGCCAAACTTTGCTGCAACAGGCTGATGCTGTGGGTCGATTCGTGGGCATGCAACCGGGCAAGCTCTATCTTCAGTACGAAGGAATGAATCCATCTGGAAGTTTTAAAGATAATGGTATGGTCGCAGCTTTCACACACGCCCGCATGATCGGAGCGAGCCGAGCGGCCTGCGCGAGCACGGGTAATACGAGCGCTTCGTTGGCGATGTATTGTTCGGTGACGCAGTTGATGCGAGCGATCATCTTCATCGGTAGCGGCAAAATATCTTATGGTAAGCTTTCGCAGGCGCTTGAGTATGGTGCGCTGACGGTCCAAATCGCCGGTGATTTCGATGATGCCATGCAACGCGTTCAAGAAGTTGCCAAAGACTTAGGTATTTACCTCGTCAACAGCATCAACCCATTTCGCCTTGAAGGCCAAAAAACCGTGATGCTTCGAGTGCTCGAAGCGCTGCGGTGGGACATTCCAGATTGGATTGTGGTACCAGGGGGTAACCTGGGAAACAGCAGCGCCTTTGGCAAAGCATTTTTAGAGCTCTATAAATTGGGACTGATCGAGCGCATACCGCGTTTGGCCGTCATCAATGCGGCTGGTGCCGATACGCTGTATGAACTTTATGAGAAACGAGGCCTACGCTGGAATAACGCGAGGCCGGCGATGGAGATTGCTTGCTATTACTATGATGAACTCGATCGCGATCACAGAAAAGCGGATACGATCGCCAGCGCTATCGAAATCAATCGTCCTGTCAATTTGAAAAAGTGCCTGCGAGCCCTGGAGTTCTGCAATGGTGTTGTGCGCCGCGTAACCGATCAAGAGATCCTTGATGCCAAGGCACAGGTCGGTGCCGGGGGCATCGGTTGTGAACCGGCAAGCGCGGCGAGCGTGGCCGGTGCGCGCTTGCTGCGACAGGAAGGGATCATCGCCAGCGGAGACCGCGTCGTCTGCATTTTGACGGGACATCAACTCAAGGATCCAACTGCAACCGTCGCGTATCATACGGCCGATCAAGATAAATTCAATGAAGTCCTGGGAAGCCGTGGGGTTTCTCGGGCTGCCTTCGCCAACCGCGCTGTCGCGGTCCCCAATGAACTGGATGCAATCATCAAAGCGATCCAGCTCTACAGTTAATCCGATTCACTATTCCGATTCACTTCCGAATTTCAGCCTTCGGGCCGGACTCCCGCAAAAGCGGCCGCTGCGTTATAAAATACAGCCTGATTGAACCGCGTATTTTGCTGGAGATGCTTGCACAATGTCAAAAATTACTCTCGCCATTCACGGCGCTGCAGGACGTATGGGACGCCGCCTGGTCGCCTTAGGTACTCAAGACTCTCATTTTGAAGTGGTCGCGGCGATCGATCATGCTGCTTGCATGCAGGTCGGCAAGGATGCGGGGGAACTGGCAGCCGTTGGCAAAATCGGCGTGGCTATTTCCGATCAATGGCCCGCCGCGGGAAGCGTCCAGGCGGTGATCGATTTTTCAAGCCCAGCCGGAGCTTTGGTCGCCATGCGTCAATGTGCAGACCGCGGTTTACCTCTGGTGCTTGCCACCACTGGCCTGGAAAAAGAACACCATGAACTGCTCCGCGAAATCACGACCAAGATCCCGGTGTGCTACTCTCCCAGCATGAGTCTGGCGGTGAACTTGACGATGAAACTCGCCCAACAAGCGTCTCGTGTGTTGAGAAATGTATCCAGTGGCGTCGATGTAGAAATTATCGAACGCCATCATCGATACAAGGAGGACAGCCCAAGTGGCACAGCACTGAAGTTCGGTCAAATTATTGCCAACGAGATGGGACTCGATAAGCCGATGCATGGGAGACATGGTCAAATTGGCCAGCGGACACGCAATGAGATCGGATATCACGCCGTTCGCACCGGTGACAATCCTGGCGAACATACGATCGTCTTTGGCATGCTGGGAGAAACCATCGAACTGCGAGTCGCCGCCTCCAATCGGGATTGCTATGTGCAAGGTGCCTTCGCAGCGGCGCAATTCCTGCAGGGCCAATCGGCGGGCCTATATTCCATGTCCGATGTCTTGGGACTTGATTAGCGTATATGGCGAAATGCGAGAAGGGCTATCTCTGTGTGGTCTGCGGGAATGAAGTCGAAGACTTGATCGATAGCGAATTATATTTGCGCTACACGGTCGGTTGGCTCGACCCCGAGAAACTTCATATCGCTCCCGAACGTCACTTGCTCTGCAATCCAACGCTCGCCCAATTTATCGATGATGCACGCTTTCAGAACCTCAGCGTGCCACTTGAGTCGGACAAAGAAAGATTGGATCCCGCTTTTGTTGCTCAGCGGACTTCGCTCTTGACGCTCGGCTACCGCAGACTGTTAGAAATTCACCAATCGGCGGAAGCGATCTCCATCACCGAGTATCCCTTACCGGAAGCTCTACAGCGTTATCGCCACAACGGCTAAGCTCTCATAGAACCCCAGCGTACCACAGGCTGGACGGCTACCTGGCAACATCAAAACTCTTGTCTGACAAAGTACAAACAGGAGATGGAAAGTATCACGGCGACGAAGATGGCATTGGTCCACAGCGGCGTCCAGGGATCAATTTTATCTCGCGATTGCTCGACGTCTGTTGTATCAATACTAATGCCCAGTGTTTCTTTACCCTGAAGCAGGTAGGCGGTCGTCTCATCCAAAGCGGCTGGCTTTGGATTGACGATGTAGATTGGATTGATAATGAAATCGTAGACCCATTGTAACGTGGTGCGCGGTGCCACCCTGGATTCTTTGGTCGACAGATTCTTCCAATCCCAACTCGTCACCGATCGAACCGAATGAGCCACCAGCAAGTCACCATTTTCGGCCAGCCCCACAGAACTCGCTCGCCCTTGTCCTTCTAAATTGGGCTTGGTGTATTTCAACGTTGCCGCATCGAGGATGCCGACTTCTCCCTTTTGATAAATGACAACAAACTGCTCCCCTTCACCGAGATACAGGATCTGCCTTGGCGCATCAAGTCTTGCAGCAGACACTTCTTGAAACACATCGGGCTTGCTGAGATCAAACACTTTGGGCAGTTCGTTTTCACGGACCAATACCCCTTTGGTGCTGCTCACGGCAAGCACTCCGATGACATTTCGGTCTCCATCCAGTTTGACCAACTGCTTCGATTCGAAACTTTTTTCTCCCCACACGAGCTGTTCCAATTCACCGCGGTGATAGAGCCATACTTGGTTGCCGTCAGGAGTCGCTGTCATAAAATCGGGGCGCTCGCTGGCCCATGTCGGAGGCGTGACTCGCTCAAATGGCGAGACCGTAGGTACTTTGGGGATCGAGAAACCAAGAAAGGAAGTAGGAACGCTTTCAGCCATCTCCATTTTCTTGGGATCCAAACGGAAAATACCGGTTTCAGCCAGCAATAACATACTGCCTCTCCATGGCAAAACCTGCCTAGTACCGTCGGGAACATCGGGCCCATTGATCGAGTCCCAGCGAAAATCGCGGACCTTGGTTTTATTGGCATTTTTGTCAGCGCTGGTCTCTTCTAAATCGACAACCGTCAAACCTCCGCGTGCACCGCGAAAACCCATTCCACCTCGACCCGCTTTAGCGAAAACCAACTGCTTGGTATCTTCGAGCACAACTGGGCCGATGATCTTTTGTCCGATGTCAAAATTGTTATTCACCGCACCTTCCCAATCGGCTTTCTCAGCATTCCAAACGCGAACCTGGCCTGCCTCGTTATTGGCTAACAGGTAGCCATGATGCTCGCTCACCTGCACCATCTGGGGAAATTTTTCTACCCAGGGCTGAAAACCACCCCGCACCGCGCCAACGATAAAGCAACACAACCAGAAGAGAATGGTCAGCACCACCGAGACAATAGCATTCTTCCAAATAACTCCCGCCAAAGCGGAGACAGAAAAGAAAATGATAAAGACGAAACCAATCACCGGAATGATCGCCAACAAGCCTTCATTCCAAATACCAAATCGCCAACCCGCAATAAAATAAAGACCAACCAATAGATACGTTATATTGAGGAGAATAAATATCGAGCCGCCAAAGAACTTTGACAGAAATAGTAACGCTCGAGAGATCGGCTTGCTCAGCAATAAATGGAGCGAACCGGCTTGCAACATATCGGGAATTAGCGAAGAAGTGATAATGATCGCGACGAATACTGCGATAACACCCAGCCCTATTTTGATGATTGCCGTGAAAGCAAAGAGCTCCACGAATTGATTGGCTTGCCTTCTCGAGACAGGCAATTGATCAAACAGTTTGAATCCCGCATAGCCCAACCACAGGCCATCCCCGTTAGCCGGTTGGACAAACGAGCTGTACGAATTTTCGAGCAAGCGACGATTTAATTCCTGAAGCTCTGCCTCGCTCAAATTGTCCGTTCCCTGTTTGATCAGGTCCTTCATGTTGCTCCGTTTATCGGCGGTCGGCCACACTTCAGCCGAGTAAAGCTCTTTACTCTTGAGAACTTCATTCAGTGAATCGGTGATTTGATTGTAGGTCTCCCGACGTATTGGACGTTTTTCCTCATCCGACTTGGAGTTAAAGAGACTGATCGCTTGCCCGGTTTCCTCCGGCAACATGCTGGCAATGCGTTGCTGAGAATCACTCCCCTTACCGTTTCGTGCTGCCTCTAATTGCTTGAGGAACCCGTCCGCATCCTTCAACTCCTGCGGTCTCAATTCAAACGTTTTTTCCTCGACGTAGCCGAAAGGAGCAATACCGGCCAGGATGACTGTCCAAGCGGCGAACAAGATCCACAGCATGCGCGAGGCGACAGCTTCGTTAAAAGAATCGATCAAGACGGCGATGTAAGGTTTCATATTTTTTTCTGCGAACGGTATCGGTTGAATTCTTTGAAAGTAGTCTGGCCCGTATTAAGAACTGAGCAGCCAAGTTTGGTTCAGCCAAGATTTAGGTAGCCGCATTGACGCCATCGTCGACAACACTCAAAAAGACTTGTTCCAGCGTGGGGCGATGCGGATCGAGGCGAATGATGCTCAAGTTATGGCCGCGCAATCGATCGATGCAACGATCAATGGCTGCCTGATCGGGCGTAATCACTTCGGCTCGACAATAACTGCCATCTGCTAACGGTATAACGACAGATTTAAATTCGTTAGCTAAGGCGGCTTCCACATCGGCTTGACTGGCCCCAACTTCAATGCGTATTCGGGCTTCAATCGATTGCGAAAACTGCGAGATCAAATCTTGAATTCGTCCCGAACCTCGCAACTGACCTTTGGCCATGATGGCCACTCGATCACAAATCAATTCGACTTCCTGCAGAATGTGACTGTTCAAAAAGATCGTTTTGCCCTGCTCTCTCAAATGCGACAAAATTTGACGGATTTGCGATCGCCCCAGAGGATCTAAGCCATCGGTTGGCTCATCCAAAATCAGAAGATCAGGATCGTGCAGTAGAGCTTGCGCCAAGCCTAAACGCTGCCTCATCCCTTTACTGTACTTGCGAGCCAATTCTTTCTCGCGGCCTTTCAGCCCAACCAATTCCAGCAATTCGGCTGAGCGAAGGTCTATGGTCTTTTCGTCCAGTCGACTGAGGCGTCCGAAGAACTTCAATGCCCCCAGAGCGGTATGATGACGGGGCACCATAAGATTTTCGGGAAGATAACCGACGCGACAACGCGCCGCTATGGAACCGGCGGGTAGCCCCAAAAGCTGTGCCGCTCCACCGGTCCCGCGAATAATGCCTAGCAGGACTTTGATCAACGTAGTCTTGCCAGCGCCGTTGGGACCGAGAAGTCCGAAAACTTCTCCGCGATCGACTCGCAGCGTTACGCCTTTTAGCGCTTTAAATTGTTTTGTTCCAAACAAACCCTCGCTGTAAGCCTTTTGCAAATCGGCGACGTCGATGACCGGAACGGCATTCATAATGCGAATCTATTTTCAGGTAGAAAGTAATGAACTCGATCCAGCAAACGACCTACGGAAGGAGTGCTGCTCGGATCGGCAGTCTGGCCAGAGAAGGTATTCTAAAGCCAATCGGGCACTCGAATTTTACCCGAATTACACCTGCGCGGATTCGCTCCAGCGGAAAAGAATTTTCCGTTTTTCAGCACTCCTGCGGTTGGACTACTGGAACATGACAAGGGCGAAAACTTGGAAAATGAGCCATTTTCCCGACTTATTGCCGCAGATAACCGGATAATATAAATAGCCAGCCGATCGCAACCACCAAAACGGCCAAAATGGCCAATCTAACCCAAATTGCCGTACTGGGGTGAGCCCACACTCGGTTGGGAATCGGTTCGGTCGCTGCCGATAAAGCTCGCAAGCGATGCTCGGCTTCTTCAAACAACGCCGCTTGGCAGTTTTCCATCAGCCCGTACTGAAGTGAATACTCCAAGGCTCCAAAAAAATGATAGTACTTTCCCCAGGGATCAGGCCCCACAGCCTCGAAAAACCAAAATTGCCTGCCATAATTTCCCTCGGTTTCCGCCTCATAAAAAACGCAGCGTAGATTTTCCACTCTCGATCGTTCCGGACAGAATTCTTTGCGCCACAAACAGTGATAAGCGTGGTCGGTTACGGTCTTCCACGTTTGCTCAGTGAACTGTAGATGGCTGGCATCGGAACGCATTTCAGTGAACTCCGTGCTGGGAAATTACGGTAGAATCTCGGGTGAGTTTTAATCGGTTGGCTGTTGACATCTGTTTCGTTAGTATAGAGACGTCGACTAGACTTCCAAAGCGAGATTTTCAAATTTTCGCTATTTGCGTCGGATACCAAACGCGATGAAGTAAATAAAAGTTCACTATCCGATCACTCGATTCCTGCTGTGACCTGAGACAGTTCCCCATGTTTGAACGCCGATCCCTTCGCTGGCCGATCACTGTTGCCGTCATCATGATCGTGCTCCTTGTTGCGCTGGCGGTGGGCTGGGTGCTGCTTAACGTGGCCGGAGCCTACAATAACGTTGAACGCGCGACCCTGTACTGGATTCTGCTGTCCGCAGGCTCGACTATTTTTGTGTGTATTCTGTTGGGTATCGTGTTTTATCTTCGCTTGAGCATTCAGCAAATCAGTCTAAGCCGCCGGCAGTCCAATTTTATTGACAGCGTTACGCATGAACTGAAGAGCCCGATCGCTTCGCTCAAGCTGTATCTGCAAACGCTCAACCGACGACAAGTTACCGAAACCCAGCGTCTTGAATTTTACCGCTCGATGCTCGCCGACGTGGATCGACTGGATCAACTCATCAATCATTTGCTGGACGCTGCGCGGTTGGAGCGTACTAAAGCACCTTCTGAAGCCGAGACAATTTCTCTAGGGGGAGTGATTCAACATGCCATTCAAGCCGCTTGCCAACGCTATAACGTGCCACTCGATTCGGTGACATCGCAAATCGAAATGCTGGAGACCGTTGGCTCCTTGCCCGACATGAATATGCTGATCGGAAACCTGATTGATAATGCTGTAAAATATTCCTCTTCGCCACCGAAAGTCGATGTGCAGCTTGAACGTATACCTAACCGCGATTGGTGGAGAATGAAGGTGATCGATAACGGCCCCGGTATCCCACGCGCCTATCGAAGGAAAGTTTTCGGCCGGTTCTATCGAGTGGGTAGCGAACTGGAACGCAGCAAACCGGGCACCGGATTGGGCTTGTTTATTGTGCACACTTTAGTTCGGCGACTAGGAGGTAAAATTCAAATCCTGGATGCCCCCTCCGGCCCTGGCACCCAAGTCATCGTTCAAATTCCCTTACATCAAACCGAAAAGGTGATTGATGCCAATACGCATGCCGCCGCGCAAGCTCAAACTACCTTTCCCCCTATGCCTCCGCCTGATCGTGTAAACCCATGAGCTATCGCAAACATATTTTGATTGTGGAAGATGAACAACATCTTGGGGTTGGTATCAAATACAACCTGGAAGCAGAAGGCTATCGCGTTACCCTGGTAAACGATGGACCAACCGCACTCAAACTGATCCAGGGGGATAGCAATATCGACTTGATGATTCTCGATCTGATGCTGCCCGGAATGAGTGGCTATGCTGTCTGCGATACTCTTCGTAGCGCTGGATACGATATGCCAATTCTGATTCTCAGTGCCCGCAGTCTATCGGAAGATCGCACTCGCGGTTTCGATGTCGGTGCCAATCAGTTTCTGACCAAACCATTTGATCTCGATGAACTCTTGAGCCGAGTCAAAAACTTGCTGAGATTAAACCCCCGAGATCGAAGTTATACTCCGCGCGCCGATCGCGCCAATGTGAATGAACTTACCTTCGGCAATTGCTACGTGAACTTCCAGACATTCGAAGTGCGTGTCGGCGACCAACAAGTTCGTCTCACCCAAAAAGAACTGCAGTTGCTGCGTTACCTGGCAGATCACGAAGGACGAGTCATCAGTCGGCATGAACTGCTCGCAGAAGTTTGGGATATGCCTGGCGATGTGCAAACACGTTCGGTCGATCAGTTTATCAGTCGACTCCGCAAAACGTTCGAAGAAGATCCCTCCAACCCGAAACACTTTCTCACCTTTCGCGACGCGGGCTACCGCTTTGTAATGGATCCTGCCAAATAGTCGCGAAAATGTTCAGCTATCCGATCCCAGCCTAACTATCACGCCATCGACTGATACTCTAGCGATCAAACAGGCTGCTGCGAACTTCTTTTTCCAAACTTGCTCTGGCGGCCAATGCGGCTTGAAAATGCGTCTTCGATAGGCTGTAAAGAACTGTGTCGGTAAGTGTATCGATGCTCGCATTGCGCGGTTGGCCAGTGAGCAATGCTGTTTCTCCAAAAAAATCACCCTCCTTTAGTTCGGCTACTTTCGTTTGCTGAAGCCCTTGAAGAACGGCAACCAATCCGGCCCGAATCAAATAAAATTTGTCACCCGGATCACCTTCGCGAATCACTCGCTCACCCGCGTTCCAGGATTCCGCTTGCATCTTGTCTGCCATTTCGGTCAAGGTACGAGGCGATAAGCCATCGAAAACTCGGCACGATGCTAACATCTGACCAATGATGGCAGCCTCTTTGACCAGCACATCACTCACAATTCGCCCATCGACCAAATTCACGATACGGTCTGCCACATCCAGAATACGGTTATCGTGGGTCACAATGATGATCGTAACTCGCTCTTGCTGCGCCAGCGCGCGAAACATTTCCACCACATTGCGACCACTCTGTTCGTCCAACGCCGCTGTCGGCTCATCGGCCAGCACCAAACGCGGCCGATGTACTAAGCCGCGAGCAATGGCAACACGCTGCTTCTGCCCCCCCGATAGCTGCTTCGGCTTATGATTCAGTCGAGCCCCCAAACCGACTTGAGTCAACATTTGCTGCGCGCGAGCGGTCGCCTCCGCCCGTGACAACTGCGGCTCCACCAACTCTAAAGCCATCCTTACATTTTGCGTGGCCGTAAGCGATCCAAAAAGATTGTGCGCTTGAAAAATAAATCCCAGCCGCTTGCGCAGCTCCCTCAATTCATGATCACTCGCCCGATGAAGCGATTCGTCCAACACCTGCAGTTCACCGTGCTGAACCCGCCGCAATGTTCCCAACAAAGTGAGCAGCGTTGTTTTGCCCGAACCGCTCGGCCCGGTCATGATGATGATCTCACCAGGATAAATGACTAGGTTATTGTCGTAGAGCACCTGCTTTTTCTGCTCGCCCTCGCCATAAAAGTGATCGATACCCTTCACCTCAATCGCCGCGTGTATTTCCCCCGTTGCGCGTCGATGCAAATCGGGATCAAACGCAGTCGCTCGCACTGCCGCCCGCTCTGTGACTCCCGTTCCTGTCATCCAATTACTCCCTCGACTTTAGGGTCCCGGCTCACCGATCTTGGCTAAGTCCCTATAGATTGCGCCGACTCAGACTGCTAGTCTACCCGATAAACGGGGCGCTGAGTGCAAGGATCGCGCTGCGTTCTTGAATGAAAATGCTGTGAATGAAAATGCTGTGAATGAAAATACGGCGGATAAGTTTCTTCAGGGATCGGTCATGGGCCAACGATTGCGCACAAGTTTGATTCAGGCTTTGCTAGCAACTCTGTCTTTGGTAACGGTCAGCGGCTGTGGCCGACCCGAAGTCGATTCTGGGCTAGCTTCCGGCAACACCGAGTCGACTAACTTATTGCAGCGGGGGACACGCATCGCCGCGCAGGGGCAATTGCTGCCTGCCGATGGCATCATTCGCTTGAACGGAATACCCGGTGATCGAGTCGCCGAAGTACTGACGCAGGTCGGTGCTGAAGTGAAGGCTGACGACACATTAATTCGTTTGGCCAGCGCGACTGTACGCGGCCTGGAACTGCGGTTGGCGGAGCAAAAACTTGCGGAGGCAGAATCCGCATTGGCCGCCAAACTCTATGACAATTCTCAGCAAGTGGCAGCTGCCGAGCAAGAGCTTGCTTTAGCCAAGACTCAATTGGAAAGTGCGATAGCGCAGCTAGACTTAGCGCACAGCGGAACCAAATCGGTAGATATCGCTAATCAAAATGTGGAACGGATGGAGAAGCTTGTCAAGGATCCTATCACTTCGACAACTGTTTCTCGTTCGACGGTTGACCAACAAAAGTTACAACAGCAGCAGGTAGCCACAAAGCAAAAGGAAGCCGAATTGGCTGCCGAGCATTCCAAAAAACTGGCCGATTTTCAAGTGGCTGCTGCCGAGAAAAAAGTTGCCACTCTGCAGGAGAGTCGAGCGTGGCTTGAAAAAACCTCGCCGCTGGAATCTCTTAAGACGCAGGTCGACTTGGTACGCTATCAGTTAACGCAAACTGAATTGAAAGCCCCGGTTCCGGGCAAAATCCTCCGTGTCGATACGAGTCGAGGAAGCGCCATCGGGACAATGCCATTGATTGAGATGGCCGATACGTCTCGGATGATTTGCCAAGCGGAGATCAGCGAGGTCGATGTACGGCGTTTGGCGATTGGGCAGATGGCGGTGATGACCTCCCCTGCCCTGGCTCAACCTTTGCAAGGTGTGGTGCTGCGGATTGATCCGATCGTTGGCACCCCTCAATATCGCTCACCCAATCCACTGGCTCCGGTCGACTATCGCGTTGTCCAAGCGATTATTGAGCTTGATCCGACTAGTTCTCGCGCCGCCAATGCATTTGTCCAGTTGCAAGTCGACGTCGCTGTCGATGTGGTTGCAGCGGTTCCTTCCACGGGAAAATAGATCGATTGCGTTTCTCTTATTCATATCGCCGACGAGTTCATCAGCCGAGGAGGGCTAAAAATGTCATCGATGTTAAAAAGAACACCGATGGCATTCTACAACGTGCTGCAATTTCCGATGCGTACGGCAGTTTCCGCAGCGGGCATTGCATTTGCCCTGCTTTTAGTCTTCATGCAATTGGGATTTCTTGGGGCAGTTTCCAATACGGCAACCGTCTTATTCGATCAACTTGAATTCGACTTGATGATTCGCTCACCCGATTATCTACATCTCTATGAAGCGCGTCATTTTGATCAGAGTTGGTTAACCTGGTGTCGAGGTCAAGCGGACGTCAGCGATGCAAAGCCCTTGTGGATCGATTTGGTAAGATGGCAAAATCCGCAAGACAAAAGCATGCGTGCGATTGCCGTGATCGGATTGAGACTCGATGAATTTCCTTTTCGCGCTCGTTTAAAACAAGCAGCGGACAACGCCCAAGTCCCACAGTGGGATAAACTGCTCAATTCCCGTCAAGTGCTCATCGATACTGCATCGCGAGCCGATTATGGTCCTCGCAACGGACGCCGTTTTACCGATGCCGATATTGGCCAGGAAGTGATGATGGGTAATGGTCGAATACGGATTGCCGGACTGATCGATCTTGGAACAGGCTTGGCAGCAAATGGTCAAGTAGTCGTTTCGCAGTCGGCATTCGCTCGACTGGTGCCATGGGATGCGACACGACGGACTAATATCGGCCTAATTCGCTTGCGCCCAGGAGCGAATCCCGAAACCGTAGCGAGACGAATCAAAACCAGTTTACGAGCTATCAGCAAAGATGCCGCCATGGTCGAAGTGCTCACTCGCAAAGAAGTCCTAGCGCGAGAGACCGAACGCTGGATTGCACAAACGCCCATCGGAATTATTTTTCAAATGGGCGTCGTGCTAGCTTTGATGGTCGGAGCTACCGTGGTTTACCAGGTGCTCTCCACAGATATCGCAAATCGCATGCCCGAATATGCAACCCTTAAAGCGATGGGCTTTAGCAATTCATTTTTGAGCAATGTCGTTCTCTTTCAAGCTTGGTATCTAGCCTTATTGAGCTTTATTCCAGCCTGGATTTTGGCCGAACTCCTTTATCGGTTTACGTCTTGGTTTGCTGGAATTCCTATATCCATGACCTTCACTCGAATGGTTATCGTCGCGATTGCCGGATTTGTTATTTGCACCTGCAGCGGCGCGATCGCGCTGAACAAACTCCGCAGAGCTGAACCCGCTTCATTGTTTTAAGCGTGGCAGGAGCAAACAACGCTACAAGGTTTATGAGCTTTTTTCATTCGCAAACACCGATCGCTTGGAAAAATTTGGTGGCCGATCCACGCAAGTTCTTCTGGTCGCTATTAGGCATCACTTTTGCTGTGGTCCTGATGTTTGTCCAGAATGGTTTTCGTAATTCTTTGTTCGACAGCACCGTTCGCGTTGTTCGTCTATTGGATGCGGATTTATTGATCGTCAGCAGTGGTCGTTACAACTTGGCAACCGAAATTCGCTTCGATCGCCAAATTTTGAGACGAGCTGCCATGCTGGCGGAAGTGTCTTGGTCCTCACCGCTTTTTATCGATCGTTTGTCCTCACCGATCCGTGTTTCCGGTCGACCAAGTCGCCCCATTCGCGTTATATCACTCGACCCTCGAGAGCATATTTTCTCGGAAGAAGTTCTTCAAAACTCTTTGCGATTTTTACAAAAACCAAACCAAGTCCTGCTCGATCAACGCTCCAAAAAAGAATATGGTTTCGAATTGAATCCGCCCAATTCACTCAACCTTCAAGTGATTGAACTGGCCAACCAACGCATTGAAGTTGCCGGACTGATACCGCTGGGAACCGACTTTGTCCATGATGGGAATATTCTCATGTCATTCTACGATATCCCGAAACTTCTTCCCTTGCGAAGTGGCACTAAAGCCCCACTGGAACAAGTAGACATCGGTTTGATTCGCCTCAAGGATCCAGGAAAGCTTCGACAGATCCAGCAGGCACTAAGACAACTCGCGCCAGGACAAATCGAAATCTACACGCCTGAGGAGTTAGCGCAGCGAGATATAAGATTCTGGGGTCGCAATACGCCGATCGGTATCATCTTTACGATTGGTACCGTCATGGGATTAGTGGTTGGAACAATCATCTGCTACCAAATTCTTTTCAATGATATCAGCGATCATTTACCCGAATTCGCTACGCTCAAAGCGATGGGGTATAGCAATCGATACTTTATCTCGTTGGTCCTCTGCCAAGCGGTATACTTGGCATCGATTGGCTTTTTGCCAGGACTGCTCCTCACAGAGGCCCTGTTTCGACTGCTGACTCTCAGCACCGGGTTGATCATGGAGTTATCAATCTCGAGAATTCTGTCCGTCCTTGGCCTGACGGTACTGATGTGTATCTTTAGCGGACTGTTGGCTGTTCGCCGCTTATGGCAAGCAGACCCTGCTTCGCTATTTTGACGGACTCTCGCGGTGAGTCGGTGTATCTGAATTCGATTTCCAATTACGGTTCGAAGCGGTTGCAAAATCCAAATCAATCTCTGCCTGGCGAGCTTCATGCAACCGACGAAATGCCTCGCTGCGGTCCCGCTGAAACTGAAACGCCGCTTCCCAAAAAAGCTCGGGGTCCGTCCAGCCCAAGGCTTGCCGCCTCTCGAGCGTTTCCAGCCTAACGGCCGCTTGTTCTTTCAAACTCTGCGCCTGCTCGGCCGAGCGATAAGCATGCTCGAGGGCGACCGCCTTTAATCGCACCTCAGTCTCTAACTCCAACTCCTTGGCCCGGGCTAACTCTTCCATCTGCTGCCGCCGCGTACTCCATTGACGCTTTAGATCCGCATGGACTCGACCATGAGAGAACACTTTTAGCACCGCACCTTTGGCGGTCGGTGTGGGAACAACCAACCAACCAGCAGCCAATACTTTTTCGATTTGCGCCAAGTCCTCAGCCGTACCGCCGATCCCAGGCATCGATTGCCAAACGGAGACATCGGAACGTTGCTGCTTGGCCAGAGCCACTTGTTGCTCCATATCGATCTTCTCAAAATGAAGAACGATTGATTCCTCAGGCCAATAATTCTCGGCCTGTTCGCACTGCAGCAGAGCCTGAAGTTGGATACGTATTCGCGCTAGGGAATGGTAGAGACTCAGCTCACTGCGCTGGATCTCGGTTTCCACCAGAACTTTCTTTTGGAGAAGACTATCGGTAGCTTCTTGCGCAGCGGCGAATTTGTCGAGAAGCTGAGTATATTGTATGAAGAGTTGATGAAGTTGATCCAATACCAAGGTCTGCGATTGAACTTCCGCCAAGCCGAAATGCAGCTTCAAAACCTGAGCTCGAATTTCTTGCTGTCGCCGAACAATTCGCTGACCGAGGTGCTGGATGATCCAGCTTTGGATGGCGCAATTCTTGTGCTTCCCAGTACTCTGGGACCGAGCGAGTGTAAGTTCATGTTCGAGAATTCGCAAAACGGGATCTACCAGGATTGCGCGTTGAACAACCTCCTCCGCACTCCATAAAATTGCCCCTGCGGAACCTGCGGAGACTTGCGTATTCTTTGTGGGCTCTGGTACCGCAAAAGAATCCTGCTGACCCCAGCCCCAAGATGGCACCAAAAAAATCAGTCCACAAGAAACCAAGAAGAATGAAGCAACCGAAGGATACCAACGCTTGTCTCGTGAACACCTTCGCGCAAAAAGAAATCTTGCATCGCACTCCATTGGAATTGGTGGCATGAATCAAACTTCCCGTTAGGCAGTTTCAAGTCGCTCGCTCTACTGCTTCGAGGAATACAACTGATATCGACCTAATTCGAGGTTCAATCGAACGTTTACTGTCCGAGCTTGAAGCGTAGGCCTATAAATGGGGGATTTTGGGAATCCGCGAAGTCTATCGATTCGATAAGATAAATCGATCAGGGCGAGTCGCCGGAAAAAAATGAAAACAGGAAAAGGAATGAAGACAAAAAAAGCTCCCGGATGTGAACGAGTCCCAGGGGGGCGGAGGACTGCGCGCGACTTATCCGGGAGCTAATGGATTGTTAAAAGTAGGTGACTCTCACATCCTGTGATCGTCACCACGTTCGAAGCTTACAAGTTCCGCCAAGAGCAGTCTATCCCAAAATCCTTTTCAGGTTCCACTCTTTGAACCGCATCATGCAGTTCCGCCGAACTTGTTGCCCATCGATGCGACTTAGCCTGTTTGCCGTCTCGCATCAACACGAGGGAGAATAGGTTCAACCTCACCTGGAGGTCAAGGCGAGTTTTTACAGATTTTCAAAAATGAAAAGAGGGGCATATTCCCAATGTTTTTCGAAGATATGCGTTGCTAGCAACTTATAGGACTAAATCGATGCCATGGAAGAGAGGCGGGAATTTGACGAAGTATTGGCGAGCCTAGCAGCGAAAACCGCCAACGCACTAGAGGCCCATAAGTGGATGCGATTCGAGACGGATTTCTGAACCATCATGAATCACGATGCACGGGACAGCGGGATCCGTCTTGAATGCCATAGCTTCTTTGATACGACTAAAGACGGTCGATATATCAACAACGCTTGTAACGATCGTTGTTGCCATGTTGATCTTCATTTCGGTCAAAGCCAAAGTGTCGTTGGCGCTGTTCAAACCAATCGAGATGCGGGCCGCTCTATAGCAAACCGCTTCGAGTACTGGACCGACCATCACAATTTCAAAATCTCCATCGTCGGTCAGACCAATCTTATCGACACCTCGCAAGCTGCAGCGAATAGCTTGCAGAAGAGTTTCTTGACACATGACCAGCGCATCTTCACCATATTTTTTCAACAAGGCCTGCCGATTGGCGATTCGAATCGACAGCAACGATACGGGCTCGCCCGACTCGGGAATGGAACCGAGAGCTTGACTCAAACATTCAGAGAATTTTTCATGATCGATAACCGATTGCAACGACTTTGGACGAGCCGAGTAATTGGATCGCGAAACCGACGCTGGACTGTCCGCGGAAACGGCCGCATTATCAGTGGAGTTCTCAGCGGATTTCGTTGCTTGCTGGAGAATTTGAGCGCACTCTTGAGTCGTAGCAATAACGTCCGCTTCTTGAGCGTTAGCTTCGGACGGTTTGGGACGGACTTGTGCGGCGAGTACTGACTTCTCTGCTTTTTTGGCCTCAGGCACCAAATCGCCGACGATTGAGCCGCTGGTTTCCAGTGGATGCCAAATCATGTCGAGCGACTGAGTTTCCATTGGCAACCATTTGCCATGCTGGAACCAAAAACCGCGATCACGACCATTTTGCTTGGCCATGTAGAGGCCATCGTCGACTCGCTCAAACAAGGAAGCCGCGGTATCGTTCGCTTGAAAGTCCGCCATACCAACGCTGCAGGTGACCCGGATATTTCCCTGATCCGTTGTGATGACCGTCTGACCGATCGAGGTGCGGGTCTCCTCCATCAAACGCACCATCCACGGAACAGGACAACCTGCAAACAGAATACCGAATTCCTCTCCACCGTAGCGTGCGACGATGCCACGCCCCTGAAGTTTCGTCTGCAGAACACCGCCGATGGCCGCGAGAACTTGATCTCCCACGGCATGTCCATAGGTATCGTTGATCTTTTTGAAGAAGTCGATATCTAGTAATGCTAGTGTGGTTGTGCGCCCCTCTGTCTTGAAGCACTCTGCAACATCTTCCACAATTTCGTTAAAGGCCAAGCGATTGGCTACACCGGTCAATACGTCAGTGCGTGCTTGGGCCGTTACCTGCTCGAGAGCTTGAGCCTGTTTGACAATACGACTTTGAGCATCCTGCAGCTCTTGCTGCATCATTTTATTGGCTTGCAACAACGCATTGATGGCGCGATCGAGCGTTGCGGGATTATCCCCATCGATTTGACTGAGCGAATTATTGACCATTTCGATACGTCCCTGATGCATGTCAACACCGGCCGCCATTCCGGAAGCAATGGATCGCAAATGGGATATCAAATGACGTAACTGCTCTACTTCGAGCTTGCTGCTCGCACGGGAATTAGCGCGGAACTGCTGGGCCAGGATTGCACCAATCCCGATACCCATCACGGTTCCTGCCAGCGTGCATAGAAATTCGATCATTGGAATCAACATCATTCGGACAATGGGATACTTGGCAACTTGATACAGATTCAAGCCGTCATGGGACGGTAGGTTTCTGTTTCAATGCTGTCAAAAGAGAAACCCACTCGGACGGCTCAATTCGGCCAATACTTCAGTGCGAATGTGACGGTCGTATCAATTTTGCTTGACAAGAAAAAAACCGCGGGTAACTTTAAGTCCGCGGGAATGTTTCCCTCCCGACTGCTGGCTTTCATGAGGATGCATCGTGCGGAGTAAGAAGCGGAAACCATTTAACGGCACCTGTCCAAATGTTCTCCAGTCCAGATGGAATTTCTGGGCGAGAAGTTGGTGAGTGTCGTGTCGGCAATGTCCATTAAAGACGGTAGCCTATCAAGACGGTAGCCATCAGCGACTGAACCGTTAACGATGGAAGTCCAGGTGAAGGCCACCCCAGTAGATTTTTAGATCTTGTAAAATTTTGGATCTTGGATTTTGCCACAATCGCTGTTTTTGGATTGTGGTGACTCTCGTTGAGGGATAACGAGTCATGATTGATGCTGGATCAACAAATTTGATTTTGAAAGTCCGCAAGGTTTTGTCCGAAAGCCCTATTTGGGAACTTCGGCAACTTCAGGTGGAGCAAAAAGGCGAGGCCGTCTATCTGCATGGGCGAGTCCGCAGTTTTTATCACAAGCAACTTGCGCAAGAGGTCATTCTGCGAGCTACCCGCGAAGTCCCCTTGGTCAACGAGATTAACGTGGACAACTGAACTGCTACATGCGTTTGCGTCGCAACTATCGGCCATTTTGAGACTTCCCGCCATGAGGCAATTGGAGGTCCAAACCGTCGAGTTCTTTCCAATGCTGGTCCTGGACCGAATCGTCAGTCCCAGAGTGTATCAGCGGGTACTCTTGCCAGAATGTTCTCGATTTGGGCATGAAGCAACTCTTCGCCACGCACAATCTTGAGACCAATCGTTAAGCTCAAGAGTGGTACTCCAGCCAAAACGGGAGTTCGAAGTTTTACCACATCCTTGGCTGTGCATAGTACCGCATCGATTTCCGGCTTGCGCTGAGCTATCCAATTTTGCAGAGACTCAACATCGTCGCGATCATAGGTGCAATGATCGCGAAAAACCTTCCAATCGACCACTTCGAGCTTCAGGCGTTCCAAAGTTACACGAAAAGCTTCTGGATTGCCGATACCGCAGAAAGCCAGAACTTTTTTTCCTTGCCAACGGTCCAGCCGATGTTCTTCCGCGGGCCAACGCAGGAAAGACTCCGGTTGGTGAACCGCTTCGATCCAGGGAGTGTTGGGGGCGTATCGAGCCGCGATCGCTTGGATGCTGGTCGCCCGGTCTTGAGGGACCAAGTCGACGCGGGTCAAGATGAGCAACCCAGCCCGCTGCAGTCCCCGGAGCGATTCCCTGAGCAAACCGCGCGGCAGAAGGTATCCGAAACCATACGGATTCGTAGCATCCACCAAGACGACTTCCAGATCGCGGTGCATACGGCGATGCTGCATCGCATCGTCAAGCAAGATCACCTGTGCGGCGAGTTCATCCGTAGCCAGCGTCACCGCTTTGTGCCGATCGCGATTCTGGATATGCGGGACATCCGGCAGCAAACGCTCCAGTTCCAGCGCTTCATCATTGACGGAGCCGTCAATCGCTCCGTAACCTCGGCTCACGATGGCTACCCGCAATCCGCGCTGCCGCAGTAATTTGGCGAGAAAGGCTACAACAGGCGTTTTTCCAGTTCCCCCTGCAGTAATGTTACCAACAGAAAGGACCGGAATCTCCGCTCGATGAATCTTGAACCAACCCCAATCATAAAACTGATTGCGAAGTAGGGTGACCCAAAAATAAACGATACTTGCTAGCCATAACGGCCCTCGCACCAGTGGAATACAGATGCGTTGGCCTATAGACCAATTTCGTGATGTCCGATTGGATCTGTCATCGATCCAGGCAATCCAGCGATGAGGTGACTTCATAGGCGGTAACCGAACGATCCGTCAACTCAACGTCACCGTAAAAAACAGACCGAGCCAGTTTTTGCCAAAACAACGCCGATCGACCCAATCGATCGGCGATGCTGCCACTACTTAGAGTTTGCGGCAAATGGCTTCTGCCATCTCATTGGTTCCCACCGCAGTAGGATCGTCACGATGTGCTTTCAAATCATAAGTCACATCTTTCCCTTCGGCGATAACGTCCGACACTGCGCGCTCGAGTCGTACCGCCGCATCCTTCTCTCCGAGATGTTCTAGCATCAAGACTGCAGACAGAATCAGCGCGGTTGGATTAACCTTGTTAAGACCTTTGTACTTTGGAGCACTGCCATGGGTCGCCTCGAATACAGCACCGTTAGGTCCGATGTTTGCTCCGGGGGCAATACCTAATCCACCAATCAATCCAGCCCCCAAGTCGCTCACAATGTCACCATAGAGATTCGGCAACACCAAAACATCATACAGCTCCGGCTTTTGGGTGAGTTGCATGCACATGTTGTCCACGATGCGGTCTTCAAACTCGATCGTCGGATACTCTTTTGCTACATTTTGGGCAGTCTTTAAATAGAGACCGTCACTGTATTTCATGATATTGGCTTTGTGGACCGCAGTGACCTTCTTGCGACCATACTTAACGGCATAATCAAATGCGCAGCGCACGATGCGCTCGGTACCTGATACGCTGATCGGCTTAATCGAAACACCCGTCTCGTTGCCTTTGGTTTTAATTTTGCGATCCGAAGGAAGACCATTGATAAAATCGATAAGTTGCTGCGTCTCGGGTTTACCCGCTTCGAATTCCACGCCCGCGTATAAGTCTTCGGTATTTTCGCGAACGATCACGAAATCCACCGGAACATCTTTAAAGTACGTGCGCACACCTCGATATAACTTGCAAGGTCGAATGCACGCATAGAGGCCGAGTTCTTGGCGCAGGTAAACGTTGATGCTGCGGAAACCTGTTCCGACCGGTGTCGTGATCGGTGCCTTCAGGGCACAACGCGTGCGGCGGATGCTGGCGATGGTGCTGTCTGGAATCGGAGTTCCAGTGCGGGCCATCACATCGATACCTGCCTCTTGAACGTCCCAATGGATTTTTACACCGGTGGCATCGACGCATTTTCGGGCCGCATCTGAAAGTTCCGGACCCGTACCATCACCAGTGATCAAAGTTACATCGTATGCCATCGCAAGAATATCCCCGGCTAAAACGAAATTCGGAAGAGGAAAACAGACTGCTCCAAGAATCTACCAAGAAAAATGCTTCTGAGAAGCGATCATAGGGTCGGACCGACGGTCCAGGGCACAAACTCATCATCTCCCAGTCCCAGCAATTCGCTTTTGGTGAGATTACCGCTGGCGACCTGCAGAACCGTTTGAAACATTTCCTCGCCGCATTCCTCGACCGATCGACCCTCGAGAATCTCTCCCGCATTGATATCCATATCCTCCGTCATCCTGTGGTAAAGGTCCGAGTTGCTGGCGATTTTTAGGCTGGGAACCGGTTTACAGCCGAAACAACTCCCTCGCCCCGTTGTAAAGAGCACGACATTCGCTCCGCCGGCCACCATGCCTGCGACACTGGCTGGATCGTAACCAGGACTATCCATGACCACGAACCCCTTGGTGGTCACAGGTTCAGCGTACCCGAATACATCCTCCAAAACCGTGCTTCCACCCTTGGCCACAGCCCCGAGGGACTTTTCCGCGATGGTGGTTAGCCCCCCCGCTTTATTGCCAACGGAGGGATTATTGTCGAACTCTTGTCCAAAAATGCCGCAGTACCATTTCCACCAATCGATCAGAGCGAGCAACTTTTTGGCGACCTCTGGCGTGCGCGAACGACGCGTCAACAAATGCTCTGCTCCATAGATTTCAGTGGTCTCCGATAGGATCGCCGTCCCTCCGGCTGCGACGATGCGGTCCGCGCAAGCCCCGACAGCCGGATTGGCGGTGACGCCCGAATAGCCGTCCGAACCTCCACACTCCAAGCCAACGCACAGGTGACTGGCACCGGCCGATTGTCGGCGGACATCGTTGACCCGGGGCAAAAGATTGGCCACCATCTCCACCCCTTTTTCAATGGTTTTGCGGGTTCCACCCTCGTCCTGCATAGAGAGCACTGGAACTCCACCGGCCGGCGAGCCCACCTCACGTCCATTCGGCAAGCGAATGGGAATCAACCGCTGGCTGGATATCAGATGGCCGAGCGAGCCTTGTTCGCAACCCAAGCCCACGAGCAAATAGCCGCCGATATTTGGATGACGCGCGTAGCCGCCCAAGACGCGATTGAGCATTTGATGTTTGAGTCCATCGAAGGCCATCGCGCAGCCCCCTTCATGTTTCAACGCTACGACTCCGTCGATATTTTGAAACGCTGATAAGGCATCGCCGCGAAATCGATCGGCGATGTGACGCGCGACCGAGGCCGAACAATTTACCGAAGAGATGATGGCTAAATAGTTGCGAGTTCCCACGCGACCATCGCTCCGCACATACCCCTGAAATGTTTCGCCAGCCCGCGGCGCCGGTGGAGGAGGAATCTCGGTCGCCAACGCTTCCAGATCCACTTGATGGTCGCAGCGCAAATTGTGCGAATGAACATGCTCGCCCGGAGAAATCGCTTGGCTCGCTAAACCTATCGCCCAACCGTACTTGAAAACCGGTCGATCTGCCTCGATTTCCTGAACCGCCAATTTATGTCCGGCAGGAATATCGCTGCGAATTTCAACGGTTTGCTCACCCACTTTCACGTGAGTCCCTTTGGCAAGCGACTGGGTGACCACCACCACTTGGTCGCTCGGATGAAGCCGAATGTAAACTTGCCCTTTGCTACCCCGAAAAGAGTGATTACCCGCTCCCCCTCCGCCACAACCGGTCGATGCACATGACATATACTAAGTTTCCGACAAAAAACCAAAAATCGCTCGTCTGAAGAGAGAGCATAAGCGGCTTTTGCGGGGGAAACCAGCCGATTTATGTAATCCGCTCCATTCCGCCCCCTTTCCTTAACCCCCTCCCCACCTCAGCGGATATAATGACAACTGGTTGCCCTAATTGGTCGCACTGGCGTTCACCCCACTTTCGGTACTGAAATTATGTCAACGCCCACTCCCTTGTCTACCTTATCAGCTTCACGAGCCAATCTTTCGCCACCCACTGAAACGGATCCCGCAGACAAAATCGGTGGGGAGAAAGGGAAAGGGACGCTGACGGACTGGCTTCAGGCTGAACTGAAAAAAACGATTCGCCATCTTCAATTCCTAGAGACGACGGCGAATTTAGCTTGGTGGTGGTGCACTCTACTGATGGTGCTGGGAATCGCCATCGCACTGGATCATTGGCTCTGGGCTTTGCCTACTTTCGCTCGATATCTTTTTTGGCTGACCGGAATTTCGGTGTCCGTTTTCTGGCTCCTGCGCCGGATACTCCCTCTGTTTGTTTTTCGCATCCATCCACTGTATGCGGCCAAAGTCGTCGAAGAAGCTCTTCCCGAACTCAAAAATCGACTGATCAGTTGGTGGGAATTAAAACATCAGCCCCAAGCGGCGCCGCGCGGCGTAGTCGCCGCTGTGGGTCGCCAAGCGGTCGCCCATCTTCGCACCCACGATTCGTCCGCCTTATTAGACACCCGACCGATGATTATCTCGCTGAGCATCGCGCTAGGCTTGACCGTCTTCATCAGTCTCTATTCGCTGGTCGCACCTCGCAGCGCCTGGACGACCGCCGAACGAATATTGTTTCCTTGGATGTCGATCGCTCCGCCTGCCCGCGTCCAAATCCTTCAGGTACAACCGGGCTCATCGATTATTCCTCAATCGCTCCCCTGCCCCATCGGTGTTGAAGTGAGTGGCCTGTTGAGCGATGAGAAAGTTTTTGTGAGATTCACATCGGCCGATCGGCAAATTCTCGATCAACGCCTTGAACTTAATGCGAAACTCGCCGGCTCAAGTTACGAAGGCTTACTGACTACCGATAGCCGAGGGATGCAGCAGGACGTGGAGTATTGGGTTGAGGCGGGTGACGCTGTGGCCGGCCCCTACTCCCTGCAAGTAAATCCTCTCCCGCAATTATCGATCAACAAAGTACGATTGATCTATCCCGCTTATACGAAACTTCCACCGACCGAACAAAACTCCGATGGCAATCTCGATGCGATCGAAGGGACTCGAGTCGAGTTAACCACAACACTCACAGGCGACGCTCAAAAAACATTTGCTGAATTCTTTAGTCTCTCCCCAGATAACAAGCCTCAACGCTCATTGCGCGTTGAGCCGGTAACCCTCAATGACAACATCGGGACAACAGCCTTTACCGTTCGCCTGAATAGCCAACGCCAAAACCCCACTCAAGAAACTTACACTCTGCGAGCGATCGATCGCAGTGGCCACAGCGAACCCAATCCTCTTTTCTATCCACTCCGCGTCACTGGTGACTTTGCACCCGAAATTCGTTTGGCATCAACTTCCGATTCTCCCCTGAAAACCTCTCCTCGCGGTTCAGTCGCCGTTCAACTAAACGCCCTCGATCCCGACTTTGGCTTATCGAGCGTCGAACTCGAAGTACGCAAAGGTAACTTCCTGCTGGAAACCCTCTCGCTGCTCGACGATGCAGAAGGCTTGAGAGAGCCTTGGAACAAAAAGTTTCAAATACGAGTTGCCAAATGGCGTCTGTTAAGCGGTGACCGAATCACATTGACGGCCATCGCAAAAGATAATCGCAAACAACCGGGAACCGAATCACCAGAACCTAATGTGGTTCGCTCTAATTCCCTAGAAATCGAAATCACCGATCCCCCTGAACCAGAGAAAAACAACGCCGCGGGAAATCCTGAAGAAAAAAATGCACCGCCGGTAGAAGAGATGACGGAAAAGGAAAGCACCAAGAACGACGCTAAACAAGAGAGTCAATCCGGCCGAGAAAAACAGTCTTCCAAATCATCGGAAAATGGCAAAAATTCCCAGCCTAGCAATTCGGGCAGCGGCACAGCGAGTGAAGGAGCCTCGCCATCAGAACCGCAAAATCCCGATAACAACAGCGGTGGATCTTCCTCGTCCTCCGAGCCTTCATCGACCAAGAGCCAAAACAACAGCAGTTCTTCGTCCGAGAAAAACGATCCACAGAAATCTGGTCAACCCAACTCTCAAGGCAGCCGGTCTGGAGAAAACCAAAATTCAAATTCTAAGCCTGACAGCGACTCGGCCCAATCGCCCCCTCCTGAACATGATGGCGATATCATGGAACGACTTCAGCAACGGGTAAATCAAGAGCAAAACAAAAACGGAAACTCACCCAGCCAAGCGGAGAAAAACCCCCAGCAAAATCCCCCGCAGAACGAAAATCAGAATCCTCATATTGACTCTAAAGCCCCATCCGAAAATAACTCGGATACCATGAATGCAGCAGACTCGCCGAAAGCTGCGGACTCAAACTCCAAACCAAACTCGCGACCACAAAATCCTGATAATCAAAATCCTGATAATCAAAACCCCCGTGGCCAAAACCCCCGCGGTCAAAACCAAGTTAACCGAGATGGTGAGAACCCCAACCAGGGTGATAAAAACCCCGACGACAAAAAGGCGGGGGAAAAGTCCAGCGATAAAGATTCCGGCAATAGCCAATCAGGAAATGAAAACAGCGACCCAAGCTCTGGGCAATCCAATTCGAGCGAAACTAAATCGGGTGAACCCAACCCTCGTGATTCAGGAGCAAAACCAGAAGACCGCTCGGGCAATAACTCAAACAAGAACATGCCACAAACATCCGATCCATCTGGCGCCAATCCACCCAAAAATCAAGCTCAGGGGGAAGACGAAAATCGTCCCGAGAAGAACGGCGCTAGCGACAAAGGGGAAAGTGACAAAGGGGAAAGTGACAGAGGTGCTAGTGACAGAGGTGCTAGTGACAAAGGCGCTAGTGATAAAGGCGCCAGCGAGAATGGTACCCGTGAAGAAGCTGGCATGAATAACGGAAAAGGCAAACCAGGAAATCGGAATGAGAGTGGCCGCGGAAAAGAGGGTGATGGAAAAGAAAATGATGGAAAAGAGGGTGATAGAAAAGGAGAGAACAGCAAAGACAATTCCCAACCGAACAGCGACCAGCGAAATGACGATCCCAAAGTCAACGGCGAGCAAGATAGCGACCAGAAAGGGAAGAACCGCCAACCAGGAAATGAGCAGGGCAAACCCAATCAAGCTGGGTCGGAGGGTGGAGCCAAAGAGAACGCTCTGTCTTCCGGAGATGCCAGCGAGTCTAAAGGGGGACAACCTGGACAAAGACCGGGTAATCAAGCCAACCAAGCATCGAAACCCAGCTCGGCCAGCGGTGAGCCCAATGGATCGATGCCGGGTGATAATTCGCAAGGCACCGATGCCAACGATGGCGCAGAATCTGCGAACTTGGATTATGCCAAGGAAGCAACCAATCTAGCCTTGGAATATTTGGAGCGGCAGAAGGATCAACCCGATCCAGAACTTCTTAAAGAGATGAACTGGACGAAAGAGGATTTGAATCGATTTTTGGACCGATGGAAGAAGACACTCGAATCGGTTGATAAGCAGGGGGGTAATCGCGAACTTGCCGAGCAGGATCTTCGAAGTCTTGGCCTGCGTCCACCTAAATCCAAAGCGGCAGGTGTGCGAGGCGATGAAGATCAATTTCGCAATCTTCAAGATGGCGGACCGCGTGTGACTCCACCAAAGTCTCTTAAGTCTCAATTCGAGTCGGTCAAAAAAGCATTGCAGCAGCGGCAATCGTCTCCAGCCACTCCGGCACAGAAATGATCCGACAGCTGTTGGCCGCTTGCAGCGCCGCCTCGGGGACTGCGATTCGCTAAAGGACTGGGACTTGCTAGGGGACTGCGATGAAAATAGCCGCGGTCGCTAAACCTTCTGCGGTAACCGCATCGGCCCGGTATGGCGGTCGATGATAGAGTGCCGGCGCGGCGGTACCTGGACGATAGGATCCAAGAACAGATTGATCTTCCCAAGGACGATCCAGTTGCATGTAGTATGGCAGCATCGCGATGTTACCGATAAACCGAACACCCGAAATCATCGGCTGCATGCAAGGATAACGTTGCTGGCCATGACGCTCCAACATCGGTTCTTCAAAGTAGAGTGGTAAATGGCAAATGCCGGAGGCTTGCCAGCACGCGCACAGTTCTGTCCAGTCGCCATCCCGCGTCATTCCGACGGGAAGGGCAATTTTCTCGAAGGGATAATCTTGCAACGCATCCTTAGGTAACACTCCGGTCCCAACTCCCTGCAAGCTGGTGTTGGGCACAACCAATTCCGGTATTCGGCGGATCGGACTTGCGGGTTGTTGCGCGGGTTGAATAGGAGCTTTACCGTCCTGGGCTGCTGGTGGTTGAGCGTCCGTTGCTGGTGGCTGGGAGGGCGTTAATTGAATTCGAGTTTCCGGAGCGATAGGAATGTTACTGGCTCCTACGACCGCAATAGTTTGTTGCTGGCCAACGGCACCGTTGTCGACTGCCGCCGCTGGAGTTCCATTGCGAAAGGCCGCCTCGCGAGCCAATTGCATCTTCAACCACTCCGCACCAAACGGAGATGACTCAACACTTGAGGTTTGTATCACGCTGGATGGTGCTGCCTGCTGTGCGATGACAGATGAGGCAATTCCGGTCGCTACAAATAAGGAGAGTGAGAGAGTCCGTAATTCAAGAGTCTTTTTCATCGCACTTCCCTTCCCATTGATCGATAGCACCAGGGCTGTCTGGTCGGCGGACATTCATGTGGTTTAATCGTCATCCTTGTGACACTCGCTGAATTCCGCACCGATGGAACATGAGATACCCTCGAATGGGCAATAGAAAAATCGGCATTCCCCTCTTTTCTCAGCACACCGCAAATCTTCGCCTAACCATCAAACTTTACCGGACCCAGAGTGTCAAAGCTTGCTATGACTACGAGACGGTGATGTAATGTAACGGCTCAGCAACTAAACCCAATTACAACTCCGCAATTACATCTCCGCAAAGTCGATATAACGCAGCAACGTTAGTGCAGTTCCGCAATGATGAGGTTGGAATGTCATCCATCGAATTGGCGAATGTGACAAAGTACTTTCAGAAGCATCCTGCACTCCGAGATATTAGCTTCTCGATACCAAGTGGTCAGCGGGTTGCCATTGTCGGTCCCAGTGGCAGTGGCAAGTCAACGCTGTTGCGGTTGATCGCAGGTCTGGAATCGGTCACATCCGGTACCATTTATCTGGAGCAGAAAGAGGCGAATACTATTCCTCCTCCGCAGCGTCACGTCAGCCTATTGTTTCAGCAAAACTCCCTCTATCCTCATCTAAACGTTCGAGACAATATCAATTTTGCCAAGCCGAAAGATTCTTCGGCGCAGGACTGGATGGAACGCTTCGAAGCGTTGAGTGACTGGATGGAAATTGATTCTCTTAGAACACGCATGCCCCATCAGTTGTCCGGTGGTGAACAGCAGCGAGTGGCATTAGTTCGAGCGATGATTCGCAATCCAAAAATTCTGTTGCTCGATGAACCACTCAGCCATTTAGATCGACGTTTAGCTCGAACAGTGCAAGACAAGATTCTAGAGGCTCAGCGGAAATATGCGATGACCTTAGTGTATGTCACCCACGACATAGACGAGGCATTGTCTTTCGCGGATCAAATGATCGTGCTTGACAGTGGGACACTCATTCAAGCAGACTCGCTGGAGGAAACGCTAAAAAATCCGAGTCCCTTTGTACGCAGCTTTTTGGAATTGGAGACGCTCTGCCAGAGTCATGGTTTCTACTTTGATGAACCGAATCAAACACGAGTGACGATCGAGTCGCTCGAGTTTCGATTGAAGACTTCAGCTATCGAGTCGTCGATTCGCGAGGATAAGACTTCCACCACTGGGAAGCAAGATCTCTGCAGGGCCGAATGCCGAGTGCGGTTATTGAACTGGAAAGCGAACGAAGGGAATAAGTAGCCCCCCGGCACCTACTCCCTTCGCATGCTTATAAAATCATCATAGTGAGTTACCGGCGAATATTCAGCAATTCGTCAAACAACTGCTGCGTGGCGGTGATAACTCGCGAATTACTTCGATACTGCGTGGAAGCTAGAACCAAGTTCACCAAGTCCGAACCGATGTCGGTATTGGATAGCTCCAGAGCACCGGAAACAACGCTACCGATACCGTTTTCCCCCGGGCTACCTTCGATAGGCAAACCGGTGTTAATACCCTGTGCGTACAAGTTTTGACCACGCTGCTCCAAACCTTCTGGGTTTGTAAAACGAGCTAAACGAATTTTGCCGAGGTCGCGGCTAACACCGTTCGAAAACACGCCGCGAATCAAACCATCTTCACTAATCAAGTAGCTCGACAGAACCCCTGGAGGCGAACCGTTTTGTCGGGATGCAATCATCGAGGGTTCGTCCACTGCCAAACCGCTCATCGACGAAAAATCAAGATTGAACTGCAGCGGTGATGCCGATGGAAAATTTAATCGATCCACCGCCACCAGCGAATTGGATGCGGTCACAAAGTTACCGGTTCCATCGAATCGAATCAGCCCCGTACCCACGCTGATCTTGCCTCCACTCGCGGGAGAGTTGTCCGCAGAATCCGCGTACCAACGATAGATCGTTTCGGTATCCGTTCGTCGCTCCATGACCGAAGTAACACGCATACGAATCGGAAGACCTAAGGAGTCATAGGCGATAAAGTCGGTAACGGTACTTTGGCCGTTTGCTTCTTGAAGTTGCCCGAAGGAGAGATTCGGCGTTGACACTTCACCCAGGTTATCGGTCAGCTTAAAGGCGGACAAGTCAATGCTGAGCGCATTGTCTATGCCGTTATTGGACACAAAACGAAGCTTGCCATCTTGCAAATAGGCACCGGGAGCCAGAGTTCCCGTTTCGCCTGGAATCTTGTTGAGCGAGCTTGGAATAGGATTGGTCTGATCATCATCAGGGTTTTGTATACCCATCGAATCTTCCATATACCGCATAAGATCTTGTACGGTTGTCGTGCTGGTAATCTGAAGATCGCGAGTCTCTAGACGTCGTCCACCCTTTCGCCCAGTAAACTCCAAAGTACCCAACTTAAAGGCCGATTTGTATTCGAAACCATCGCGACGAACAATATCGACCAGCAACGTGTTACTGTCGACACGCGGACCATCCAAGTCGACTCGCTTGTTTCCGTTCACTTCCAAATCGCTGATCTCCGAATCGGTTTTACTGTCGGTATACGATTCACCAAGATCGATCGTGTCGACTAAGAAAAAGCTTTCCTGATTGTTGGACAAATTACGATAGATTCGAATTTTGTCGTAGGGAGGAATACCGTTACCAGGCGTTGGCGGAGCAGGAAAGTTATCCAAGAAAACGCGACCTCCGGCTACCGTCTGTGGTCCAATCAGCGGAGAAGGCCGAGTCTCCGGCTCACCAGACCGGAAAAAGGTAACCATATAGCTGTAGTTACCATTAAGTGACGTCGTATCCAGAGGTGTTGCTGTAAGAGGGATACTGTTATTATCTGTAAAGCTACCACCTGCCGCTCTCTCGGTCAGCATAAAATAGGAATTTCCGTTCGCGGCGGTCCGATAGATTCGAATGTTGCTGTACTGCGAGGTTGCAGCAGGTAGGTTGTTCAGCGTAATTTGGTTATCGGCTGCAGCATTTCCAGCAGGCGTAGTGACCGTGATGATATTGCTGGCCATACTCTCTGTACCAGCAGAATCGACATACACAATGCGGTAACGATACGTTGTGTTCTCAGGATGAGTTCCCCCAGTATCCGTATTGGTTACCGTGGTTCCTGTCACATTCGGCGTATCCGCAATAGCGATCTCAATATCGTCGGCATCCGGTTGCGGAATCGCGCCATTGCCCAATACACCGCTTTGTAGCACTGCGGCCGTGTCGGCAAGTTCACCTCGAGGTGTAAGCGTACCTTCCATCGTAACTTCAGTTGTCGCCTGCGCAACCGACTCTGTACCGAGCTTAATCTCCAAAGGAACGAGCTGGGTGGTTTGAATATTAAATTCAGCATCCACGCCGAAACCGAGCAATCGGTTACCGGTAGGAGTCACCAATTGGTTTTGACTGTTGAGTTTAAAAATACCAGTGCGCGTATAGAGACGCTCATCACCAGGTGCCTGAACCATGAAAAAACCATCACCCTGGATCGCCAAATCGGAAGGCGTGGAACTGATTTCAATCGTACCCTGAGTAAAGCGAGGTGTAATGGCCGCAACTTGCACACCCAAACCCGTCTGCCTCGGGTTAGCACCACCGTTGTCATCGCTGGGGGCCGCACCCAATGACAAGGTTTGCAAAAACTGAGTAGCAAAAACTATTTCCGACGCTTTAAAACCAACAGTTTGCGAGTTCGCGAGGTTGTTACCCAACACGTCAATCTGCGTTTCCGCAGCGTTCATACCCGTCAATGCGGTACTTAATGAAGATGCTAAACCCATCGCCGAATTCTCCAGCAGAAAACCAAATTTGGAGCTGACACCCAGATGGTATCAGTTCCAGCCGATCCTATTGGTTATCCGCAAGCTCTGCGATATTTAGCTTACAGCCTTCCTTGGACTCACTCGGAGTCTTGAGCTGTCTAAGTCACGAAACGTCATGCTGTTGCCGGTTCTCGGATCTCACGGATATTCTTCATATCGACCTTTTGATTTCCAACATGAACTCGAATTTGACGATTATCCCGATTGTTCGAGTCAACCTCGACCGTTACCTTGCTTACCAGTCCCGTCACCTCTTCCCCTGTGGTATCAATCGCATCAATTTCTTTTCCTATCAAATTGCTAGCGGTGGATAGACCACTTCCGGTCGTTAACTCATTGAGAGAGTCGGTCAATTGATTGGTTGCCCCAATTTCTCGAATTTGACTTACCTGCTGGAGGAACTCACTATTGCTCGTCGGGTTCAGTGGGTCCTGATTTTGCATTTCCGTGATCAAAAGTGACAGAAACTGGTTCAAGTCCACATCTCGAAAGTCATTTCCTTTAGTCCCCCCAGTTGCTGAAGCATTACCTGATGCAGTCTGAGAAGTTGTGGTAGGCGTCTGACCGATCCGCGACATGTCCGCTCCTTTCGTTCTTCAAGTACTCGTCTTCCGCCCTACGGAGGCTGAAAAGACAATGGCGTTCTAACGAATTTCCTAATCACCGGCTATATCAAACTCGAATATCCAAACTTCGGTTCGATATATTGCCCTGCGTTGAACCCATCGACATGGCGTATTCGGTGCCAAATGGCCGTACACCTTCAGACCTAGACGGGTCATTTCGCCGTCCATTTGCTTGGTTCCAACCTCGAGACGACTCACTGCTGTTCTGGTTGGAAGACTGCCCTGAAAATGTTTGACCCGAGAAAGTTTGGCCCGCATTGCCTCCCTGCTGATCCAGTACTCGAACGTCAAATCGCTCGATCGTTAAACCACTATCGGCGAGTTGTTTTCTGAGCTGTGGTAGATTCTCGACGAGCACTTGGCGAGCTTGCGGGGTTTCGGTAACGATTTCTGCCGACAGCGACTTGCCGTCGACTCGAACCGTCATCGCCAAACTCCCAAGTTCTGGTGGATGCAAACGCAAGCGGATGTTTCCACCCTGATCGCCAATCCGCTCGAAGCCTCGAGCCACCCGCTGAATCAAACGAATCTGCTGACGTTGATCGACAGCCGATTTTTCCTCGGCCTTCTTGGCCTCAGCACTCCGCTTTGGATCTTCACTTCGATTGGCTTGCTCACTGCGAGAGTCCACCCGCTGCGAACCGGAGTTATTCCCCTGTACTCCACCGACTGCTTGAGTTCGCTCTGCGCCACGCATGTCCGAAGAACCAGCCGTCGCTGCTGGAGTCGCTGGGATTGGGGCTGCAATCACTTGCGGAGTAACCGAAGCCAATTCAGGACCACGGACTTCCGAGGGCTGTTCCGGAGGCTTAATCGAAATGTCGGGCCGCTTATCACCGCTCGAGTCGGAAATCGGATCAGGGGCTCCCTGTTGCCCATAATCCCCCTGGGGATTTTCTGCGTTTTCCGCTAAACGCTCTTTACGCGAACGGCGATTGGTTCGCGTCTCTTCCATGTTTTGGTTCGGACCCACCGCAATCGCTTCGCGCTGCTCGGAAACCACTTCCTTCTTCACTTCAGCCTTGGCTTGCTGCTGTGCCGGAGTGACTACGGACGCCTCCCGAACACCGACTTCCGCCTTGACTCCAATATCATCTTTGCGCCGACGCTCTTGATGGTTGTTGCCCTGATGATCAACCTGAACTTTCTTCTCGCCAGCTTCCGTGCTGATTTGTTTCTTTACCTCGATCGGCTTGACATCACTCTTTGCAATGACTGCTTCGTTTGCAATATCACCTTGCCCAACCTCTTCGATAACTTCGGCAACTTCTTTACCCTGATTGTCTTCTATTACAGGCTTATCCAATTTAACTGCGGCCTCGACACTCTGCGTGTCTTGCAATGTCGTCACCACCTCCGTCTGCAGCAATACCTCCTCCGCTATCGCAACTTTAGCTTCGGATTCATCTGCTGGAGCGTCTTCTTTTTTCTCGCTAGTTTGAGGCTTCTCGGAAGAATCGATTCCAGCAACTTCCTCACCGGACGATTGAGAATCGGCGGATTCATCGGGTGCCTCAATCGGCTTCCACTCGAACCCGGCCAGCAACTGCTCGAAGGTCGCCGATTGCCGCTCTACGGCTGCTCGGTCCTCGTCGGAAAAGAGATTTCGCAGCGCCCCATTGGAACCGCTCGCGGGCCAACCAGGCTTACCTTGATACGGATTGATAGAAGTACTCATCGATTCCCCCAATGTCGTCGTTAACACAACAACTTTCACTGGAGAACCGATGCTACGCGAATTTCACGGAGCCGGAACCCCAGGAGCCCTCTGCCTAGATGGATCTGTCGCCTCTCGACCTGACTCGATCAGAGAAGCCGTTGGCTCACCATCGAGAAACATTTCGAGCATTTCGTTGAGCGTTAGACGTTCATCATCCCCCTCAAACTCCGACATGACCTTTTTTCTTTTATCGATCGGCATACCCTTCAGAATCGATACAACTTCCTTCTTTTGATTATTTGTCCACATTCTTAGCAACTGATCTTTAGCTTGATCGGGGGGTAAGACCTCCAGCGTTCTTTGAACTTCCCCCAGACTGGTGTTTTGCAAGCCCTTACTGAGCTCATCCAGTTTGGTATCAAAAGCAATCCGGCGATCGTCAAAAAGTTGCTTATCTAACTCTAATTGCTTGCGCATTTCATCCAGCAATGTTCGTTCGCGCTGCAAGGCCATCGCGCGATCATCCAGTTCCTTCGCTATCGCGGCCCTAGCTTCTACCACTTCCTCACGCGTTGGTACCGGCACCTCTTTCGCTTTGGCCCAAACATCATGCAAACGTTTTCCAGTGATATCAATTCCATTTAATAATGCTATCGTCTGAGTAATATGATCGCTTCTGAGATTCCCTTTCGCAAATGCCATGGTGAGAATGGCTACTTGCGCAAGCACCGTAGCAACGCAGAACCAAACCAGAAGTTTTCCTATCCATTTCATCGCCGTAACCTACTGCTTTAATCTTTGGTATTGGGTTGACGCCCATTCGTCCATTTGCTTCTGTTCTGCTATCAATTGTTCTTGATCCCAGCGGGCTTTTTGAGTCTCTTTCAATCTTTCCATGGCTTTGACTTCTTTTTCGGCTTCGACCAGCAGAACTCGTCGACGATCATACTCTTCATCGAGAAGTTTTAACTGCTGGTTTGCTTGATCGCGCTGTGCTTCCAACATGAGCTGATGTCGTTGCACCAACAGCAATCGATCGATTCGAACGATACCAATCGATGCCATGTGACGCTGCTTGAGCGCCTCGTCGATTTCGCGTTGAAGCTGGTTGATTTGTTCTGTAACAATCCGTTGAGCTTCCTGAACTTCGGCTAAAGCTTCGGCGAGTCGATCTCGAGCTTGTTCGCGCAGGGTGGCGATCGCTTTTAAGCGAAATCTAAAGTTGGCCATGGCGATAAGATCCCTGTTACAAATTTAGATTCCATTTTTCGCTGCTGCGCCGTGTCGGCTGAAGGAATACGCTTTCCCAGTAAGTTTTGGCGAAATCCAGTCTTAAAATTTAGGATCGATTGCCTGAACTAGTGCCCGTTGTAGCGTTTGTACCGGTTGTGCTCATACCGGCGGTGTTGGCCAGTTTCATCAATTGTTCCACAGTTGCTTCATAGTTTGATTTCGACTTGGTGTCCTGGGTCAGCAGCGCCTCGATACCGGCTCGCATGGCGATCGCCCGGTCGATTAGGGGACTCGAACCGGTTTTGTAAGCACCGATAGAAATAAGGTCTTCGTTATCGCGGAATACGGCCATCAGTTGTCTCAATTCGGCAGCCGCCTTAGCGTGTTGTGGAGTCACCAATTGGCTTTGGAGACGACTCAAGCTGGGCAGTATGTCGATCGCCGGATAGCGGTTCCGGGAAGCGATTGAGCGGGAGAGATGAATGTGACCATCGAGCAATCCACGCAGCGCATCGCTGATGGGTTCGTTGGTATCGTCACCATCGACCAGAACTGTGTAGATCCCGGTGATGCTGCCAGTCGTACTTCGACCAGTTCTTTCAACCAACTGTGGCAGCATGGCGAAGACGCTCGGTGGGTAACCGCGTGTGGCGGGGACCTCACCCGCAGCCAACCCGATCTCGCGCTGCGCCATCGCAAAACGCGTCACGGAATCCATCAGCAGTAGTACATCTTTACCTTCTGAGCGGTAGAATTCGGCGATTGCAGTGGCCGTTTTAGCAGCTTGCAAACGTCGGAGAGCTGGTTGATCGCTGGTGGCCACAACGGTGATCGCCCGCCGCTGTCCTTCCTCGCCGAGATCACGCTCGATAAACTCCCGTACTTCGCGACCTCGTTCTCCGATCAGGCCAATGACAACCACATCGGCTTGGGTACCGCGGGCGAGCATTCCCAGCAGGGTGCTTTTTCCCACGCCAGAGCCAGCAAAGATACCGATACGCTGCCCTTTGCCTAGAGTGAGAAAGGCATCGATTGCTTTGACGGATGTCGGTAATATAGTATCGATCGGCGGACGATCCATCGCATCGGGCGGCTTGTGGTTGAGTGCAATTTTGGCGGCCGATTTTGATTCACCGCTGTCATCAAGCGGCTTGCCATCCGCATCGATCACTTTGCCCAGTAGTTGCTCACTGATTCGGATCGCTCGGCAGCCTGCCTTCAATATCACTTGATCCCCGGGTCGAATTCCGTGGCTGGTATCCATCGGCGCCAGGATCGTGCGGTCCCCATCGAATCCTACAACTTCCGCTTCTAGGTTCTCTCCATTTCCACGTTGTATCTCACAGATACTCCCGACTGGAATCGACAAGCCAGCGGCGCTTACGGTCGCACCGCGAATCGACCAGACCCGCCCCTGGATTCGCGCAGGTACAGCGGCTTGTAACACATCTTCAAACCAAGCTGCCTTTAAGGGTGGTCGGAATAAAGACAATGACGATTTCGAATTCATGACCGTTTCTTTTCTTATGGTGCCGGGCTCTTTCGCATCCATCCCCTGTTCATTTCAACTGCTCTTCCAAGGAGCCCAATTGTGCCGAGATCTGCCAATCCATCTCACCTAAATCAGTTTTTACCAAACATCCACCCGCTTCGATCTTGGAGTCCTCGATGACATCGCATGTCGCTTGGCCTGCGAATGGTTTCAGCAGATCGGCAACACGTGGTGCCAACTCCGCGAACTGTTTACTCGACAAACGAATTTCGATTCGGCGAGCCCCGCTCCAGGCCGTCGTGCTCTCGGTGAGCCAACCCAATACGATATCCGCTTCCGATTCGATGCGACGCCGAACAATTTTTTCTGCAATGGCCAACGCCAAAGTCAATGTTTCATCGCGCCACTGTCCCAGCCATTGATCGGTTGCCTGCTGCAACTCTTTCATAACGTTCCTCAGCGAGCCAATCGCCTCATTGGTCTGTTTTTCTGCAAGCTCCTTGGAACGTTGCTGGAACTTGGCTTCCATCTCTGCGAGCGCTTCACGTCGAGCCTGCTCGCCGGCCTCTTTGCGAATCCGATCCGCATCCTGCTTCGCTTGCTCGATGAGTTGCTGAGCCTTCTGTCGCAACTCTTCTAAATGCGACTTCGCTGCCTCTTCCACATCGTGCAAGTTGAACGCAATCGGTTGCAATCCACCCGGGGTCGCGATGACTTGATTCGCTTTCAACACACCCGCCATCGAGATACTCCTTATGCCGCTCGAGCCATGGAATGACCGTTGGCTTTAGGAGATTGCTCCAAATCCTCTCCAATCAATAATTGCTGGGCCGTTTCAGCGACAATCATTCGGGCAGCGATACGATCCTCATCATCTACCTGGCCCAGGTTTCCCAGTCGTTGGTGTAGTCGCTTCCAATCTTTTTTCGAAAACAGCATGGAAACCCGCTGCAAGAGCTCTTCATCGGCGGTACTCAAAGCAACCAACATTGCCCGCGGATCGCAGGTCTGTAGGATCAAAGCAAGTTGGTTCAGCCCGATCCATTTCAAATCATCGAAATCAACATAGCTGTGCGCTTGATCAAATACTTCACGTTGATAGTTGGCGCCGGATTCGTTGCCTCGTGAAAGCGGATCCTTACCCCGTGCCCCAGAAGGACTCTCATCCTGCCGATTCAGATCCCGCTTGGCTGAATCAACCGTTGTCGCTGTGCCCATTTCAGCTTCGGCATTAGGAATATCAACCGCTGGTTTGGTTTCACTCGTCGGCGTTTTATCCATCGAGTCCAGTTGTTCTTTGACCCAGTATCGAAGTGGGCCCGTCAGATCGCCGGAGTCGTGTATGGCTTGGCACAACTCCACTTTCGTCCTATCGTCACCGGCTTCCAAAATAGACTTCAGACGATTCATGCCCAGTTCCTGATCGGATGGGAGAACTGGTCGAGTCAGCAGCAATTTCTGTTGCAGTTGTTCCTTTATTTCCTGAACGATCTCCGCTTCAACCTGCTGAAGTCGCGATAGCTGCACCAGCACTTCTTTGCGCAGTTCGGATGCCAATTTTCCTAATACTTGATTGGCGATGATCGGTTGCAATTGAGTGAGTACCACCGCAATAACCGTGGGTCGTTCCCAGGCAATAACTTCAACGATCTGATGGGCGGAATACTGGTCCCAATAACCGGTAGGAAATGGCGCCAGCGGGTTGCTGATTAGAGCAACCGCAGAACCGGATACTGGGGACGTTGCACTGGATGCGTTTGCAAACACCGCACCATTATCCTGACGTAATGAGTTACCGATGTTTGTCGGGGAGGATGGAGAGGAAAGAGGATTCGGTTTGGGACTGGATTGAACACGCGAACGAAAAGCGGCTAATACCGCACGCTGTTCTTCCACATCAATGCGTCCTAGATCGACCATTGCCTTGCGGACCGCCTTAGCAGTTGCGGTGGGCATCTGTTGCAACAATTGCCGAGCGGTCTGTGAATCGACGCTTGCCATCAAAATGGCCGCCTGCCGAATGCCTCCATTTTCTCGCTCTGATACCATGCTTGTGCGCCTCTCTACATCTCGACTCATGAATCAAATGGTGATTCAAGGGAATCTTTAGCTCTTAGGCAGCCTCGCCAATCCAGGTTCGAATTAAATTGACGGCTGCATCAGGATTGTCTTGAATCATGGTGCTCAAGGAGTCCTTGAGATCAGCTCCAGTCACCTCAACCTTCCTTACCCGCTTGCCATCGGGACCAACCTCAGCCTCCTCTGCCGAACCGGTCTCACCGCTACCATCATCACTGATATCCAAGTTGTCTTTAATTTTTTCCATTAGGGCGATTCCGAATCCATCCTTAAATGGATCATCGGCAACTGTATTTTTCGATCGAGATATTGAAACGATGAAACCCATCGCAACTAAAACAATCAGGAACATACCGAGTGTTTGCCATGATTCACCAAGAAACTCCAGCAGGACCGTGGTGAGCGCCGGTGCAGGAATTTCTTCGGGTGGAACTTCGGTGTATCGATAAACAGAGACCAGTTTGAATCGATCGTCGCCAGCTACGACCGGAGGGAGGATGCCGGCAACCGCCAAATTGATATTGTTTTCCAACTCTTTGAACAGCGTATCAATATCCGCTTGGACCGGTGGCGGCATATCGGTGATCAATTTATCCGGATTCGCCTGCAGCCAACGCGTTTCGAACGTTTTTCGAATGAATCCATCCGCAATACCGATCGAAGCGCTAACGCGTTTGGGTACCAAACCCGCTTTAGCCATCCGCGTAATTTCCTGCCCAGGCAAACGCTTTTCATTCTCAGACGTCTCTTTGGTCTTGCTGGCCTGGTCGGGAGCCCCGGCTAAAGAACCCCCTTTATTCCCCAGTGCATTCGGCTCCGTTCCTGGCTTTCCACCTTGAGTCGCCTTGGTCGATTCGGAATCCTTTCGACTAGCGTTGGTTTCTATGGTAACTGCCTGTGGATCAATCTTAAGCTGCTCTGTCTCGCTGAAAATGGTGTCATCTAAAATCACTTCCACTTCCAGTGGAAAGTCGCCTAGCCAGTTCAATGTATTGCGAATGCGCTGCTTGTAACCGGTTTCAAAGAGTCTTCGTTGCTTGAGGTAGGGAGCCTCCTCTCCGCCGAGCGCATTCTCATCTGGCGTGAATCCCAGGCCGGTAGATAAATCGGTGACTCTCACATTCTCGGCCAATAAACCGGCATATGCATTAGAAACAACTCGAGCTATTTCTCGCATCTGCTCAGGTTGCAATGGACGCCCGGATTGAGGCGTTACCAATACGACAGCCGATTGCAGCATTTGCCGACCAAATCCCTGTCTGCTCTCGCTGTATTCCACGGTCGCATCAACAATGCCCGACATACGACTAATGGCATTAGCAACATCCTTCTGCTTCCGCTCTTTATAAATGAGGTCCGTCTCGCGAGCCGATCGAAATGGGTTGGTGCCATCCACTCGATCCTGAGCACTGCTCAGCAGCATAGGAAGCGCATCGTTATCGCTGAGCGACTTGATATACTGATCCCGCTCCCCTGCAGGAACTTTGATCCGACTACCTACCACCTCATAGTTTCGCAGACTCGCTTTGCTGAAAGCGACTTCCATCGCCTGAATTTCTGAATCTTTGAAGGAACGTCCTGCAAATAAATATTCGCTTGGAGACGCGCTGGTGCCCTGAAATAGGAATGCCAGACTAACCGGGATCGCAACGAGCAGTACAGCCGCAACCACTCGCGCAGCGGGAGTCAGCGAAAGAAACATCTCGCGTATCTGCTTGCCAAAATCAGTCAAGAAATTCATCGCGTCGGTCCCTTGTTCATCTGCTTGGCCCAAATGCGGGCCCTATAGGCTGAGCATATTGGCTGAGCATATTGGCTGAGCATATCGAATAGGCCTGTTTGCCAGTGATTGGATATCCAAGCCTATGCCTACTACTTTTTAGAATCTGATCGCATTGAGTTCTTCATAGGCCGTCAATAGTTTGTTTCGAATCTGTGTTAACAGGCGAAAGGCCATTTCGGATTTCTGCACCGTAGTCATGACTTCCGCCGAATTCACATCGCCTCCAGTGACCAACTCGTGAATCGCTGCGTCCGCATCGTGCTGCATGTTGTTGACTTCGGACACACCCTGCCAGAGATAGCTACCAAAGGTCTTATTGGATGTCTCTTGCGAACCCCCAGTCTGCAACGTCGACAGATCCGGAAAAGTCATTTTTGACTTCCAGACATATTCACCGGGAGAAATCGACATGCTCATCAGCATCACACCTTAAGAGAGACTGTATTCTCTTTAAGCAATCAGACTCAACGTCTGACGAGACATATTTTTGGTGATTTCCATCACCCCAATGTTAGCCTCATAGGCCCGAGTCGCTTCCAACGCGTCCACCATCTGCTCGGTGAGATTGATATTCGGGTATGCCACGTAACCTTTCCATTTACCTTCGGTAATTGCTAAGGGGTGGTCTGGCTGGTAACGATAGAGCGGTTCGCCTTCCTCTTTCTCAATTTTCTCTACTTTGACGCCAGCGGTTCCATTGGAACCAACTAGATTCTCATCGGTTTGAAAGATGACATGCCGCGGCTGATAAGGCACATTCTCCCCTTCCTCATTCCGCAAAGTGGACATGTTCGCAATATTGCTGGAAATGGTGTTCAGTCGTGTTCGCTGAGCCACCAAGGCGCTCGTGCTGACATCCAGTGCACTGATCATTTTTGTCTACTCCTGTTTCCTCTACGGCTGTGGAACTTCAGTCGACTAAACATTTACATTTTCTGTGATCGCCATTTGCAAAGTTCTAAACTGCGCCTTTAGCAGAGCAACCGCCGTGTTGTGCATGCTTTGGTTTTTTGCCGCTTCGGTGACCTGCTCTTCCATCGATACATCATGGCCATCATGGTAAAGGATCTGATTGGAAACATCGCGCGTTCTTTGCCACACATCCGATCCCTCTCTGGCTGAAGCCAATTCACCCGGCGATTGGCTCGCTTTGGAAACCGGACTTTCAATGGCCTCTCGCAACTCAGCTTGGAAATTTTTTACATCCAAATCTCGAGTTTTGTAGTCTGGTGTATCCATGTTAGCCACATTGGACGAAATCAATTCATGCCTGCGTTCCGTGAACTGCAAGGTTTGTGTTAATGCACCGACCGCGGATTGTCCCAATATCGAATTCCACATCGCAATGTTCCCTCACTCTCACTGGCCCCTCACTCTCACTCGCTGCTCAAATCCAAAACACTGCTAGTAGACAGCAGCTTCTGCTGACTATACGCATTTTCGATCCGCCCTGAATTTGTCAATGAATTCAACTGATCCCCGATCAACAGCTTTCGCTCATTGAGCCTCCCCAGACTTGCCTCCTCCATGGTCAATATTTCTTGCATGCGCGTACCGCACTGACCAACTAGTTGACGACATTCCAGCCTGCGCGCTTCGCTGGACCATGGACGCTGATCCGGATCGACCGCCAACATCGGCTCCAATTCGGCTCGCAATTCCTGAAGCTGGTCGAACACGTTTTGTTTTTGTCCAAGTACAGACAACAGTCGCTCAACCTCCGTGGTCTCCAGATACTCCATTTGCTGGCATGTCAGTTGATACAGACGCTCGATCAGCTCCAGCTTGCTTTGCATGCAGTGCCAGAGTTCATCCGTCGTTAGGCTATCTTGAGATGTCATGTCAGGAGCATCCGTGTCCTAAAGGGGTCCGCGTGCCAGGGTTCCGAAAAAAGCGGCTTCAAATCTCGCGATTTTTGCCAATAATCGGCGCGGGATTTTCCCTGATTTTTTCGCGATTGGACTTGTAGCGGAATCTGCCGGCGATGGCGACACCAAAAACTTGAACAAATTCAGCTTTCTTTATGGTTTTTCGCCGAAAAAAAATCCGTTTTTTTGATAGCAATCCGAGAGGCTACCAGGCTTTGAGCCAAGCCAAAGCGGTCTTCCACTGCTGGCGATCGTACCGAGTACGTCGCGGAAAGTCCTCATCGTGCTCTTGAGGTATCCGCTGCAAGACCTGTTCGGCCTGAGCCAAGGTTCTCTTAGCCTCCTCGGGGCGATTCAATTTGTATTGACAACGCGCCGCTTGGGTGAGCGCTTCGAGCGACTCGGGCCGATTGAGAAACCGACTCGCCGCGCTGCGATATGCGGTCAGCGCTTCGTTGTAACGCTCGAGCATAAACAGGCAATCTGCTTCGCCAAAAAAGGCGCTGCGAAGCAAGCCCATATTCAAAACCGAAAGACTCTCTCGCTCCTGCATTTCATTCAAGCGAAATCTTAAATCCTGAAATTCATTGAGCGCGCTTTGCAACAGATCACGCCCCTGCTGAGAATATTGCCGGCGTTGGGATTCCAAAGTGATCAAGCCCGAATCGACCATCGTCTCGGGCCACTTTGCCGCTTGCATCAGGGCTCTTCCTGCCAAGTACTGACTTTGCAGACTACGAGTATCATTGCGGTATCGACTCACCGACTCTCGCAATCGATCGGCAGACGCCATCATCTGGTCGAAACTGTCCCTGAGTATCTTCACCCGCGGATCATTCTGATCCGTCCAATCACTCCCCTGAGATGTCGCCTTGAGATGGGTGATATCGGCTTCTCGATACAGCAGTTTACCAAGTTCTAGTAAGCTCTCTCGCCAGACATCACTTTCGGGCGTCAGATCGCCATCATAGAGATTCTGGGATAGCAATTCGGCCGACTTGGCAAGTTCATCCCTTTCACCATGAATACGGGCAGCCAGCAGTCGCCCCGAATAAGCCAGCGGATGTTCAGGGAAATCTCGCAGCAAAGCCTCGACCGGATAAATGGCCTGGTCGAGTTGTCCAAGATCAAAATGATTATTGGCTAATTGATACAGTCCGGTCGGTTGCAGTTCGCGTCGAGCGCTGCGCAAGAATCGTTGCAGCCATTCATTGGATTCGTTCAGCCGTTCTGCCTCGCGAAAACAGAGAGCAGCCTCCCAAGCGATATCCGGGTACACTGGAGAAATCAACTCCAGATGAGCAAGTTCCGCAAAACTCTGTCCCGCTGTGTTCCACGCTTCTTTGGGAAGTTTTTCCAATGGCTCAAGCAAACCAACGGGTCGGCTTAAACGAGCTTGCAGGTCTTTTGCCCAATCGCGATGGGCTTCCGCCTGCACCCGCTTGGCTTCCTGCGGAGAAATCAGCTTCTCCATCGCTTTCGCCATGCGCACTAAACTATTGAAGTCTTTTGTTTTTAGCAATTCGTCCGCCATGCTAAAGAGTCGATTTTGATAAACTTGACGTGTGACGTATTGCTGTTCGAACTCACCGGAGAGCGTGCAATCCCGAGCGACATTCTCGAGTGTACGAATAGCGCCTTCAGGATTTTTCGAGGTCAAAAGTATTTCGGCTTCCTCGATCCCTGAAGCGATTGCTTCCGGAGATTTAGAACTGCGTTGTCTAATCGCAGTAAAAGTGCTCAACGCTTCGCGTAGTCTCCCCGTTTTCCGCATCGCCAATCCGTAGAAATAGCTCGCTTGTCGCTTTACACTGGCGGGAACATTAGCGTTCATGAGCAAGGCTCGCAAAACGTCCAGTGCTTCTTCTAGTTGAGCATTCGTGCCAACTTGGGTACCACTGGATTCAACGAGTCGGCTGCCGACGCTCAGCAGGATTCTGCCGCTGAGCAACTGCGCGGCATGGTAGTGGGATGAATCCTTGGGGATCGAATTGACGATCTCCTTCGCCTCATCCAGTCGTTCGTTGCGAAACAATACTTCGGCCTTCATCATTTTCGCATAGCGGATGGATTCCTGGGAAAGCGATGGCAATTTCAACCAGTCCTCCATAGTCTTGTATGCCTTCTCAAAATCGGGATCGGTGCGATTCAAATGAAGCTGAACCATCATCTCCATGATCTCTTGACGTCGATCAGGACACATCTCAAGTGCCCGCTCCAACGCAGGAAGTGCGGCATTCCACTGGCGAGAATGAAAATAAGACCAAGCTAACAGATAGGTTCCCAATTCACGAAAGCCGAGTGGAAAACCGACCTTCTCGGAAAAAGCAAGTTTTTCGCCCGCTTTGGTTAGTAGACTCTGGGCATCGGCAAGGTCTCGCTTCGCATTGATCTGCAACACTTGCGCCGCACCTTGGACAAAGGCTAGACGGCTTTGGAAGTCCAACGGTTTCTCTTCGCTGCCCAGTGCCAGCGACTTGCCAACCGCCAGCGGTATATCCCAGCGCCCCTGTTCGATCATGCGACAACTCGTTTCGAGTTGCTCATCCGGCGATATCGGTTTGTTGCCCAGAATCAGAAAGACGATACCCAAAGCGGTTGTAAAGAGTACCGCAACTCCCGCCAGGATGATCATCAATAGCGTGCGTCCGCGACGAAGCATTTTTCGCGATCCCAGTCGCCTAGCCACCAAGGCAGTAGGATAGGCAACCCGTGCCAATGACTCAGAAGCACGAGGTAAACACGGTTCCTCAGCCAACCTAAAGGCTGGCAGGGACTGGCCTGACCGGCTATCGCGCACGGAAGCCTCTGAGCTCCAGGTCATATGGCAACGATCCTATATTTTCAGCGAGCGACCGACAGCGCGCTCCACGAAAAAATGTATGTTGCAATTATGGGGCAATCGCTTGTTCACAAGGCAATTGATTAGCTAGAGAATACCGCTGGGTAGAGTATAGCGAATATGATGATTGTGCGGCCGTGCAGCTCGGCTAATTCAGGCCGGTCAGGCCACCCCATACGCATGAGTCTTCCGCGGAAGATGAAACTTGGTTGGTCACAATTTCCATCAACCAGCGGTTCATATCGCTGAACATGTCCGCGTAAAGGTCGTCGCCACAGTTGTACTGTCGAATGGCAACTCGCAACTTTGCCGCATGAAGCAGTGGAAGGCAATCGACTACGGTATCGATACCACAGGTCGACGACTGCTCACCCACCATCCAGAGTGAACGGAGATGTCGCAGATCTTTTAGCAAGGCGAGAGGTTGGTAGGATTTTGGAAAAGTACCTCCCAATGATACGCAACCAGCAAAATGCTTGGGATTGCGTAGAGCCATTCGCCAAGCCATGGTTCCACCCGCGCCGCGACCGGCCAGAAAAATCTTTTTCCTACAGATATTATATCTTCTGCTGGCGTTCTCGATCGCGTCGAAAATCAATTCTTCCGCCATCGAAATAGATGCGGGAGAATGCGCCCAACTATAGCGATGCCCGTTGGGATCGAAAGCTTTGGTTCCGCGTGGAGCTACGGCGACATAATTTCGAATGCTAACGTGGGGCATCAATTCCTCAAGCTCGCGCTCGGAACTGCCACAACCATGCAACCAAATAATCAGTGGGTAGTCGTATCGCGACTCGTAGTGCAGTGGTGAAAAAAATAAGGTCGACGATTTCTGGATGGCCGAGGATTTCGGACTGGGTAACTCGTGTTCTTTCACGGGACCGCTGCCAAAAATCGCATCAAACGCCAAATTACCAGCATGGAGTTCAGCCGCTTCATTCGATTTAATACCAGATCCTATTGAATCCCCAGGCGAGTTATCTGGATTCGAAGAAGAAATTTTTTTCACGTCGTAGCCGTTCAGGCCGGATAGTCGATTCATTGGCAATGTGAGTCTTTGTGGACCATAAGCACAAATTGAACCAGCCGGATGGCCAGCGTTTGGATTTCTGGTTTTTAAAGACGTCACGCGCGAAAGTCAATGCCAAGTCGTTAATTCGTTTCCGCAATCAAAATGCTGGCATTTACTCCGCGACACCCGGTTGACAGAAAACAAAAAAGACGTTTGGACGAGTCGACGCAAATCGATTTCAACAAGCTTGGGGTGTGCGGATAATCATCATGATTTCGGTGAAAGTTTTTTTCGCTTTCCCTTGCGGTTAACGCGATCGGAAAGAAGAAATCGCCCGCAAATAAAGGCCAGGCCGAGAATAGCAACGACCACCAACCAACTCAAGAACTGACTGGGAGAGGTGATGGCCGGAAAATCAAATTCGGTTGGCTGCAACTCCGAGGCAACGATGAGCGGGGCCATCTGTCGTTCCCGACTCCCCTGGCCACTAACGAACTCGGAATGATAGGACCAATTTCTAAAATAGAACCCTCGTACATCCACCCAGCGTTTTGGTTCCCAGCTTTGATGTTCCACTCCATCGCGATCGATCGCACCGGACATCAGGAAATCCGGTAGTTGCAAGCTGACGACCGTCATAGGAAATTCGTTTTCGTAAACCAATTCCTCAGTCCGTACTTTTTCATCGCTGGCATCTTTGATTTTGGGAGCGGCTACGGCGATACGCTTACCCTCGATACGAACGAAGCCATCTAACTCATAGTAAAATTCCGCCCCAGCTAACTTCTGACTATCCGCACTATCGATGCGGACACGCGTGATTCTTGCAATTCTTCCCTTGACCTCAATCCCTTTACCAATCCAATTTCTTTGGGATTTGGTCAACAATTCTGTTTCAGGTGGTTTCGACCAAGTCACGGGTCCCAAAGTGCTGCTGCTTTGATCCTGCAGCACCTGATTGGCTATTCGCAATAGCGAATAAAAACTCTCGCGATCTTCGAAGGAAAGATTTGCGTTCTGACGTTGCTGCGCTTTATCGATCCAAGTTAAATCGGATCCGTAAAGCAGCAATCTTTTCCAATCCATGGGCAAATCTGGAATCAATGCGCTGATAGACTTCTCTGCTCCAAATGTCCACTGGACCTCTGTAGCGATTCCGGTAGCCTGCGACAGCATCGACGATTGATTGTCGTCAATGGCAGGGCTCGCACTAGAACTGGATGATGGTTCGTTTTGCCGATTGCTCACATCGATTAAGACCGCTTTGAATGGCTGATTTAAAACCGCCTGATTGAGCCACTGTGATGGTGCGCGTCGAACATATAAGACAGCTTCCGAGCGGGCTGGAGAAGCCCCAGCGATTGGAATATCGATTTGCACATCGAGTCGATAGACGGCCGACTGTTCCATCCATTCTTTTTGCTTGGCACTCAGTGGAATCAATTTGCAACTTTTGACCCAACCGGTCCACACCGAAACTCGCCACGGCGTCGTGGCCATCGCAACATGCTCGGATAACTGAATCATTTGCGGTCGGCCCAACTGATCCATCAGAAACATTACCCGAGCCAATGAATCGGGTAAACCTTTAGACTCCTGCAACGCATCTGCCGAGAATTGCCGTATCTCCTCGAGCGATTCGGCGGTCAACCTAGTGCGGACCATGGATAAAGCGGTATCGCTGGCGGACTGCTTATCGGTGGCTGAATCCTGAGGATTTAGCACCACCATCGCTTGAAGAGAAGAAGTATGTGCGGCAAAAACTCCCAACGTCCATATCAATGCGAGTGCTGCTCCCGTGGAAGACTTCCCCTTGCCTAACTGGAACTTCAGTCGTTTTGAATCTTTCTTTTTTGGCTCGGCAGTTTCGGTTTCTATTGGGGGCAGGTTTCGCGTTCGATTCCAGATCCAGATGATCGCCAAACTGGCAATACAAACGGAAAAACCAACTGCCCATAGACCATCGCTCGGTTTTCGAGCAGCATTTTCTTTCGCCAATTCGTAATTGCGATCAGACACCCAGTAATCGCTCGCGATGCCGCAGAGTGCCGGAGCCAACTCAACACCCCCGACGGCGTTGTAGGCGACCAACTTGGCGGGTAAACCATAAATTTCTAACTCGCCTTTGATCTCCTCGAGAGGTTTATCGTTCACCTTTTCGGGCAAACGCGTCAGATAAACCACCACCGGGTAAGCGGAACCATCGCTCGGACGCATCCATATCGTCCAATACTGCTTGATCCCAAAATGTGGCTTTTCCAACTGCATATTTTTGATGCGTTCGACCGTACCGCGAAATCGAGTCCATCGGACTCCTCGATCCTGCTTCAGGGACTCTTTGAGAGTGGGATACGATGTGATAGGTAGAAGTTCGGCGTCGGTTTCTGGTCCGCCGCGAGTTTTCTGCAAGAGACGAAAAAAAACTCCGCTCTCCGATCCTCGCCACGGCGAACCATCGGTCAACTGTCGCAGCAGCCTTCGATCCAACCAAGCGGTAAACTCGCGCGGACTTTCACTCAGGGCGATTTCCACGGCCAGCTGGATATCGGTCGTCGACCAGCCAGTATCGGTCGCTTGAGAACTTGCGGCCGCTCGACCCTCCTCGGAGACACTTGGAATTTCGGCGTTCGGCTTGAAGGCTACTTCCGAAGCTTGAAAGAGGTCTGCCGCGGTCCAGGGCAAAGCCTCCCACACCCCCTCAAAAAAACTATCCGCAGCCCCTAGCTCCCCCAAAACTGCACCGTCGTTTACCGCTAATTGGGGTATTTTAGATTCATGTGAACTCTGCGGGTTTCCCTGCCCCATTTGGGACGGTGACAACTTGGCAGTTTGGCTGTTTGTAGTATTCGCCTGACTAATAAAAGGCCTTGGTTTTTCGGATCCGCGATCGAGTGGAACACCTAATTGCTGAAAGACGCGTTCGAAAACTTCCGGTTCTGCCGATTTTTTCATGACCCAGAGCACCATCATCAACAGCAAAACCAAACTGATGAGCCGTCGGGATGTGCGGAGCCCCGACTGGTGATGACCGGATATTCGGCGTTGCCCCGAACGACTGTACCAGCGATCAGAACGCAACTGGACCATTTGCCCCCATCCTTATTACTGATACTGTCCAACAAATCATTCGCTCAATCTTCAGCCAATCTTCAGCAAAAAAATTCGCTCCGGATTCGGACCGAACAACTGTCTACTGACTTGGTTCGCGCACAAACCGGCAATCATTTTCGGCTTGTCCGATCTCTTTCCAAGGCGCTTACTTGCTATGTCGTCGTCCAGCTTATATCGTGAAAGGAGTGGTGAAATAGCGGACTGCTAATTCTAACCAACTTATCGCGACTTATCAGTGTGTAATCGATATACTTATCGCAAAACAATCGAGTCAACAACCTTATAGGGCGTTTACCGCTTTAGGAACCCGGGGTTTAGTCCGTGCAGCCAACGCCTGTGGCCCAAATCGATCGCTCGAAGTCAACTTTAGGAGATCAATGGATGGACCGCATCAGGTCACACCAAGTTCCACTTGCCGACCAAGGCAAGCGGCCGATCATGGCCCTCAGATCATCAAGACGACAACCTTGGAACGGGCGGTGCTGCTTGACGGCGATGAACGTGTGCCTGTTGAGCGTTGTATTTTTTACCCAGACGGGAAGCTACGCGGCTGAACCGTTCGATCGCTTTATGGGACGCCTAAAGGAAGAACGCTTGTTCGACCTCGCAGTGATTTATTTAGAGCAGCAATCCGCCGCTGGAACACTCAGCCCGGAACAAACGGCTGCGATTCCGCTGGAACGAGCGCTGCTGATGCAGCAGGCCTCGATTTACCAAGCCAAAGAAGAAATCCGCTTGGCCCGCTTGGATCAAGCGGAGGCAGCGTTCAAAGATTTCCTTGAAAAGCAAACCACTCATCCGCGTCGAGGCGAAGCGAAACTTGGCTTGGGAAACTTGATGCTTTCCCGTGGCGAACGGAATTTTACACTTGGCACCAAAGGTGCTGGCGACGCTGAGAAATTGAAGGTGGCTGCCGATTATTTTGGACGCTCTAAAGAACTCTTCAGCGGAACTCTGACCGAGCTGACACCTTTGCTCAATGAACTGAAAGGTGCAAAAGTCGGCGAAGGGGATGCCGCAAAAATCGAATTGCGAGATCAATACCGAAGCGAATATTCGCAAGCTCAATTGCTCGCGGTTTATGCTCGGAAACGAGCAGCGGACTGCCTTCCCAGTGACAGCCCCGCACGAAAGACAGAGTTTGAAGAGATCGAAAAAGCATTTACGGCTATTTATTTGAACGACACTCGTGCCGAAGGCTTGCGAAATCTCGCTTTGTTTTATCGTGGTCAAGTTCAGCAAAAGCTCGGCAAAATTCCGGAGGCGATGGACTCCTTTCAGCGAATTGCCGACATCACCGAAGTTCCCGATGCGATGCGAAACCTCAAAACTCGCGCTGTCACGGAACTTATTCGCTTGCTGGTCGATCCAGCGCAGGGCAAATTCGATGTCGCAATCGCTGTGGGCGAACCTTGGGTTGACAAGATAAATCCAGCCGAAGCCACCGATGCTGATTGGCTAGACCTTCAAATCGCGCTGGCTCAAGCCCAGATCTATACGGCCAAGAAATTACGAGAAGCGGAAGCAGGCGCGACCGCAGCCAAGAATATGGAGGATAAAGCTCGACGAGCCTTGCAGTCGTCGGTGCGAATCATCGGTGACCATCAAGAGAAAGCGCGACTCTTGCTCGCCGAAATCGGTGTGGAACCGATCGCGGTGGCCGAGAGCAAGAAGTCCGTCAACAGCTTTAGCGAAGCGCTCGATGCCGCTAAGACAAAACTATCCGACTTGGAATCCTCTGGTTTATCTGTCGAAATTTTGAAACAGCAACTCGCTGCCACACAAGATGCCGCCGAAAAAAGTAAAATCGAAACGCAGATTAAACAGGTCGAAACGGAAGCCACTTCCGGCATGAAGGCCGTGAGTGACTTACTTGCGAAAGCGGTCGGCCTGTACAGCCCCAGCGACAATCGAGGTCAGCTTCAAGAGGCTCGCTATCTCCTGTCGTACACGCTGCTCAGACAAGATCGCTTTTACGAAGCCGCCGCTACCGCCAGCTTCACCACTCGCTCCTCGGCTGGAGAGAGCTGGGGCTTACGCTCAGGTTTGGTTTGCCTCAATGCCTACCAACGCCTGCTAACCAATGCGGATGCTGTCAGGAAAGAATTTGTTTTTAGCCAACTACAGAGTTTGGCCGAGTATTTGCTCAAAACATGGCCCAACGCTGAGGAATCGCAGCAAGCGGCCAACCTGCTGGTCCAACTGGCACTGATTTCTGGTGACTTGGATAAAGCCAAAGTTTATGTCGGTATGGTTCCCGTGAATACGGCCTCCGGAGGGAAGCTTCGCAAACAATTGGGACTGAGCTTGTGGGATGATTACAACAAACGCTTGCGAGCGGCAAGCAATGATGCCAGTAACCCTGCGCTGGTCGCCTCGAAACAACTTGTTTTTGACACCCTGCGAGAAGGCGTCATGGATGGTGCTGCGGAAGAAAAGCCAGAATTGGTCAGCGTTGAAGCGGCCCTCGCCTTGATCCATCTGTGGGTGCTCGATGGAAAAATGGACGAAGCGGCAAACTTACTCAATGATGCCAAAAAAGGTCCCATCCCTTTGCTCGAGGCCAATCCGGATCTGGGTAAAGATGGAACAACCGCGCTGCGAGCCAATCAAGTAGCACTGCAAATCTATATTGCAAAACTGGCTACACAAAATGATGATAGCGCTCTGGAAAAAGTGCAAGCGACCATGGCGAAACTCCAATCGATCGCTGGCAGCGATACCGAGGGACAGAAAAAGCTGGCCGCCGTTTTCTATCGCTTGGCTCTCGACCTACAACAACAACTTGAAACCAATCCAGACAATAATGCTCGAAACCGCTTGGCTAGTGGTATAGCCGTGGTGCTAACACAACTCCGCGATTCATCCGAAGATATCACCACGAAACTGTGGGTCGGACAAACGTTGTCAGGTATTGCCAAGGCCGTCAAAGGTAAAGAACCTGCCGTCAGTCCAGCCGTCAAGCAATTGACGGAGCAATCGATTGCCACTTTGCAGGCCCTGAGATCGGACTCCAGCTTGCCAGCAGAGTCTGCGACGAAGGTTCGTTTTGTCATGGCTCAGGCCTACCAAACCCAAGGCAATCTTACCGAAGCACTCAAGCTGATCGAAGAGATTTTGCAAACAAACCCCATGATGCTCGATGTCCAAGTGGAAGCAGCTCGCATGCTCCAAGCTGCCGGAGCAGGCAAATCGGCCGATTATTTGGGCAAGGCCGTCAACGGATACCTCCCGAACACCAAAACGCGACAAAATACGATTTGGGGCTGGGGCAGAATTTCGCAGCTCACTTCGGGCAAAGCCAATTTGACCGAGTCCTTCTTTGAGTCGCGTTTAGAATTGGCCCGCTGTCGCTATCAGCAAGCCTTGCTGGAAAAAACGCCCGACAACCGAAACAAATTGTTGCAACGAGCCCTCGGCGATATTTCGCAAACCGTGAAACTCTATCCCGAACTGGGTGGCCCAGTTTTTTCCGAACGTTATGATAAGCTAGCTAGAGATATTCAACGTGAACTGAAACAAAATGTGGTGGGCCTCAAAGGCTTAACTTCCAAATGAACGATCACCACCTTAGGCATTACTCTATGAAAAATCCCACTCTTCATTCTTCGCGTCATCTGGCGGTAACCTTCGCCGCCGTTTTAGCACTTCAGTTGACCGCGAACTTGGGCCGGGCCCAGGATCGGTTGAGCCAAGAAAAAGGTGCAACGCTTTCCGGAATTATCACATCCCTCGATCGCGACAAAATTACGATTGAGGTCCGGGGCGAGCCTCAAAATATCCCGGTGAACGAAGTATCGAAGATTATCTTTGAAGATGAACCGAGAATCATGGACCGATCTCGCGACTTGGCCCGACAAGGACAGTATGAACTAGCCCGAGATGAACTCAAGAAAGTTGATGCCGCCTCTATTAAGAATGTCAATGCCAAAAATGATCTGGCTTTCTACATAGCCTATTGCGAAGGGAAACTTGCTCTACAAGGCAAGGGAGACAAAGCGGCTGCCGTCAAAGCGCTAGTCGCGTATGACAAAGAAAATCCGAATGGCCATCACTACTGGGAGGTGTCGCAACTGCTTGGACAATTGGCGGGCTCGATGGCACGATATGATGCAGCCCAGAATTTCTACAAGCGGATGGGAGAATCGACCTTCAGCGAGATCAAGAACCAAGGGGCGTATCAGGAAGCGGTCACACTTGTTATGCAAAGCAAGACGGCTGACGCGAAACCGCTCCTCCAAAAACTCTCTGAATTAAATGCCACCAATCCAAAAGATGTTCGAGTCAAACAACTCGCAGCGGTTGCCTTAGCCCAATGCACACTGATGGAAGGCGATGCCGATGGCGCACTCAAATCGGTCAATCAATGGATTGCCAATGGGGATTCCACAGATGTCGAACTCTTTGGCAAACTTTACAACCTTCAAGGTGCTTGTTACCAAAAACTCAACAAGACCAATGAAGCGGTACTCGCCTACCTGCATACCGATCTACTCTTTTCCAGTGATGCAGAAAACCATGCGGAATCATTGTACTATTTGGGCCTGCTGTGGCCTTCGCTAAACGAAACACAACGAGCCGTCGATGCTCGTAGCCGACTCACTTCGCTCTATTCCGGCTCCATGTGGGCAGGAAAACAATAAAACCTTCGCACAACATCCACCTTTTTAAACTTGCTTAATCTTCCAGCTTCGGAGAATCTCATGCGCACTTTGGGAAAGTATTCGTCGGTTAAATGGTTCCTGAGCATAGCCTTAATCATGCTGGGGACCGTCTCGCTCTCGGAAAAGCTTCGCGCACAAGATGAGGCTGCAGCCCCAGCCGAAAACGCCGCCGCGCCTGCCGATGCAGCGCCGGCTGATGCTGCTCCGGCCGATGCCGCGCCGGCCGCTCCGGCAGGACAGCCTGGGGCTCCTGCAGCGAAATCCAAGAGCGTATTATCTTGGACGTTCGAAGCGCTCGGGTTGACGTACACGGTCGCCTTTCTTGTGATCTCCTTTGTGTTCCTGGCTCTAGTCGTGATGGTGTTCATCTCTGCACGCCGCGATAACATGTGCCCCGCCGATCTGATCCAAGCGGTGGAGGAGAATCTGGACAGCGGAAACGTTCAGCAGGCAGCCGAGTTGGTCGCCAACGATGAATCCTTTCTGGGCCAAGTGCTGACTGCCGGATTCAGCCGGCTCGACAAAGGCTATGCCAAGGCAGTCGAGGGGATGCAAGAAGTTGGCGAAGAAGAGACCATGAAACTCGATCATCGCCTGAGCTACGTCGCATTGGTCGGAAACATTAGCCCCATGGTTGGTTTGCTGGGAACAGTGGACGGGATGGTTCGTTCCTTCCAGGTTATAGCCACCAGTGGCTCGACACCTAAGCCGGCCGAATTGGCTGCCGGTATTTCCACAGCACTTATCACGACACTCGTCGGGTTGATCATCGCGATTCCCGCGATTGCCTTTTTCAATATTATGAGAAACCGCCAGCAATTGCTGATCCTGGAAATCGGTAACGCCAGCGAACGGATCATCAGCCGTTTTGAAGATAAGAAGTAATGGAACCGCTCGCCAATGAAGATTAAATCGCATAATGATTCAGTCAAAGCAGAAGCAGATTTGACACCCATGATCGACATGGTGTTTCAATTGCTCGCCTTCTTTATGGTTTTGATTAATTTTTCTCAGTCCGATCAAAACGATCGCATCAAATTGCCTGATAGCCAATTGGCGAAACCTGTCGAGGAAAAACTCGATTTTCCGATCGTCTTGAATTTGACTTTAGAAGGTACTGTTATCCTCGGTGGAGATGAAATTGCCATTGAGGGTTTACGACCCTTTCTCAATCGGGAAATCGAAGTACTCAAACTGCAGAAGAAGACTGCCGCTGATGCGAATATCATCATCCGCGGACACCAAGATGTCGCTGGCGGACGCGTTCAAGACCTTATCGAACGCTGCCAATCTCTTGGTCTGGAGAGATTCGCCCTCCGCGTGAAAGAAGACCCAAACTAATCCATCTGATAGAAATCGATCGGTTGTACTTATGAAGATTCGCCGAAATAGCAATGCGGATGAACGAGTTGAATTGCAAATGACATCGATGATCGATGTTGTCTTCTTGCTGCTGATCTTCTTCGTGCTCACCTTTAAGATCAGCGTTCAAGAAGGGGATTTTTCTGTCCGTATGCCTCTGCAAGGTGAAGGGGGAGTTCCTGAAGACCAAACACAAATTCCTCTTAAACTTCGACTGCGAGCTGATGGCGAAGGCCGTATCTCGGACATCCTTCTGAATGATAGTCTATCATTTGGACAAGATTTTGATTCGCTCAACAAGTACGTGGTGGAATTCGTGGGGGGAACGGATGGTCCCCAAGGGGATGAGTCACCAGAGGTTGAAATCGATTTGGACTACAACCTCCGATACGAACATGTGATCCAGGCTATCACCGCAGTCACCGGAAAGAAACAAGGTGACGACATCTTCCGTCTCATTGATAAAATCAAATTCGCACCGACGCGAAAAGGTGGCTAGCGAACATGGGCTGCTTCTCAAAACCTTAAGCCCTCGGGTGAAACTGCTTATGCACCCGCTGCAGGCGGGAGCTTTCTACTTGAGTATAAATCTGGGTTGTCTGTATCGATGCATGCCCCAGCATCTCCTGAATTTGCCTTAAATCGGCCCCACCTGCCAACAAGTGCGTGGCAAAGCTGTGACGCAGCGTGTGGGGACTGATATCCGGATCGATGCCCGCACGCAGCGCGTAACGCTTGACCAATTCCCAAATCGCCTCTCGCCGCAAGGGACGTCCACTCCTGGACAAGATCAACCACGGAACCTCCTGAAGATTGCGCCCCTTGCTGAGCAATGGACGCGATTGGCGCATATAGAGATCGAGCGATTCCAAGGCCCGCTTGCCCAGCGGCACCATGCGCTGCTTGCTCCCCTTCCCTTCGCATAAGCAGAAGCCCTCGGAAAAACGAACATTGGCAACCAACATGCGACTCACTTCCGAGACTCGGCAACCGGTTGCATACAATAGTTCAAGAATCGCGCGATCACGCTGCCAAAAAGCATCGTACGACTGCGGTGCTCTTAAAAATCGATCCACCGCTCCAACAGTCAGTACGTGCGGTACTCGTTGCCATATCTTTTGAGTCGCCAATAATTCGGCTGGATTATCGACAATGGCTCCCTCGAGTTGCAAGAACTTGAAGAACATCCGCGTCGATACAACATGTCGCGATACGGATGAGGATGCCAAGGATTGCTTTCCCAACCAGCCAACGAAATCGGTAAGGTCGGCAATCCTCAATCCGTTGATCGGTTTGGTCTTGATCCACTCCGCAAAACGCTCGAGATCGCGACGATAGGCAACCACACTATTCTCGGCCAAATGACACTCGGTCCGCAGATAATGCACAAATCGCTCGATCCACTCGCGACAACTCTGCTGTCGAGGCGTTTGAGGTTCCGCTTTACCCTGTCGACTTTGGCGTAACTTGCTGATACCCATACTCGGCTCGATTTCGGTGAACGGTTAGGCCAAAAATGTCTTGCCCCGGCTACGGTTGGGACGTAAGGTTCTCAGAATAGGTTCGCACCACACGGAGTGGAATAGCGATAAAATATGGGTAGAGCAGGCGATTTCACTCGGCAAATCGACAGGCTTATCGACTACAACGGTTGCATCGATTCTATCGACATTGAATGACTGCGGGGTGAAGCATGAAGATTTTGGTGATCGGCGGCGCTGGCTATGTTGGTTCACATACCGTTCGCCTTCTGCAACAAGCGGGTCATCAGATTTGGATTTATGATAACCTTTCGCGCGGCCATCGAGCAGCGGCCCAAGGAACACCTCTGATCGAAGGCGAGCTAGAAGACCGCCAAAAGTTGATCGAAGTGTTTCGCGAACATCAGATCGAAGCCGTGATCCATTTTGCTGCGTTCGCCCTGGTTGGCGAATCGATGGCCCATCCGGCAATGTACTACCGCAACAACGTTATCGCCACCTTGGAATTACTCGAAGCAATGCGGGCCGCCGGGGTCTGGAGAATCGTGTTTTCCAGCACAACAGCTACCTACGGCCAGCCCGAGATCGTTCCGATCACCGAGGACACCTTACAACTACCCATCAATCCCTACGGATTTTCGAAACTTGTTATCGAGAAAGCCCTCACGGATTATGCGCGAGCCTACGGGTTCGGATGTGCGGCTTTGCGATACTTCAATGCGGCCGGTGCTAGTCCGCTGGGCGGCATCGGCGAAGACCATGAACCTGAAACACATCTCATACCGATTGTGCTCCAGGTGGCGCTCGGCCAGCGAGAATACATCGGTATTTATGGAACCGATTACCCTACGCCCGATGGCACTTGTGTCCGTGATTACATCCATGTCGACGACCTCGGTAGCGCTCATTTGGCTGCTCTAGAGAATCTGCAACCAGGGAGCAATTTTCAGCTCAATTTGGGCACCGGAAAAGGACACAGTGTGCTTGACGTGATTGTGGCTTGTCGGCAAGTTACCGGCACAAGCATCCCCGCCAAAATCGAGCCCCGCCGACCGGGTGACCCAGCAAAATTAATTGCCGATAGCTCCCGCGCTCAAAAAACGCTCAAATGGTGTCCAAAATATATCGACATTGAACCGATCATCCAAACCGCTTGGCAATGGCATCGAAGCCATCCCAAGGGCTATCGTTCTTCCAAAGGTTAGCGAGCCGCTTCCCAATAGAAACCGGGGCTGCGGCCGATTCACCCCCTTGAGCCGCAGCTCCACTATGCAAAATATCATCATCGAAAAGCCTTACAAGTTTGTGCCTCCCCATCGCGGCAATTGGTGGCCCTCGCTCATTCAACGCTTCAAGTTGGTCGACTATTACCTTCGCAAACATGAGGGTGTGGAAAAATATCAAATTCGTGGAGCTGAGAAACTCAAAGCGTCCCTCGCTGCCGGCCATGGTATCTTGCTTACGCCAAACCACTGCCGCTACGCAGATCCGTTAGCCATGGGTTGGTTATCCAGATCGGTGAACCGACATGTGTTTGCCATGGCCAGTTGGCACCTCTTTCACCAAGGAAAATTTATCCCCTGGGCCATTCGAAAAATGGGTGGCTTTAGCGTTTATCGAGAAGGCGTCGATCGACAATCGCTCGATACAGCCATCGATGTTTTGACTTCTGCCGATCGTCCACTGGTGCTCTTCCCCGAAGGCGCTGTCTTTCGCTCAAACGACCGTTTGCAAGCCCTGCTCGATGGCGTCGCCTTCATCGCTCGCTCGGCAGCCAAGAAACGCCAAAAAAATAATCCCGATCACAAAGTAGTCGTTCATCCAGTAGCGCTGAAATACCTGTTTCACGGAGACATCCAGACGGCGGTAAGCCCCATTCTGCAAGATATTGAACATCGTTTAACTTGGACCAACGCCAAGGACCAATCGCTTATTGAACGCATCCAGAATATAGGTCTCGGTCTGCTCTGCCTGAAGGAACTTGAACATTTCGGCTCACCCCAAACAGGTACAGTTGCCCAGCGACAACAGCGCCTCATAGACCATCTCCTTCACCCCATCGAAAACAAATGGCTAGGCCGAAATCAGTCGGGGCCTATTATCCCTCGAATCAAAGCGCTCCGCATGAAGATTATTCCAGACATGATTCAAGGATCCATCGACAGCGCCGACCGCAACAGTCGCTGGAGAGAACTCGCCAACTTGTACTTGGCTCAACAAGTTGCCTCGTATCCCCCCGATTACCTTGATCACCCTGTAACGGTAACACGTTTGCTAGAGACCGTCGAACGCTACGAGGAAGACCTCACCGATTGCAATCGTCCTGCTCGCAATCTTGAGGTCGTTATTGAAGTTGGTGACGCCATCGAGGTATCGACCGAGAAACCAGCCAAGGGTATCGAAGATCCTCTGATGACAAAGATTCGATTCGATCTTGAATCCATGCTCGATCGGCTCTCAACCGAAGCCGCTCGATACCACTCCAAATAGAATGAAAGCTTCTGCTCTAGGAACGACAAGCCCCAGTTACCTGGAGAGCGTACTCGCTGCCGAGCTTAACATTCCGCTACCACTTACAACTCCAGGTACGATAACTGGAGACGAGTTCGACGAACCTTCTAAAGTGACCGCTGTTGCCGCTTGCAGTTGTCGCTGCAGTTGCAAGTTCTCTCGTTCTAATTGAGAAACTTTACTGCTGAGTTCAACCATCTTTTCCTCGGCAGTAACCATGCGTGTGATGACCGTGTTGACCGGTTCAACCAACTCCCACCAATAATCACCTTCACGAAACCACAACTTTCCTTTTTCGGTGCCGCTGCAAACTCTCGACAAATGGTTTTTTAAACGGTAGATGGGGCCCGCAAATCGATGACTCAACTTGACGATATCGAATACCACTAGCGGAACAAGCAAGAGCAAGCCGGGGAACCAAAAACCAAAGGATTCCAGCATTCCTTGAAGATGCTCTTCGGTGGTCCATTCCGGTTGATCGATCCACTGGAACACCAAGTGACCGATCGCAAAATATGCGACGACCGACAGCCAATACAACACAATTCTTCCAACCAAACCTCCTTGCACCATTTGGTCAATCCAGATTTTTCGTCGCATCATCGGACGTTGGTCTCGCGTTAAGCTCTAGTTTTCCACAACACAAACACACGTTATCACTTCACGATCTACTTGATTGCATTATTGATCGCATTGGCGGACGAATCAAAACTGCTTCGAACTGCAGTCGCCATCCCGCGAACCGCCGTAATGCAAACAGCGATGATCAAAGCCAACATCACCGCATATTCGACGGCTGTCGGTCCGCTTTCATCAGCCGCGAATCGGCGAAGTAGGCGTCGGATCATCAACTTACCCTTGCAATTATTTGGTTCAGCAAATCGCATTGACGCTAAACTCTCGGAGCGAATCACCTTCCAATCTATTTTTCCGCCTCCAAAGAGTAGGTTTTTCCTGCAAAAACACCTGGGATTCGAGCGGACTTTTCCTAAGACCTTCCATTTTGGGCCGCTATAATCGATAACATAGATACAAGAAAAACCTAAAAGCAACATTTGGGGGGGGAAGAGTAACGCCAGGATTGGCCATGTCTTCTTCCAACATTAAGCTAAACCGGTTCTTTTCAATTATTTCCTCTTCGCTTCAGACTGTTTAATCAACTTCAAATGTTAGGCCCTATCTTCCTTCGCGAATGGCTCAGCAGTCCCCGTCGGACACGCCACTACATTCAGCGGATCTCATTCGTTATGACCATTTTCAGCCTTGTGTGCACGGTATGGCTGCTTTTGGCCGGTTTACAGCAAGTGAGAAACCTGGGAGACCTGGCGCAGTTTGGCATGATGGCATTCCAAATCGTTGCCCCATTTCAATTGATCGTTTTGATGTTTCTAGCCGCAATTTCGGCGGCGAATCAAATCTGCCATGAAAAAGACCGTCGCACGTTTGATCTGCTACTGCTCACCGAATTGTCTAACTCACAAATTGTTTTCGGAAAATACATCGCAGGCCTTCTCAATGTTCTGCAACTATTCGTCGCCGGCATACCGCTACTTCTACTGTTAACTTTGCTTGGTGGCGTAGCTCCTCAACAGGTTTTTGCCGTCGGTATTGTGACTGCCTCCACCCTCCTTTGGAGCGCAGCGGTCGGTACGACCATCGCATTTTGGAGGGAAAAAACCTTTCAAACTCTGGCGATGATCGCACTGACGCTCGTCCTATGGTGCATCATCTGGGAACCGATTTCTGCCGGCCTTATCCCTGCGATTCCCCCGAAATTGGCCAGTTACGCTAGCCCTTGGCGAGCGGTGTGGGAAGCTTGCCAACCCCCGGTGACCGCTGCCGATAACCGCTTGCAGATGCCGCTCTATTACAGCGCGGGAGCTTTTTGTTTTGCGCTCCTGCTGTGTATGGTGAGTGTATTGCGGCTGAGAGTTTGGAACCCATCCCGCCAAATCCAACCCCGCCTGACCGACGATGAAGCCGAAAAATTAGCATCCAACGACTTGGGCTCCAAAGCCTCTTGGAAAGTACGAACCCCCCGCCCCATGTGGAATAATCCAGTCCTCTGGCGAGAAATGTGCACGTGGGCCTACGGTAAGAAAGTTCTTGTCATCCGAATCGCTTACTTTTTATTGGCAGCAATGATTTCCGCGCAACTATATCAGGCGGTTCAAGCGGGCGAATTGTTTGGTCGCAGCGCGCTATCGGAAGAGCTATTGCCACCCGCAGCCAAAACATTGGCCCCCCTGTTCTTGGTCAGTTTGGTGTTGCTCAATGCACTGGCGGTCAATTCGATTACCAATGAACGCGACGGTCAAGCGCTCGATTTGCTCCTGGTCACAGAAATCAGTTCCCTAGAATTCCTGTTTGGAAAAATTTTTGGCGTCTTCTATGTCGCCAAAGAAATGCTCATCACTCCACTGATTCTCTGCCTCTATCTTTGTTTTGTACGCGCCCTGAGCTATGAAACACTGCTATTTGTAGCGGCAGCATGGTTCGTGATGACGTTTTTCGTAAGCATGCTTGGGGTGCACTGCGGAATGATTTACAGCCAATCGCGGTCTGCGATTTCCGTAAGCTTGGGAACGGTCTTTTTCCTTTTCCTCGGTATCGTCACCTGTATGCTGATTATGATCAGCTTCCGAGGATCCTTCGGCCGTCAACTTGCACCCTTTTTACTGATCATTCTCGGTGGTGGTACCGGACTCTACTTGGCATTGGGCCATCGCAATCCTTCACCCGCGATCGCCATCGCCTCGTACGCACTCCCATTCTTGACATTTTTTTCGATGACCAGCTTCGTGCTCAGAAATCAAGAATTAACCGTTGCCAGCGTTATCGTGATCGCCTACGGATTCGCAAGCGCAGCAATGCTTGTGCCCGCACTGAGTGAATTCGATTTCGCCATGGGTAGAGCCAAGACGATCGACGAAGAAGTGTAGACGGTCGATGTCATCCATCGACTCAGAGTCAAGTGGAAGCTCGATCAAGCTCAATCCTTGCGATACCCCAAGTCCTGAATCACCTGTAACATCTCTTCAAAGGTGATATAACGTCGGCGGTGACGAACTTTGTAACTATCAATGGCCTCAGCCAACTCTTTTGCGTCCGGAGAAAGCTCTCGGTAGCTATTTGCAAACTGACGTCGCTCGAAACCCGGAGTATCCGATTCGCGCACAGCACGACGATCTACAAATTGCATGGTCGCGGCCGCTTGTTCTGTCTGAGCCATTCCCTCGTCCTTTCGCGTTCGATTATCGGCAGAATCCCAAACCATCGAAAATCTAGCACATGGAACGACAAACGCTCTCTCGGACGATAAGTTTCTATGGAAGTCCTAAATGATATCGTCTCGCGCCTCGGTTAACCGTTCCAGCGTTCCTGTGCGAGGCAAACGATACGATTGATACAACCGCAATATCTGCGAGAGATCACCCAGCGAACGAGACTCCGTTGTTCAGACTGTCTAACCAGTAGACGAGTACCAGAAGACCAATACCTGGGCCAAGAAATCTCCGGACCAAGAAATCTCCGGACCAAGAAAT
>Ga0169931_10000341_pt1 | contig 76721 bp, 58 predicted proteins | sample Kivu_15m_20L_FD_129675 | JGI IMG/M metagenome (GOLD analysis project Ga0169931, IMG submission 129675) | Freshwater microbial communities from Lake Kivu, Western Province, Rwanda to study Microbial Dark Matter (Phase II) - Kivu_15m_20L... | ecosystem: Environmental > Aquatic > Freshwater > Lake... | reverse complement strand
CAAATTCAGAATTATTGCTTTTATATTCTGGGATGAGTTTTTTGAGCTCCATCACCAATTTGTCATTGTTTTGTTGGCTCAATATTTTACCCATGTTGTCTTTCCAACGCAATAAAACAGACCAATCAGATGCAGATACTTTGGCCATCAATATTTTGGGATGGAGGGTCGGTAACGTTTGTTCCTGATCGCTCAACACTTCTTCATACAATTTTTCGCCTGGACGCAAACCAGAAAAAACGATTTCCATATCCACCCCCAATTTGTACCCTGATAGTTTGATCATTTTCTTGGCGAGGTCAGCAATCTTGATCATCTCCCCCATATCAAACACAAAAATTTCTCCTCCCTTACCCAGCGCTCCAGCCTGTAATACCAAAGACACTGCTTCTGGGATGGTCATGAAAAAACGAGTAATATCGGGGTGTGTAACCGTGACAGGCCCACCCTGCTCAATTTGCTTTTTAAAGATCTTCAACACAGAACCGTTGCTCCCCAATACATTTCCAAAGCGTGTGGTAACATAATCGGTTTGGGAAGTGCTGTTCAAAGCTTGTACATACATTTCCGCCGCTCTTTTAGATGCTCCCATCACGTTGGTGGGATTCACCGCCTTATCGGTGGAAATCATCACAAACTTTTTCACGTTAAAAGTATGTGACAAATCTGCTAAAAAGATGGTCCCCATCACGTTGGTTCGAATGGCCTCTGAAGGATTGTTTTCCATGAGAGGCACATGTTTGTAAGCAGCGGCATGGTACACCAATTGCGGCTGAAAAACCGCAAATACTTTTTCTAATCTTTCAAAAATTCTCACGTCACCAATGACGCATTCTAGCAATGGCGACTTGATCTCATTTTCCAATTCAAACAACGGCGTTTCCGCTTGGTCGAGGGCCACTACCTTTTGGGGTTGATACTGCAAAATTTGCTTCACCAACTCACTTCCTATACTTCCCGCAGCTCCTGTTACCAACACCACTTTTCCTTTGATCTCCGCCTCCACCAACTGATCATCCATTTTGATCACGTTGCGTTCTAAAAGCTCTTCAATGGGAATATCCTTTAATTGAGTGGCGCTCCATTGACCATTGATCCACTGCGTGAGAGGTGGGACATCCAATATTTTGATTTCGACATTGGCCGCAATGCTCATCCATTTTTTTCGCAGCGCCTTTTCCTCCTCAGGAATGGCCAAAATCATTTCGTCGATGGCATTGTTTTTCAAGAACTCTACTCCCTTCGATTCACCCATGATTTGAACCCCCTCCAAAATACTCCCCACCATGTTTTGATGCGGGTCAATCCAACCTAATACGGCCCTACCCGCCATGGCATTTTGATCAAAAGTACGTTTGACCGTTCTGCCCAAATCCCCTACTCCCACTATCACCACACGCTTCTGATTGAGCTCTTTTGGCTCAATGTATAGATGATACAAATACTTGACACTCGCTCTGAAAACCAAAAGATAAAACAACAGGAACAAATATTCTAACACCAAAATAGAAATGGGCACATAATACAACCCGTCTGCTGTCCATCGCTTGCTCAATACATTCAAAATCAAAAGAAAAACAGAACCCACTGTCAAAACAGAGAATATTCTGATTCCATCTTGGTTGCTGGTGTATCGAATGACACCTGCGAATGTTTTTCCTAATAAAAATGAGATTGTCCTAAAAAACAACAAAGGAAGAAAAAAAGCTACGCCCCTTGTCCATTCATCAGCAGGAGGATGAAATTCAAAACGCACCAGATAGGCCGCGAAAAAAGCTAAAAAAACCCCAAGGAGATCTACCATTAAGATGATCCACCTTGGGGTTGTATTTCTTGGAAATTGTAACATTATGCTTGCAGAACCACCGCGCTGGCACCACCGCCACCGTTGCAAATAGCTGCACCTCCTTTCTTACTTTGGTTTTGTTTCATCACATGGATCAAGGTGACGAGGATTCTCGCCCCAGAGCAACCTAGTGGATGCCCTAAAGAAACGGCACCTCCATTGATGTTTACTTTTTGAGTATCTAAATTCATCTTTTGAATATTGGCCAAACCTACCACTGAAAAAGCTTCATTGAGCTCCACACAATCCAAATCACTCACCTGCCAACCTGCCTTTGCCGCCGCTTTAGGCAATGCCAAAGCAGGCGTTGTGGTAAACCACTCAGGAGCTTGTTCTGCATCCGCATAACCCGCCAGCAAAGCCAATGGAGTCAATCCCAACTCATTCATCTTTTCTTCACTCATCAATACCAATGCTGCGGCGCCATCGTTCATGGTAGAAGCATTTGCTGCTGTAATGGTACCGTCTTTGACGAAGGCAGGCTTCAACTGAGGAATTTTATCAAAAGAAACATTCTTGTATTCCTCGTCCTCATTGACCATCACTACATCACCCTTTCGTCCCGTCACTGGCACAGCCACAATCTCTTCTGAAAATTTTCCCGCCGCCCAAGCTGCTTGAGAACGCTGATAAGACTCGATCGCAAATTGATCTTGATCTTCTCTGCTAAAATTGCAGGTAGAGGCACACAATTCAGCGGCATTGCCCATCGCATAGTTGTGATACACATCGGTAAGACCATCTTTGGCCAATCCATCAATCATTTGGACATTGCCATACTTATTACCCCAACGTTGCGTAGGAACATAGTAAGGCACTTGGCTCATGCTTTCCATTCCACCCGCTACCACTGTATCCGCGTCACCGCATTGAATAGATTGCGCCGCCATCATCACCGCTTTCATACCAGAAGCACAAACTTTATTGACCGTAGTACATTGAACAGAATCTGGCAATCCAGCAAACTTCGCTGCTTGTCGCGCAGGGGCTTGGCCCAAATTGGCCTGCAACACAGACCCCATGATTACTTCATTCACTAAGTCACCTGATACATTAATTTTATCCAAGGCACCTTTGATGGCCACAGCACCTAATTGAGTTGCGGAAACGGAGGACAATGCACCGCCAAAACTTCCGAGTGGAGTTCTTACCGCAGAAACGATATACACTTTTTTCATTGAGTTGATATTATTCGCCAAATTTCGCAACTATTAAGGCTTAATCCAAAAAGTCGTTAACAAGTGTTGAAAATAAAATCCTATTCAGTAAATTAGAAAGAAGTAAATTAGAATCGACAAAGCTTCAAATGAAAAAACTATTCAGTACCCTACTCTTTTTTGTACTCTTTTTTGTGGTACAGAGCCAAAAATTAGTGAACTTCTCCACCAACAAGGAAGAATTTATCAAGCAATTAAGCGGTGTTTTCAATGATCAAAGAAAAGGAACTGGCAAGGACTTGATTGAAAAACAATTTGAACCCATCTGGCTCAAACACCCGGCATTTTCAGCTGATCAAGAAAAGATAATCATCGAAACTTTAGACTTCATGTGGGATCTTAAGATTAAAGTATTTCCAGATTTTGATAAGTATATACAATGTCTTATTGCGGTGCCAGAAAAAGGAATCACACCTGCCAAATTCCTCGAATGGCACAACATCTTAAAGGGATTACTCAATGATAAAAAACTGAAGCGCCATTTTGGTACTTTCTTGGAAACTTCTTTGTCGCTGTTCAATGAAAAAAAAATTTATGAATCAGAGGCCTCCTATTGGTGTATCAATAATCAAAACTATATTTTTCAACTAGACTCAGTGCCTCATATCAATTTCTCAGGAATTAACTTGAAATGCGTGAGTAAAGGAGATAGTTCCGTGATCCATAACACCGAGGGAGTTTACTACCCTATCACCAATCGATTCAAAGGAAAAGGTGGGAAAGTGTATTGGACAAGAGCAGGATTAGATCCTACCACTACCTACGCAGAGATTCCGCAATACACCATTAAAATCAAAACCACCTCCTACATCATCGACAGTGCCACCTTCCATACCACCTACTTTCAAGAGCCATTGTTGGGAAAACTGCAAGAAAAAATCCTTGCGGGCAAAGATGAGGAAAGTGCGAGTTACCCAAAATTTGAATCCTATTCTCAGCGATTTGAAATTGAGAATATTGTTCCTGGAGTAAACTATTCCGGCGGATTTACAATGAGTGGCGCTAAGTTTAATGCATCTGGAACACCAGAGAACCCCGCCAAATTAATCTTTTTAAAAGATGAAAAACCGTTTTTAATTACCAGCGGATTATTTTATGAATTAAAACCAGACCGCTTTATTTCCAGCCACGTAAAAATCAAATTCATAGTTGATAAGGATTCCATTACTCACCCCGACCTAAATTTAAATTTCACCATTAAAACAAGAGAGTTGGTTTTATCAAGGTCAGAACTGGGATTGTCCAAAAGTCCGTTTTCAGATACTTACCACAACACTGATCTATACTTCGAGTCAATCATTTGGAAAATTGATGAAAAGAAAATGCGATTCGGTGCGACAAAGGGAAGCACTGCGATGGATGCCGCATTTGAGTCAGTGACATTTTTCAGCAAAAAAAGGTATACTGCACTCAGCGGAATCAGCGATGAAAATCCGTTGACTTTGATTCAAAATTGCTTCAAGTCGCTGAAGAAAAATACAATCACCACCTATGAAATTGCCAAATTCACCAATCATTCTGAAGAGGATTGGCACATTGTTATCATTGATTTATCCAACAAGGGGTTTTTGATTTACGATATTGATAAAAGAATCATTCAACCACTTCCCAAATTGGACAACTACATTGCCAATTATAATGATAAAAGAGACTACGACATTTTACAATTTAACAGCACTACCTCCAATGGAGATAATGGAACCTGGAATTTATTGAACAATGATTTCATGCTGCGGGGAGTAGATATGTTCTATATCAGCGACACCCAGCAAGTTCGTGTTTTCCCATCAAATGGCGAGTTAACGTTAAAGAAAAATAGAAATTTGATATTTGATGGATTAGTAAAGGCAGGAAACCTTGAATTCATGGGAAGAAATTACTTCTTCGATTATGAGAAGTTTCAAATTGAAATGAATAAAATTGAATACTGCCAAATTTACATTGATGACAAATCACAAATGCCGGATCAATTCGGGAAATTTCCAAAGCTGAAAATCAAGTCGCAAATCAAAGATGTTACTGGCGTTTTATATATCGATGCTCCTACGAACAAAAGTGGCGCTCAATCAAAAAAATACACTCAATATCCTTATATAACTACCACCAAGAATTCATTTGTAGATTGGGAGTCTCCAAGCATACAACAAGGCAGATATCCGAAAGACAAATTCTATTACAAATTAGACCCTTTTACATTGGATTCATTGGACAATTTTAAAAATGAAAATGTTCAATTCAAGGGAATATTTGTCAGTGCTGGTATTTTCGAGGATATCGATGAACCGCTTATTTTAATGGATGACAACTCGCTGGGCTTCCACCGAAACACGGGGCCTGCAGGTTACCCGAGTTATCGAGGGTTTTCAAATGTGACAGCAGATCTCACTTTGAATCATTCTGGATTATCCGGAAAAGGAAAATTGCAGTTTCTTACTTCAACCGCTGAGTCCACTGAGTTTGTGTTTCTTCCCGATGAAACAAAAGGGGTAACGACCAGTTACACGGTAACTGAAAAATCAGGACGTCCAGAAGTACCTAAAAACAATTTGAAAATTGGTCAATTGAATTATTTTCCTCAAAAAGATAAGCTGATTCTCACTACCCTAGATGAACCTTTGGTTTTCTTCGAAAAAGAAGCCACCATGAAAGGCGCCACCACACTCAGCTCCGACGGTTTGACTGGAAAAGGAGACATGTTTTTTTATGATGCAACTTTAACCTCCTTACACTTTAAATATGACAGAAGAAAAATCCATGCCGATACATCTTCATTAGAAATTAAAGGAAAAGATTTAGGGGCAATGGCTATTTCGACAGAGAATGTGCAAGCGCATGTTGATTTTGACAAGAATATTGGAAGATTCATCAGCAATACAGGAGAAACAAAAATAACTTTCCCTACCAACCTATATATCTGCTATATGGACGAATTTACCTGGTTCATGAAAATGAATCAACTCGAATTAAAATCCTCAAAAGAAGCCAACTCGGATATTGTGATTAATGCCGAAGAAAGAAAGCGAGCTTCCAATTTCTTCTCCATTGCTTCAGGACAAGACTCACTCAACTTTCTGTCTTCAAGGGCTAAATTCGATATTGCAAAAAATATTCTCACTTGTGATAAAATCAAGGACTTCTTGGTGGGAGATGCGCTCATCACACCTGATAGTGGAAGAGTAGTGATAGAAAAATTTGCTGATATGCGCCCCTTACATCGTGCACTCATTACCACGAGTGCTGTAACCAAATATCACAGTTTATTCAATGCTGAACTAAAAATTGAAGGTCGTCTCAAGTACAATGGCTCCGCCGACATGGCTTATATCGATGAGAATACGCAAAGTCAAATCATACATTTTGAGGAAATTAAACTCGATACGGCCCATCAAACCATTGGAAAAGGAATTATTGAGGAAGGCCAAAATTTTCATTTATCGCCTCAATATGCCTACTATGGAAAATTCTCGTTAGCTTCTAATATTAAAAACTTGCTTTTCAATGGTGGAGTTCGGATTGAACACACCTGTGACAATTTAGAGAAATCATTTTTCAAATTTGAATCACACATAGATCCTTTGGACATCTTTATCCCCATAGACACCATTATGAAAGATGTCAGCTCTAGGAAACTTGGTGCCGGCATGATGGTCAAATCAACGAGTCCTAGCAAAGTGTATCCCGCATTTCTAAGTCCTAAAATGAGTAAAGATGATAGCCCCCTATTGGAAGCAAATGGATTTTTGCATTACGACCGGAATGCCAAGAAGTTTTTCATTGGAAGTAAGGAAAAAATTATTCAGCCCAAGATTCCAGGAAACTTAATCGAACTCAATAGTCAGAGCTGTGATGTCAATGCAGATGGTAACATCGATTTTCATGCACGAATTGGGATGATCGATTTGATCAATGTTGGAAAAGCCACATTAAAGAAATCCGACGAATCGTTGACGATGCAAACTTCGGGGATATTGCATTTCCCTTTTGACGAAAGTGCTATAAAAAGAATAAGCGAGTCAATGGAAAAGGCGATTGACTTGCCCGTGATTGATATCACAACTACTCAATTCGAAAAGAGTCTCGCGCAAATATTAGGCATTGAAAAATCGGATAAAATTATCACCGAAATCAATCTAACGGGTCAATTTAAAAAAGTACCAGAGGAGCTTCAGAAGAACTTTATGTTTGCTGACCTTAAATGGGTTTGGGATGTCAACTCCGAGACTTTTCATACGGTAGGCCCTATAGGAATAGCCAATATTGACAAAAAGCAAATTTTTAAGTATGTTCCTGGAAAGATTGAGATTGAGAAAAGGAAAACAGCCGATGTGATCCGATTTTACATTGAAATAGAAAAGTCCACCTGGTATTATTTTGAATACAAGATGGGAGTAATGACCGTGCTCACCGGTGATGCCGAATTCAGTAAAATACTATCCGACATTAAAGACGACAAGAAGAAATTCGAGTCTGGAAAGGAGAAGTTCTCTTATCAATTATTGTTAACTAAAAAGAAAAGAGACGATTTCAGAGCGCGATTCCCAGAAGATTTTCAATAGGGCTGTTTTCTTTTTCTATTGACAAGATCCTTCCAATGATTGAATTCTTGCTGATAGACAATTCCGACACCTTGAGTGTATGGTGACTGTTGAGTAGAAACGTTTCGATAGTTGTTGCTTTCATTGTAGGCGATGAGCTTCAGTCTACCTTCTTTGGTCAATAGATACTCCACTTTAACATCCCCAATATAATTACTGGGTTGCTGATTTACAGCGTTTCCTCTGGATACGCCAAAGTTACCGCTCAACTGAACCCTGTTATCAAAAAGTTGAGTGCTCAATGCCAGTGCCACCTCCTCATTGGAAATTTGGTCTCCAGATCGATAATTAAAACCAAGGTTGAAATCATCGCTAATTTGACTGAGCCAGTTAGAAATTTGACTCGATAATAACTCAGTGCTGTTCTCTACAAAAAGATTATTGGTAGTGGTGTTAGTTGCTTTAACAATATTGGGTGGACTTACAAACTGTCGTAAGACCAGCAATGCAAATGCCTGGCGGTTCCGTTCTTGCTCAGTCGATACAATACTTTCAAATCTACTTTTTGTCAAGGGATCGACAGACGGTAGATCAATTTTAAAATCAACGCTTGGATTGAGCATTTTCCCTTTCAAATTCATGATCAATTCCACTGGAACACGCTGGCCCGATAAAGAAGCTTGATCAACTAACACATCACTCAAGGATGCATTTACTTTGTACAAAGCGTTGAGATTCAATTCTGCTTCATAAGGATTCCCAAACCAAGCAATGGTGCCTCCAGGCTGAATCTGAAATTCCTTGTTGATTAAATTTTTCAAAGTGAATAAATAACTACCACTTGAAATTTCAATTTGTCCATACATGTCGAATGTAGCGAGCTTACTGATGCCTAAGGATATATGACCTGTGCCTTTTCCCTTCATCACATCTCCTACTGCTTCATCAAAAATGATGGCCAATTCAGCATCTGGCGTTATATCAATCTGAATATCCAATGAAATTCCGGATAAATCCATAGGAAGATTGTCTTGAATATTGGTGCTCTTCTTTGAAACAAAATGAATAAACTGTCCAAACTCATCTACTTCACCTCCGCTCATAGGAAGATTGAGCTTTGTTCCTTCAGCCGTTTTCAAAGCCATCGACATACCCAAATTATCGGTTGTACCGAGCAAGTGAAAATATCCAGTGGCATTGGCCTTACCATAATAATCAGGGTTATCCCACTCTGTAGTGTTTAGCACTCGCATGGGCTCTTTCTCCATATCCGCCAACACATCAAAACTCCATTCTGCGAAAGCTCTATGACCGATGAATCCCGTTAGCTTTCCATTTGAGCCATTTTCATCTTTGATTTGAACATCCTTAAAAACAAATCGATCGGGTTCAATCCAAATACGATCTTCGATAAAGTAAGCAGTTTTAAGATAATCAATACCGAGCTTACCTTGTTTGATAACACCCATTCCAGACAATTGAGGATTATTCAATGTACCCGTGATCTTCAAATCAGCATCCACCAAGCCATCAATCTCGATAATAGTAGAATCTACAAAGGACTGAATGAACGACAAATCAAATTGTGATAGTGTTGCATCTATGTCAATGGTATTTATGCTATCCTTGGGAAAATACAAACCTTTGAAGGCAACGCTATTGGATTCCAATTTATTAATCCCACCCACGAGACTAATACATTCTAACTTTTCATTCCATGCACTTTCAACATAAATATCTCCATAAGCCTCCTGATTGATACCAAAATCATCTACATTCACATTGCTTGTCCATATTGGCTGCTCAAAGACATTGGTCAGGGCAAACCCACCATTGACAGTACCCTGCAACTGAACACTCGGGGGTAAAAATGCATTTATAGAGGCAAAATCTACATTATTAATGGCCACTACTAAGGGAGCTTTATCCGTTTTTGACATCTCACCATTTACCTCGATACTTTGATTCTTCGTTTGTAATGCCAGCTCATTAAATCTGATATATTCTGATTTGAAGGCAAAAGAAGAACCCTCCCGGACTTGCCACTTTTCTGATTTTAATCTTATATCGCCTCTGTAAAAATTAAACTCAAACTCATTGGCATCATTCCAATTAAACATCCCACCGACATCACCGGAATGCGTGCTGTGATCTTCTCCCCACACCCAATCAAAATAAATGAGATCTTCCTCGGCACGAGCATCTATGGACATCGATTCTAACCAAGTATCATCTCCTTTCAAACTATCACAGCGCACTGATGCATAAATGGCCCCATCGGGCTTTGAAATATCTACGAGTGCTCCATAAATCGTAATATCATTCGTTGCTATAGAATCTGCCACAAAAGTCCCGTCAAAGAAAGATCGCGTTTCATCAACTGAAAGCTTTAATCGCGCATTTTGAGACATTCCCACACCTAAACCAAATGCAGCGCTGATTTGACTAAAGTCCATGATTTCCAGATTCAAGTCAAATCGTTGTTCAATATGAGGTTGAATAGATAAAGCAGCCTTCGGAATAACCTGCGCAGCGATGCCCTTGAAAGATTCAACCACATCTTGAAAAGTAAATTGACCTTTCAGCACACCAAAAGCAATATCGGAATTTAGCATCACGCGTAAATCATCCTCCCGATCCACATTGAGCGATAAAAAGTCTAACACATAATCTTCTTGTTCTGTACAATAGCTCAAATCCGAGATAGTAAGATTTCCAACAAAATCATCTGGATTCAACCCAACGGTGTTCAATACGGCATTTCCACTGATGGTGCTGTAGGTCAGTTGATTAAATAACCCTATCTCCTTAAGATTCGCCATTTTTACACTTAATTTACAGGTCAGTGCGGGGAGCTTTTTACTAAAATCAAGCCCCCCAATAAAAACCAAATCCATATTTGGATCGTGAATGAATATGTCCCCATTAAAAGTTCTGTTCTTGAATGCCCCGTCTAAAGTTATTTCATGATAATTATATCCCTTCGCCTCTAAGGAATGTATGTTCCCGTATGCAGTAAGATCCAATTCTTTTAATGTTAAACCTTGACCATGAACATCTAGGTTAGCCGTAATGGGTCCCAATTGATCTGTATAATAGTATTTCCCTAAATTAAAACCCTCTACATCCAAGAACCCATTAAATGATGGTATATCCGATAACTTAAAATCGACATCACCGTTGATATTACCAATAGCCGTTTCAAAATTCCCATACATTCTCCAATCACTAAGTGATGATTGAATAAAACCGTGGTAAGTCATTAATCCCAAAGCGGATATATTTTTTGGAATGACATCACTTGCCGCATTGAAACTCGTAAAGAAACCTCTCAAGTCTTCATCATCTGTCTGCATATTTTTAACCTCCAAGTTGGTGAAGAGGCTATCTATATTATGGAGATTCCTAACTTTTCCTTGTATATCGGCATGGGTCAATCTTCCGGAAGTGAATTGTAACTTTTCAATATCTAAATTTCTGGCGTTTCCTGAGCATCTTAAGTGTCCATAGACGGATCTATCTTGAGGCCACCCTGGAAAAAAAACACCTATATCAGAGGTGTGAAAAGGAAGAGCGTGCAAATCAACCTTCCATAAGGCGTTTTCAAAATCAAAAAAGTTAAAATCCTCCGAAAAAACTTCAATTTCCGTCTTTAACTCAGACCGATTACTTTTACAATGCAAGGAATTCAATTTCAAATTCGAATCTGAAATGGAACATCTTCCGCTAATTTCATCCATAGAAAAACCTGACCTCTCCACTCCTTTTTGGAGGTAAAAACTAGCACGAATCTCTTTATTATCAAAATCGAAATCTTGAATGGCCAATTCATCCAAATGCCAATGCATAGTAGAGGGAAATCCTCCTTGGAGATGGTCCGCAAAACTGGTTTTATCTTGAAAATCAAACGTCACATCAGCCAATCGAAATGACGCAACATCCAAATGGACGGAATGGGTAGTATCACTTTCATCTTTTGACGCATTCGCGAAATAATCTTGCAAATGGTGATAATTCCAAACCCCATCATTACCTCTCACTATTCGCACAAGCATACCCTTCATTTCAATTTGACTTAAAGTAAGATGACTTTCCCAATCATAATGGTAGTCTGCAACCTTAAAATCTTTGACTAGCAATAATGTGTCCAATTGGTCATCGAAAATGGTCAGATTCTCCAAATGCACATTCAAACCCCAATCAAAAGAAAATTTATCAATAGTAATCCTCGCATTTAATTCTTTAGCGTAATAATCCGCTACCTTTTTTGCGATGAAGGTTTGCACCCCTTCCACCTTGAGTATGCCCAACAAGAGCAACATTGGCAATATGAATAATGCCAACAAGACCCAACCGATATTTCTTTTTCCTCTTGTCAATTGTATGACTAACAAACAGCAATTACTGATTTCAACAGTCCTTCTTTCAATGCATAGGCTGATCTATTCATCCTTTTCACTTTGGACAATTCAATAATATATTTTACCATCCAAGAGGATAACGGCAAATACTCTGCCCTTAGAGCAGGAATTGCCCGATGAGCTAAACGCTCCTTCATCGTGCTTCCCATTAGCCAAAGGTGGATAGCAGGAAAGGCAGTAAGCGGAATTTCTTGAAAATGCTCATTTTGAGGTGCAATCACTTCCCTATTGGCCGAATTAAAAATGTCTAATAAAGTGTCAAAAGATCCACTGGCTCCCACCAATTGATCACATGGAAATTCTAACAAAGCCGCTTTTAAATCTGTCAGCTGCTCTTCCAAAATCAATCTCAAATGATTCATATTCGCCGCAGACAACCGTTCTTCGGGTTGAATTTTTTCAAACAACCGGCTAACACCCAAAGGATAACTTCTCTTCCAATAGATTCTGTTATCATCGCCTATGATGAATTCCGTACTCCCACCACCGATGTCCATGATCAAAGAGATCCGATCCTGCAACACGCCAGTATTCCGAATTCCTTGATAAATCAAACTAGCCTCTTCATCACCGGAGATGATTTCCATTTTCCAACCGACATATTTTTGGATGAGTCCTACCAATTGATCATTATTCTTAGCATCCCGAACTGCAGAAGTGGCAACTACTTTGACCTTTTCGACACCATACAAATGGCAAACTTCCTTGTAATGATTCAGAATATCCACGGCACGAACCATTTTCCCTTCCGTTATCCGCTGTTCCTCAAATCCGCCTTGACCGATTTTTACTGGAATCTTATTCGAGAATATGGTATTCCACCCCGCATTGTCATATTCCACTACCAACAAATTGAAGGTATTGGTACCACAATCGACAATAGCCGCTCTGTTCTTCTTTACGGATTGTATCGAATCCATTTCCATAATTCTTTGTAAGAAGCCTTCTTTCCGTACATTAATATTCCTACTCGATAAATCCTTCCTGCCAAGGCGATAAAAGCTATAAACGTAATAATCAAAATTCCCATGGAAAGTAAAATCATCCCTACTGATGTCGAGCTCATCGTTGCTTTGACCATCATCACTACCGGCGAAGTGAGCGGAAAAATGGCAAAGAAATTTCCTGCAGCGCTGTCTGGATTGTCAATCAACATGGCAGAAACCAAATAACCGAAAACCAATGGCAATGTCACTGGTAGCATAAATTGCTGTGTATCCGTTTCGCTATCCACTGCCGCTCCAATGGCTGCAAACAGAGAGGCATACAGGAAATATCCTCCGATGAAATAAAACAAAAACAAGCTCAACATCAAGGGCCAGTTGATTTGAAAAAACCAATTGATGGCTTGATTATTCATCAGTTCATTTTGCAATACTTGGCTGTCCATCCCGGTGGACAAAACTTGCGCATTTTCCACCACTTGCGCTCCACTGGCAATATTCTCAGCAAAGAAACTCAATCCCAAAGTAGCCACCACTGAAGATAACACTACCCACATTAAAAATTGCGTCAAGCCCACTAAACCGATGCCTATCACTTTACCCATCATTAATTGAAAAGGTTTAACAGAGGAGACTATTACCTCGATAATGCGATTGGTTTTTTCCTCAATCACTCCGCGCATCACCTGCACGCCGTACATGAAAATAAACATATAGATAAGAATTGCAAAAGCAAATCCGATCACGGCCTTCTCCTGAGTTTTGTCCTCTTGGCCCAAATTTTCTATGTTGATGTCAGAAAACGTAACGCTGATTTTGGCTCGTTTGTACTTCTCATAATCCAACTGAAGACTATCCACCACTCGGTATCTTTCTAATGAAGTTTCAAGGTCATCCGCCATCTTCCTTTGTATGGCCTCTCCTGGAAATTTCTTGTAAAAGAAATCGCACTTTCCGTCGTTGATGGTCATTTCATCTACATGGATCATCACAGAATACATCCCCGCTTTGAAACCTTCAGGTGAAACAGTGTCTTGAGTATAGGAATAAATTAAGCGCTCGGAGTCTTTGAACTGATCGGGAAACCTTGGATAAAACTCTTGGGTAGCACTGTCCATTTTGGTTACCACACCAAACGGGTCCACGACTAAAATCTGGTATACCGTATTGTCACTCATGGTGACCGCGATGGCTCCAAACATTAATCCCGCAAACAATAATGGACCTAGGAAGGTCATGATTAAAAAGGACTTTTTCTTTACCCTGCTGAGATACTCGCGTTGGATGATCAATAATATTTTATTCATATACATTAGCTTTGTTGGGCCAGGGTAACCGCGGAAATAAAAATATCATTCATGTTGGGAATGACCTCCTTAGCAGATACTATTTCTAGTTTAGACATGAGGCAGATCAATAAATCATTCAACTTTTGTTGAGGACTTATTTTTATTTGAGCCAAATTGCATTCCTCTCCTGAAATATGATTGACCAGCTCAAAATGAGGACCCAATACAATCCCTAATTCCATGGCTGTTCCTCTGTAAGCAACTTCAAATAACCCTTGCTTAAATCGTGATTTAACCTCGCTCACACTTCCGTCGACAATAACCTTAGATTTGTTGATCAATGCTATATCATCACATAATTCCTCCACACTGCCCATATCATGGGTAGAAAGAATGATGGTTGCACCCTTGGACTTCAGTCGTAACATTTCATCTCTAATTAATGCAGCATTTATCGGGTCAAATCCACTGAAGGGTTCATCCAAAATCAATAACTCTGGCTCATGCAAAATGGTACTAATAAACTGAACTTTTTGAGCCATTCCCTTAGATAAGTCTTCTATGGTCTTGTTCCACCAATCAGAAGCATTAAATCTTTCGAACCAATAATTCAATCTCTGTGTTGCCTCTTCTTTGCTCAAACCCTTCAATTGAGCTAAATAGACGCATTGTTCACCCACCTTCATTTTCTTGTAAAGCCCTCTCTCTTCGGGCAGATAGCCAATTTTTGAGATATGGTCTGGATGTAATTTCTGTCCATTGAATTTCACAACACCACTGTCTGGAGCCGTAATTTGATTGATAATGCGGATCAAACTGGTCTTACCTGCTCCATTCGGACCTAAAAGTCCAAATACAGAACCCTTTTTCACCTCCAAGTTCACTCCGTTAAGCGCCTGATAAGAACTATAGAACTTGTTGACCTCCTGAATACTCAAAATACTTGTCATGGCACGAAGATAAAGCGAATCTATAATCTGTCCGCCTTTCCCATTGATAAACGACATTCTGAATCGATATATTATATGAATTTAACATTGAGGATATCTCTTATATTTGCCTTCCTAAATTAAGCGTTATGAATATTGCAGTTGTTGGAACTGGATACGTCGGATTGGTCACTGGAACTTGTTTTGCTGAGACAGGCAACAAGGTGATTTGTGTAGACATCAATGAAGAAAAAGTGGCGGCCATGAAGCGCGGCCAAATACCCATTTACGAACCCCACCTTGATGTTCTATTTGAGAGAAATATTCGCGAAGGAAGACTTCAATTCACAACCCAATTAGAGGAAGCCATTCAAAATGCTTCTATCATTTTCTTGGCATTGCCCACACCGCCCGGTGAAGATGGAAGCGCGGATTTGAGCTATGTGCTGAAGGTGGCCGATGATTTGGGTTGGTTGATCAAAGATTATAAGGTAATTGTGGATAAAAGCACAGTGCCTGTTGGGACGGCGGAGAAAGTGAGAGATGCCATCGCAAGAAAAGCACAAGTTCCTTTTGATGTGGTGAGCAATCCAGAATTTTTAAGGGAAGGATTTGCCGTGGATGACTTTATGAAACCTGACCGAGTGGTAATTGGTACTTCTAGTGAACGAGCAAAAAAAGTGATGGAGGAATTGTACAAGCCTTTCGTTCGACAGGGAAATCCATTGATCGTGATGGATGAAAGAAGCGCTGAATTGACTAAATATGCCGCGAATGCATTTTTGGCAACAAAAATTTCCTTTATGAATGAAATCGCCAATTTCTGCGAAAAGGTAGGAGCGGATGTGGATTTGGTAAGATTGGGAATAGGCACAGACACCAGAATTGGAAAACGCTTTTTATTTTCAGGAATCGGCTATGGAGGAAGTTGTTTTCCAAAGGATGTTCAAGCTTTGGCTAAATCCGGTCTAGAAAGCGGTTATGAGTTTAGAATATTAAAGAGTGTAATGAAGGTGAATGAGCGCCAAAAAACGGCTTTATTGGTTCCCATCATGAATCATTTCCAACAACAATTAACCAAAAAGAAAATTGCCATTTGGGGGCTGGCTTTCAAGCCCGATACAGATGATATCAGAGAAGCCCCGGCTTTGTATATGATTGAGCATCTGTTAGAAGCCGGCGCCGATATTGTTGTCTATGATCCTGAAGCAATGGAGAATGTGCAAAAGCAGAAGAACTATCCGATTCAATACTCAGAAGACCAATATTCCCTTTTGGTGGACGCGGATGCTTTATTGATTTGCACAGAATGGTCCATGTTTAGAAATCCAGATTTTGAATTGATGAGAAAATCGATGAAATCCAATGTAATTTTCGATGGAAGAAATCTTTACGATCTAGAAAAAATGCAAGAGATGGATTGGACTTACTATAGTATCGGCAGAAGAACTTTAAAAGCATAAAAAATGGCTAGAGTACTGATAACAGGAGCAGCTGGATTTCTTGGATCGCATTTGTGTGATCGCTTCATCAAAGAAGGGATGGAGGTGATTGGGATGGACAATTTGATTACAGGTGATTTGAAAAACATCGAACACCTCTTTCAATTGCCCAACTTCCAATTTTATCACCATGATGTATCGAAGTTTATTCATGTTCCAGGGTCGCTCGATTACATCTTGCATTTCGCCTCTCCTGCCTCACCGATTGATTATTTGAAGATTCCCATTCAAACATTAAAAGTTGGATCCTTAGGTACCCACAATTGTTTGGGTTTGGCCATGGCAAAGAAAGCAAGAATCATTGTAGCCAGTACCAGTGAGGTTTATGGCGACCCACATGTGCATCCACAAGTGGAATCCTATTGGGGAAATGTCAATCCCGTAGGACCACGGGGTGTTTATGATGAGGCCAAGCGTTTTCAAGAGGCCATCACCATGGCCTATCATACATTCCATGGATTGGAGACCAGAATCGTCAGAATCTTCAACACCTATGGCCCGAGAATGCGTCTCAATGATGGACGTGTGCTTCCGGCTTTCATCGGTCAAGCATTGCGCGGTGAAGACCTGACCATTTTTGGCGATGGTTCACAAACCAGAAGTTTTTGTTATGTAGATGATTTGGTAGAAGGCATTTATCGATTGCTAATGAGCGATTACGCTCAGCCCGTGAACATCGGAAATCCAGATGAAATAACGATTAAAGAGTTTGCAGAAGAGATTATTCAACTCACTCAAACTGATCAAAAAGTGATTTACCATCCGCTACCTACGGACGATCCTAAACAAAGAAGACCAGATATTTCTTTGGCCAAAGAAATCTTGAAGTGGGAACCCAAAGTACATCGCGCTGAAGGGTTAAAGTTGACATACGACTATTTCAAAACACTGAGTGCGGATGAGTTGAATAAAATAGAACACAAAAATTTCGAACCATACAACAAAAAGTAATGAGTTACTATGCACACGAAACGGCCTTAGTGGATGAGGGTTGCCAAGTTGGAGAAGGTACCAAAATTTGGCATTTCTCTCATATCATGCCTAAGGCCATTATTGGAAAAAATTGTAATATAGGACAAAATGTGGTGATCAGCCCTGACGTTGTTTTAGGTAACAACGTTAAAATACAAAACAATGTCAGTTTATACACAGGAGTGATTTGCGAGGACGATGTTTTTTTAGGCCCTTCTTGTGTTTTTACCAATGTCATCAATCCAAGGAGTGCCGTAGTGAGGAAAAGTGAATATCGCTCCACCATCGTTCGTAAAGGCGTGTCTATAGGAGCCAATGCCACTATCGTTTGTGGCTATGAAATTGGGCAATATGCTTTTATTGGAGCCGGAGCTGTCATCACAAAACCAGTAGCTCCCTTTGCATTAATGGTAGGCAATCCCGCACGTCAAATGGGCTGGATGAGTAAATTTGGTCACCGATTGAATTTTAATGAAGCAGGTATTTCCATTTGCCCTGAAAGTCAAGAAAAATATCACCTTCAAAATAATGTTGTAACTTGCATTGCTGAATAATTTTTATGATTTACAATCAACTAGTAAAAAAAGAAAAAAGTCTCTGTGTGGTTGGATTAGGCTATGTAGGACTACCCATAGCGCTTGAATTTGCCAAAGCCATTAAAGTAGTAGGATTTGATATCAATGCAGAACGTGTAGAAATGATGCGCAATCACATCGATCCTTCCAATGAATTGAGCAAGGAAGCATTTGACAATTGCGACATCACTTTTACCAACCAATTCCAAGATCTTGGGGACGTTGGTTTTTATATTATCGCGGTTCCAACCCCCATCAATAACATGAACTTGCCCGATTTAGGCCCTGTCATCAGTGCGTCTCGCACTGTTGGTAAAGTGCTAAAAAAAGGAGATTATGTGGTGTATGAAAGCACTGTTTATCCCGGCTGTACGGAGGATGATTGCGTACCCGTTTTGGAAGAATTGAGCGGCTTGAAGATGGGAGTTGATTTTAAAGTGGGTTATTCACCTGAGCGCATCAATCCAGGCGATAAAGTCAATACGCTGCGCTCCATCATTAAAATTGTCAGTGGTTGCGATGCAGAAAGTTTAGATCAAATTGATGCCGTTTACAAATTGGTCATCGATGCCGGTTTGCACAGAGCCGCCTCTATCAAAGTGGCGGAAGCGGCTAAAATCATTGAAAACACGCAACGTGATGTAAACATCGCATTGATCAATGAATTGTCTTTGATCTTCGGAAAAATGGGATTGAATACTTACGACGTGCTAGAAGCCGCAGGTACCAAATGGAACTTCTTGAAATTCCAACCGGGTCTAGTAGGCGGCCATTGCATCGGAGTAGATCCTTATTATCTGGTTTACAAGGCCAAAAAAATGGGATATTTCTCCAAGGTCATCTCCTCTGCACGTTACGTGAACGACTCCATGGGAGCATACGTAGGCAAGCAAACCGTGAAGAAAATCATGGAGATGGGAAAAAATGCGTTAGAATCCAAAGTACTGGTGATGGGCGCTACTTTTAAAGAAAATGTAAGTGACATCCGAAATTCAAAAGTCATTGACATTATCCGAGAATTGGAGAGTTTTAGTGTTCATGTGGATATCATTGATCCGCATGCAGATAGTGAAGAATTGCAGCACGAATATGGCCATGGATTGGTAGCTAAAGCTACTCCCAACTCATACGAAGCTATTATTATTGCAGTGGCTCACAACGAATATTTGAACTTACCTGAATCTCACTTTCAATCACTTTTAAAAGATGGAAAAGGTGTTTTAGTGGATATTAAAGGCACATACAGAAATCAAATTACGGATCTTCCATATTGGAGTTTATAAATGAAACAGCTTTTTTTAAGTCTGATCACCTCCGTCGGTTTCCTTGGAGTTTATGGTCAAAAAGAATTGCCAAACGTGGAATCAAAAATGATTGGAGATACCCTTTTTTCTACTTTGGAAATTGTACCTGAAAAGAGAATCAACGCGTCGAGTGTTCAGGATTTTGGTAGCAATCTCACGATTCTTAGCAAATCCGATATCGCTAAGCTGCCAGTTACCACTGTTCAAGAAGCATTGCAGTATGTATCCGGACTGGACGTGAGAGCCAGAAATTTAACGGCGCAAGGGGATCTTAGCTTGTGGGGATCTAGTTTTGAGCAAGTCCTGATATTGATCGACGGAATTCCTATGCGTGATCCCCAAACAGGTCACCACCAATTGAATTTACCTATCGACTTGTCTCAGGTGCAATCCATTCAACTGATCAAAGGAGCCGCAGCCCGAATGTACGGAGCAGGAGCCTTAGCAGGAGCGATCAATATCATTACTCAAGATCCTGGCAAAGTAAAGGCTTCCATTCAATCCTTTTGGGGAAGCAATGGACAAACGGATTCTATTTCAGGCGAGACTTATATCTCCAACCAACAGTTGGTAAACATTGGTTTTCATGCCGGCGAAACCGGCCACTCTTTTAGTTTCAGAAGATTGCATTCCAATGGATACGACTTCAATACGGGTGTTGACCAACAAAGTCTTTTTTACCGAGGAAAGTGGCAGCATTCCAAAGCAAGTGTCAATTGGATGGGAGGCTATCTCAACAATCGATTTGGAGCCAAGTATTTTTATGCAGCCCCTTACGATGTTGAGGCCATTGAAAGTGTCAATACCACTTTTGCAGGGGCTTCTGGATATTTCAATACGGGTAAAATTCAATGGTCGCCAAGAGTGTATTATCGATACAATACCGATGATTATACCTTAGTAGCGCTTCAACCCGAAATCTACCGCAACCAACACTACTCCACTTCTGGCGGGGCTGAGATCAATGGAAATTGGGCGCACAAAAAAGGAATGATTGGATTCGGAATGGATGGAAGAGGCGATTGGATTCGCAGCAATAATTTAGGAAAACATGAACGCTTTTTGTATTGTGCCTATTTGGAAGAAAGATGGATGCCTTCTGAAAAATTGAATGTCACTGCGGGGATCAATATGCAAACCAGCCCTTCCTACTCCACCAAGTTCTTTCCTTCTTTGAATGTTTTATTCAAACAAAACAAATCGCAATTCTTTATACATAGCGGTGCCGGAAGCCGATTGCCTTCTTATACAGACCTCTACTACTCTGATTACCGCAATTTGGGCAATCCGAATTTGACCACTGAATACGGATGGTCTGCTGAATCTGGAGTTCGTTATCAAGCAAACGGTATGAAATTCCAATTGACCTATTTCTATCGCCGCGTCAACAACCAAATTGATTTTACACAAGGTTATGTGGCTGGAATTTCTCCTTCTATGTGGTATCCCGTCAACATCGGAGTGGCACAAATAGCCGGAACCGAAATGCAAATCAGTGGCTACTGCCAAGATTGGAGAGTATTTGAAAACTCCTTTTTTGCCATCACCCAATGGGGATTGCGTGCTAACTTTTTGAAATCCAATTTGGCCAATGCTGAGTACATCAGTAAATATGTGTACAACCAATTGAATCAACAGCACATTGCCTTTGTTGGCTTCCGCACAGGTGCTTACGTTCAGCACCAAATCACCTATCGAGGATTGGAAAGAGCGGGACAAGACTTTCACCATTTGTTAGATTGGAGAACGTCTATTCAGATCAGAAATTGGAACTTCTTTGCGGACATTTCCAATATCACCAACCAAGCTTACAGTTTATCCGGCGACATTCAGATGCCCGGACGATGGTATCAAATAGGCGTTCAATTTCAATTGCTCAATGACGTTCGATAAAAACATTCTCATCACCGGTGGTGCAGGCTTCATCGGCTCTCATGTGGTTCGATTGATGGTCAATCAATATCCGCAGTATCGCATTGTCAACTTTGATGCGCTTACCTATGCAGGGAATCTCATCTCCTTGCAAGACGTTGAATCAAAAGAAAACTATGTCTTTGTCAAAGGAGACATCACTTCAGAGCAAGACATAGAGCAAGTATTTCAACTATACAACATCACACACGTCATTCACTTGGCCGCAGAGAGTCATGTAGATCGTTCCATTCTGGATCCCATGGCCTTTATCAAAACCAATGTTTTGGGTACCGCTCAATTGCTCAATGCCGCTCAAAAACATTGGCAAGAGAGCACAGACCACCTCTTCTACCATGTCTCTACTGACGAAGTATTTGGTGCATTGGGCGATGAAGGAAAGTTCAATGAGGAAACTCCTTACGATCCGCACAGTCCATATTCCGCCAGCAAAGCTTCCAGTGATCACTTGGTGCGTGCTTATGCGGATACCTTTCAACTCCCCGTGGTGATTTCCAACTGTTCCAACAACTATGGATCTCATCAGTTTCCAGAAAAACTCATTCCTGTTATCATCCAAAACATTGTAGATCAAAAACCTTTGCCTGTGTATGGCAAGGGTGAAAATGTCCGCGATTGGTTGTGGGTAGAAGATCATGCCCGTGCCATCGATTGTATTTTTCATCAAGGACAATTGGGACAAACCTATTGCATTGGTGGAAACAATGAGTGGAAGAACATCGACTTGGTGCACCAACTTTGTAAAATCACAGATCGTCTCTTGGGAAGAGCGGAGGGCGATGCCGCCTCACGTATTCAATTTGTGACCGACAGAAAAGGTCATGATTTCCGTTATGCCATTGATGCCAGCAAATTGGAGAACCAATTGAATTGGCACCCTACCCAAGATTTTGAGCAGGCGTTATCGCAAACGGTACAATGGTATTTAGACAATCAAGAGTGGCTCGCCTCTGTTAAATCCGGAGATTATCAGCGCTATTACGAAGCGAACTACCAAGGAAGAATGTAATATTATCTTTCTAAAAACCAACCGGTGATAGACATCCGGTCGCGTTGGGTTACTTGCACTTCATGCATTAAGTGAGAGAGAAAGATCACCAACTTTCCAGCTGAAGGCGTGATCCTTTCCGAAGTTCCGTTCTCCAAATCCAACACCAATTCACCACCATCCGTAGATTCCCAAATAGTATTTAAATACAACACTGCCGACACTACCCTCCTGGATCCTTGCTGGTGACGATCACTGTGTTTCTTGTAAAAAGCACCCTGTGGGTACAGTGCCAAATGCGCCTCCCATTCCATCAATCCCAAGTAAAAATATCTGTTCAATTCGCTCCGCAAAATTTCCATCCTTTGAAAATAAGGTTGTATCGCATCTGGGATCTCCTGTGGATCCAACCAAAAGATATAATCACCTCTTTGCTCATTCACCACTTGCAGAGCACTGCCCTTGCCTATTCCCGCTCGTTTCAACTGCCGCTCATTGTGCAACTGATGCAAATGCGCCTGAACGGCTATAACTTCATCGACTCCTAAAAAATCAGGAAGGACAGCCCATCCGTCACGCTCAAATTTCTCTAAAGCGTCCGTTTCTAGCATCAAGGTTTCCAATCAGCAATGAAGATATTGGTATCCCGTGTTCTTCCATTGTTGCGGTTGCTGCACCACACCAATTGCTTACCATCGGGAGAAAACATTGGGAAGGAATCAAATTCGGTATCATAGGTAATTTGTTCCAAGCCTTTTCCATCAACGCCCACCATGAAAAGATTGAAAGGAAATCCAATATTGCTTTTATAGTTGCTACAAAATACAACGTGTTTTCCATCAGGGGTGAAGGTAGGTGACCAATTGGCGTTGCCCAATTGAGTGATTTGTTTGGCTTCAGAGCCATCGGCTTTGGCCACGAAAATCTCTAGATTAGAAGGCTCCACCAAATCCTGAGCAAGCAAATCACGGTACTTTTTCACGTCCTCCAATTGAGTGGGACGCGAAGCACGCCAAACGATGTATTGTCCATCGGGAGAGAAGGTGGCTCCGCCGTCATAACCCAAGGTAGAGGTGATTTGCTGCACATTGGATCCATCGATATTCATGGTATAAAGATCCAAATCGCCATTGCGCAGGCTGGTAAACACAATTTTATCTCCTTTGGGACTGATGGTGGCTTCCGCATCGTATCGAGGGCTTTGGGTGAGCTGCTGGGTAATCTTGCCCGACAAATCCGCGACATAAATATCATAGTGGGTATAGAGCGGCCATACATAATGACCTGGTTTTTTCTCTGGAACGGGAGGGCAGACTTTGTCACCTTGGTGAGTAGAAGCGTAGAGGATGTGTTGCCCGTCAGGCATGAACCATGAGCAAGTGGTGCGTCCATTACCCGTTGAGATCATTTGCTTGCGGGTAGAATCGCCTGGCGCATTGAGGCGAAGTGTGAAGATTTGATCGCATCCAACCCCCCAGCGAGCGTTGTCGCTTTGAAAGATCAATTGGTCACCTTTTGGGTTGAAGTAGGCTTCCGCATTGTTTCCCCCGAAGGTCAACTGATGCACATTAGAAAGGTGTTTTTCCTTTTTATACAAAATAGGTTCTCCTTGAGCGAAAATGTTCGGCAAGGCCAACATTAAAAACATCCAAAGGGTTAACAGCAATTGATACATTTGGCTAAATTAAGAACATCTGATGACAACAAGTTGATGAAAATCATTGATTTTAAAACAACCCCTCATTCATCATTTGATAAAATTGAACTGACACAATATTTGCTCCATCGGAGATCTGGAAGATAATAATCGGTTGATATGATTTGAGCTCCCGATTTTATTGCGGATTGGAAGGTAGTCCAATCGTTTGTACGTGACTCACATGTACCGGCATCAGCTCTTGTCCTCACCATATATCCACTTTGAACACACTGTTGAATCTCCAACTCATGTCCTTTACATTCATTTTTTAGCACAAATAAAACATTGGGATGCGCTTCTTCACCATAATAGAAAAATGGAAAATTCAAATCACTCGCAAGGACCTCCGATTTCAAATCTTCAGATAATCCCTCCAGTATAAAGATGAACTTTCCTTTAGTGTCCTCGGTAGTTGGCCACCCCATCTTTCCTACCCTATCCTTCAAACAGAAATATGATCCTTTCATCTCTTTCGGTGAATACAAATGATTACCCATCACCTTACTTGCCGTCTCAGACAGCTCGACAAGCGCTGATCTATCGAAAATAGGAGCGGCACGAAATCCTAAACATCGAAGCAATTGAGAACTCCCACCAGGACTTTCTGTTTTAATTTCTACGTTGACAAACACCACTGAATGTTCCTTATGATCCTCACTCCACTTTTTCAATCGATGCATGGCCTCCGCCCAAGTGTTCACATTGGACTGATAATCTACATCTTTAATATGTAAGATTTTTATTCCTGGTAAGTCCAAATTTTCCAGATTGCTATTTTGTTTCGGTCCCCAAATAAAAAAAGGCAATCGTCTCTTAGAGAAAACTCCTCCTGTCGGATCCGCATAAACGTCCAATTCAAGTCCCCGAATATTGAATGAGTCCAACTGCTCCTCTAAATCAACATGTCCATAATCCATCTCATTGGGATCCAACCCTTGAGGTAAGAGAAATTGAAGACGCTGTAAAAAACGAATTACTCCATCCTCTGGCAAGCACTTATAACTGTTATGAGACGCCAATACTTTGACTTGATTGATCGGCGTCGACTGTGCGATCATCACAAATACTGACACCACTAACCCTATCATTAGAACAATTCTTCTCATTGGACAATATTAGTCTTTTGTGGTTTAAATTGCGGCATGAAACAAAAAATCACCATTCTATTTCTTTTGTTATTGTCATTTCAATCATTTGCACAACTGTTATGGTCTATTGAAAAAAAGGGACTGAAAAAAACCAGTTATTTATATGGAACCATTCATGAAGGGGATTCTTCCGTAATCAGTTGGGACGAGGATTTTATGGAGCTTTTCTATTCTTGCGAAATGTTAATGGGGGAAATAGATTTAACGCAAACCGAGCAACTGAATAATGCCTTTAGCTACTTAACGCAAGAAGGCATGAGAGACCCCAATGAGATCATTTCAAAAACACTCGCCGATAGCATATCCTTCATCGAGAAAAAACTGGCAGAAGAGCTGGATGAAGAAACGGCAAAACAATTATTGACCGTCAAGCCGATTTTAAGCGCTATACAACTCACTGTATTGCGTAAAATTAAAAATGGAAATGCCAACTCTGAACCCACTGTTGAAAACCCAACCAAGTTCAGCAGTGTACAACCCGATTTTGTGTTGACCGAATTTGCTCAAAATGCAGGCATCAATGTACGAGGGTTAGAAACTCCGGAAGATCAGATCAATGCTCTTTTTAAAATCCCCATTCACATTCAGTGGAAGGCGCTATATGATGACTTAATGCATCAGGACACAACCGCACACACCAAGAAGGATATTTATGAGGATTTGATAAAAGCCTATAAAAAGCAAGATTTAGAACAACTGAACCAGTTTATTAGCGACCAAGAAATGCCTAAAGAAATGGCCAGAGAATTGATCGTTGTGCGGAATTATCATATGTTGGAAGGAATTGAAGAGGTATTATTAGACGAAGAAAGTATTTTCTTCGCTGTAGGTGCTGGTCATTTGGGAGGAAAAGAGGGATTGATCGAATTATTGAAATCAAGGGGGTATCAAGTCAAGCCAATATACTTCGAATGGAAAACTAATAATATTTGGAGAAGATAAACTTTTGGTTTACGTTTGACTAAAGTAATTAAAAATGAAAAACAAAATTTACAACTTTTATTGTTTCCTAATCCTTGGTTCATTGGTTTTCAGTGGTTGCTCAACTACGCACAAAACAATCAGTCAACCTGATACCTATTTGCAATTGAAAAGATCCGATTTTGAGATCAGCGAACTCAAGACGGCAAGTGCAACAACCAAACAAATACTCTGCATAGATTGGAGCAGAATATTCAATAAAACAAAGGCCAACGGAAATAATATGATGATGAATGATATTGAGCTTTGGTCATTTTATTATTCCTATCCTGTCATCGGTCCCATTGCGTACGATTATTTAATCGACAAAACTACCGATTACGCATTTTACGAGCTCATGAAAACAAACCCAGGATACGATGTCATCATGTATCCCCAAGTTGAACGAGAAATTAAAAGACCTATTGGCATGGGGTGGATTTACCGAGAAATCAATGTAACCGTAAGTGGCCGGCTTGCAAAAATCAAGTAATTGAAACTCCGCTTCTTCATATTGACGGCTTCAATGGCCCTTTGCATGGTGGGGTGTCAACGAAAATTTGCTACTTTGGTGGCAGATCCACGTGGTGCCATTCCGATCTATCTCAGTGGTAACGGTCCATATTTTCTGGATGATATTGATAGTTTAGATTCCAAAGCTCCTGTTACTTCGATGATGATGGAACCAGGAAGGCGAAAGCTCAGTTCACCTTCTGTTCAAAGAAAAGATTCCACTGCACAACCATTGGTGGATGAGAAGTCACTTGAAATCACTCCAAAAGTTGAAGTGCCTTCATCGGCTAACCAAGAAATCGAAGCTCCATCTTCTGAAAAAGAAAGTACAGAAAATCCTGTTTCAGAAAAAGAAAGTACAGAAAATCCTGTTTCAGAAAAAGAAAGTACAGAAAATCCTGCTGCAGAAAAAGAAAGTACAGAAAATCCTGTTTCAGAAAAAGAAAGTACAGAAAATCCTGCTTCAGAAAAAGAAAGTACAGAAAATCCTGTTTCAGAAAAAGAAAGTACAGAAAATCCTGTTTCAGAAAAAGAAAGTACAGAAAATCCTGTTTCAGAAAAAGAAAGTACAGAAAATCCCGTTTCAGAAAAAGATGAATCTATTAAGTCTGATATCGTATCTGTTGAGAAAAAAGATACTCAGAATACTGAAATCACTCCAAAAAATGAAGAAATCAAGACCTCTAATGAAACCACTATTAAATCCGATGCCCCGAATCAATCTTCACCATTGACTGTTAATGAGGAGAAAAAGGAAGTTACTCAAAAGGCCGAAACCACTGAAACTACCGTTTTAAATCCGTCTAACTTAAAGTCAAACGAGGCAACTGAAAATTTGCTACTACTGCCAGAAATACTAGACGCCCCCATTTTTGAAATCCACGAAGAAAGTTTAGAAAAGAAGAATATCGTTGTTTACAATGATATAGAATATCCCAAAAACACCGTTTTCTCTATTCAAATTGGAGCTTTCCGGAATCCTATCTCACAAGAATTTTACGATAACTTTTCACCCGTCATTACCGAAAATCTCAATGATGATCTAAAGAGATATACTGTTGGTCTTTTCAACACTCTGTATCTAGCCAAGAATGCGTTGAGAAAAATTAAGTCGATGGGATATTCAGATGCCTTTATTATCGTCCACGATAATGGAAAAAGAATGACCTTGCAACAATGGCGGAATCTATAATTTCGTCATCAAAAAATGAGTCCCAATGATGGGGATTTCGTAAGCATCTGATCTCACTCTCCATCCACACCTCTCATAAAATGGTACTGCTATTAGCCGAGCATCACACCAAAATCTTTCTCCGGAAAAGTGTCCTAAAGCAAATGAAAGCAGCTCCTTTGCTATTCCATTTCCTCTCACATTCGGATGAGAGGCCATTGCTCTGAGACGCGTTGAAAAAATTTGACCTTCCACCACTCGTGATTCAGGCAGTAAGGTGCAACAGGCCATCACATTATTTTCATTATCGATGGCAACAAAATGTCTGGTGGTTGGTAGGAAGTCTGTATCAAGGACACAATCCTCCATCTTCTCCTTGTGCGGCCATAAAACCAAAAAGCGCAATGAACGTAAATCCATTGCGCTTCTTTCCTCAAAACGAAATTGCATCTTATGCCAATACTTCTTTCACTTTATCCGCGGCCTCTTGCAAGGTGATGGCACTATGAACGGCCAATCCACTATTATCAATCAACTCTTTGGCTTCAACCGCATTGGTTCCTTGCAAACGAACGATAATTGGAACCTCAATATTTCCCATGTTTTTATATGCATCCACAATTCCTTGCGCTACACGATCACATCTCACGATACCTCCAAAAATGTTCACCAAAATGGCCTTCACGGCGGGATCGCGTAAAATCATTCTGAATGCAGTCTCTACCCGCTTAGCATCGGCTGTTCCGCCCACATCTAAGAAATTAGCAGGATCTCCACCACTCAATTTAATAATGTCCATGGTAGCCATGGCCAACCCTGCACCATTCACCATACACCCTACATTGCCTTCCAACTTCACATAATTCAAACCCGCTGCACCTGCTTCCACCTCAATGGGGTCCTCTTCTGTAACATCGCGCATTTGCTGATAATCTGGATGCCTGAACAATCCATTGCCATCAAATGTTACTTTAGCATCTACTGCAATCACTTTATCATCACTGGTCTTTAATACAGGATTGATTTCAAACATCGCCGCATCGCAACCTACATAGGCAGAATACAAGGATTTTACAAATTTGCCCATTTGCTTGAACGCTTCTCCGCTCAACCCCAAATTGAAGGCAATTTTCCTGCATTGAAAATCATTGACCCCGGTCAAAGGATCAATCACTTCCTTAAAAATTCTTTCAGGCGTTTTTTCAGCCACCTCCTCGATATTCATTCCTCCATCTGGAGAATAAACGATCACATTTCTACCTAATCCACGATCCAAGAGCACCGACATATAAAATTCTTTTGGCTCACTTGCACCCGGTGCGTACACATCTTCCGCGATGAACACTTTAGATACCAATTTACCAGTGGCCTTGGTCTGTAAAGTAACCAAGTGACCTCCCAGTATACCTTGCGCTTTCTCTGGTACTTCATCTACGCTCTTGGCCAAAACGACACCGCGTGAACCTGTCTCAGTAACTGTTCCTTTTCCACGCCCTCCGGCATGAATTTGCGCCTTCACGACAAACCAACCAGTACCCGTTTCTTCCTTTAATTTAATCGCAGCTGCCTTGGCCTCCTCAGGCGTATTGGTCACATAACCGCGTTGAACAGCAACACCATATTGCGACAAAATGCTTTTTCCTTGGTATTCGTGAATATTCATTTTAAAATATTTTTCGATTGCGAAGGTAATAGAAATCCTCTTTACTTTGCAATCGTGATAAGAATTGAAAATTTACACAAAAAATACGGTGATCTAGACGTTCTCAAAGGAGTGCAATTGGAGATAAAAAAGGCCGAAGTACTCGCCATCGTAGGTGCGTCAGGAGCGGGCAAAAGCACTTTATTGCAAATCATTGGCACCCTAGACAATCCCGACAAAGGTGAAGTATGGTTTCAAGACACCAATGTTTTTAAGCTTTCCAAATCCGCTCTCAATCAATTTCGAAACGCACAAATTGGTTTTGTTTTTCAATTTCACAATTTATTGCCTGAATTTACTGCGATCGAAAATGTGATGATGCCGGCCTTGATCAGGGGTGACACCCAAAAAATCGCTTCAGAAAAAGCCCTGCAATTATTGGAACAACTGGACATTCTTCCAAGAGCACAACATAAACCCAATGCACTTTCTGGGGGAGAACAACAACGAGTTGCCGTAGCGCGGGCGTTAATCAATCAGCCAGCCGTGATTCTTGCTGATGAGCCCTCAGGCAATCTTGATTCAGCGCACGCGGCGGATTTGCATCAATTATTTTTTACGCTTCGCGAAAAATTTCAGCAAACATTCATCATTGTCACGCACAATGAAGAGCTCGCAAAAATGGCGGATCGAAGACTAAAAATGAGCGACGGACTAATCGGTTAATGCACACTTTCTTTTGTATCTTCGCGCTCATGCAATTTCTGCACCCCGCTATGCTTTGGGCTCTGATTTTGGTGGCCATCCCCATCATAGTGCATCTTTTCAATTTCAGAAAGCATAAAACGGTATATTTTCCCGCTGTATTTTTTCTGAAAGAAATCAAAGAAGAAACGCAGAAACAATCTAAAATCAAGCATTGGATTGTTTTAACATCCCGGATTTTAGCGCTTGTTGTATTGATTCTAGCCTTTGCTCAACCCATTATTCCGGGTAAACAACAAGCGCAAGGGAAGAAAATCATTAGCATTTACATTGACAATTCCTATAGCATGGAAAGTCAATTGGATGGCTTATCATTATTAGAAATAGCCAAATCCAGAGCATTGGATATTGTTATGGCATATGGGGAAAGTGATCGTTTTCAAATCATATCCAACGAGTTTTCAGGAGCTCAACATCATGTTGTTACAAAAGACAACGCAATAGATCTCATTCAGCAAATTCAACCTTGTGCTATTTCGAGGGGGTTGAATCAGGTGTTTGAAAGACAAAAAGACCTTCTATCTAAAGACGATGCTAATATCAAAAAGTCTTTCCTGCTTTCTGATTTTCAAAAAGCTACCTGTCTGCATCAATCATGGGCAGCCGATTCAAGCATTGATTGTCGGTGGGTGCCTATTCAAAATGAAAGCACTCACAATATTTTCGTTGATTCCATTTGGTTTGATATTCCTCACCATGCGATTCAACAGCCGGAAACCTTGCATGTCAAAATAAAAAACATTGGAAGTGAAAGCAAATCCGGTATTCGCTGTGAAATCAACATACAAGATCAGAACAAAGGTGTGGTCAACTTGAATCTCGATGCCCTATCAGAGACAACACTCGATTTCATCCTTACTCCAATAGCCGAAGGAATTCAAAACGGAAAAATTATTTTAGAGGACTACCCGATTGTATTTGACAACACTTTTTATTTCAGTTACCACGTCGATCCTACTTCAAAAATAGGCATTGTATTCGAAGGAAATTCGTCAGCTCAATCCATTTTTAAAAACGATACTCACTTTGATGTCAAGTCCTATCCATTTCAACAATTAGACTATGGGCAGTATTTAAATCAATCCGTTTTAATTGCAGAAAATATAACCCAACCATCATCGGGTTGGATCAATGCTACTCAAGAAGCAGTGGGTAAAGGTGCCACCTTAGTGCTGATTCCCAATTCGGAGAGGATGAACACCAATTGGAATATCCTTTACCAGAATTTCCAATTAGGCAATATCGGTTCGCTTCAATTGGGAAAATTCCAAGCTAAACAACTCGATTTTCAGCATCCCCTTTTTGCCAATGTCTTTGACCAAAAAGCAGATTTTGGACTCCCGCTCTCTAATGCGCGTTATGCTGTTCAGCCCAATGCCGCATGTCAAACTTTGGTGGCCTATGAAGATGGTACTCCCTTTTTGTTCCATCGCAAGTGGAAAGAAGGAGATGTCTATGTTTTCAATTGCGGTATTCAAGGTGATCAGAATACACTATTCACCCATAGTCTCTTTCCAATTAGTCTGCTGAGAATGACAGAAAGAGCGGGCACCGATCAACCATTATCTCATAATATTGGAGATGCTACTCCACTTATTATCAAAGGCATTAATTTAGAGGGCAATGAATCACTCACATTGAAAAATCAAAGCATCAATATCATTCCTACCTACCGAAATATCAATAATCGGATTGAGCTAGACCTGAGCAACGGTATACAAACTGCTGGCAATTATGAGATTCATTGGGGAAATCAACTCATCGGAGCGGTTGGAATCAACTTGGATGCGGCTGAATCCGACACGCGCCAATACTCCATTGAAGAAATCCAAGAGCAAATGATACCGAAATGCCAGTCGAATATTGAACTAATAGATGGAAATATAGAATCAGTTGGCACAGAAGCATTGGCATTAGACAACGGATTTCACTTTTGGTGGTATCTGATTATATTGAGTCTTTTATTCTTTTTAATTGAAACCCTTTTGATTGCGATATGGAAAATGTAAAAAATGTTTTGCTTCGTCAAGTCACCATCCTAGACGCCAACTCACCTCATCATTTGAAGAGGCGGGATGTTCATATCTCAAATGGGAAAATTCTTAAAATTGCTGCATCCATAAAAAATACCGATTTACCCATTTTAGAGTCTTCAGAATCCTATCTTACTCATGCGTTCGTGGATTTGCAAGCTCGATTGGGTGAACCAGGAAATGAAATCGCAGAAACATTTGAAAGTGCCTGCATCGCTGCTCGGCATGGAGGATATGGTGCTCTTCTTGCCTACCCCTCGCATGCTCCAGCTACCACACAGGCCGCACAAATTTCTTACATTCTCCAAAATGGTCGTAAAGGTGTTCAATTGCTTCCAGCCGGATGTATTTCAGAAGAAATGAACGGTCTTCAATTAGCTGAACTATATGACATGCACCAAGCAGGCGCTGTTGCTTTTACAGATGATAAAAAGAACGTATCCATTACACTATTGACAAGGGCACTTGAGTACTCAAAAACATTCAATGGTCTTATCATCGTATTTCCAATGGAACCACAACTCAATCCAGGTGGATTGATGCATGAAGGAAAAACAAGCACCTTGATGGGTACAAAAGGGATCAGTAGTGTGAGTGAATCCATGAGAATACAACGAGATCTTGAAGTGCTCAAATATGTAGGTGGTCGACTTCATTTTTCCAACATCTCCTGCGCTGCGAGTGTAGAATTGATTCGAAAAGCGAAAAAACAAAAGTTATCTGTTACCTGTGGCATTAGTGCACATCAGCTCAGCTATTTGGATGAAGACTTAATCCATTTCCCATCTAACCTCAAAGTATTGCCGCCCTTTAGAGCTGAAAAAGATCGTCAAGCATTAATTGAAGGGTTGATCGACGATACCATTGATTGTATCGTGAGTGACCACACTCCTGTAATTATTGAAGACAAAGCGGTGGAATTTGAATATGCACATTTTGGAATCAGTAGCTTGATGACCGCTTTTCAGAGCGCCCTTACCGCCACTGAAGGCGACCTATCCATTGATCAATTGGTGAGGAAATTCAATTCAAATCCTGCCCGCATCCTTGGATTGAATATTGGCTCCATTCAAGAAAACCAACATCCTGCCATGACATTGTTCACTTTGTCTCAAAATACAACCTTCCAAAAAGAAAATTGGAAGAGTAAATCAATCAATTCACCATTCATCGGTGAAACGTTGAGAGGTTCTATTTTACATACCTTTCTTCCCTAATCGTAGGGGAATACTCCAAGTTTTCCCTTCTTCGGCAAGACTTGTTTTTTCAAAAACAGACTTCGCTTCCACCCCAAAATCATCCAAATGTGGGTAACGTGCACTGAAATGTCCCAGAATCAACTCCCCCGCGTTTAGACTTTTCGCCACAAGAGCGGCCTGTTGAGCAGTACTGTGAAAAGTAGTTTTGGCTCGGGCAAGATGCTCCTGTAAAAAGGTAGATTCGTGATACAAAAGATCAATATTCTGCAGCGGTGAATAATCAAACGACAAAGGCAAAGTATCGGTACAAAAGAAATAACTGCGTTGCCCGAAGGGTGGCTCACATACCAGAGCAGGATCAATGATCTCACCATTGGATCGATGGATGATTTGATTTTTTTTCAAAGCGATGCTCTCCTCTATCCCGATGCTCAATTCACTTACAAATGACTTAATCAGTTTCCTCTCATGTGGCTTCTCTTGAAACAAAAATCCACTGCATTGAATACGGTGTTTCAAAGGAATGGAGTGTATGGACAGCCACTCATTCTCCCAGACAATGCCACTGCCTTTCTCCGGAATCGGAACAAAATGAAGTGGAAAAGTGAGATAAGAAGCCGATATCTTAAGGGTATGATCCAACCAAGCTTCTAGCTCCTTGGGAGCTATTAAAATCAAATCTTTGGTTCGCCCCAACAATGCGTATGTACTCAACAATCCGATCAATCCATAAAAATGATCTCCATGCAAATGCGAAATAAGGATATGAGAAATGCGCTGCATTTTTATACCCAATTCGCGCAATTGCATTTGGGTACCTTCCCCACAATCTAACAAGAAGAGATGATCTCGAATAGAAACAACTTGGGCTGTGGGTCGGTGACGCTTTGTAGGTGTTGCCGCTCCACAGCCCAATATGGTAATGTCAAAATTCATTGACTACCCTAACGATTAGTGTTGCACCACCAATCTACGGGTAACCTTGGATTTTCCGTTATCGATGCTATATAAATAAACCCCCTCTTCCCAATTGGTAACATCCAACTGATATAGGTTGTCTCCTTTCTTGGACTCCACCATTTTATCCACCAAAGTACTGCCTAATAAACCTGTCACAACAATTCGTGCATCGCCTTTATTTGACATGGCATAAGGAAGGTTAACTTGATTCTTGGCAGGGTTGGGACTGGCAAAACCCACCTCAAACTGAGCAGGAGCTTCGATAGTCACGCTGGCATCTAAACTAACATGAATGCGATAACCTGTGATTGGAAACTGAGGAACCGCTTGCGGAACTGGGAAACCAAATACCGTTGCGGTAGCTTGACCAGAGGCTAAAATCACTAAATCAAAATCACCAATTTGGTTAGGGGTACCCGAAACATTGACGCAATTTTGATCACCTCCTGCAAATTCACAATTGGTTGCACTGCAATACAACGCATACTCGGGACCCATTAAGGCCGACATTGGACTTTGTACTCCGTTTATCATCACATTGATTGAATCTATCTTGATATAATCAATAGTAGCCAAAGCGAGTAAAGCTGGATCAATGGTCGGGGGTATAAATTCCTCTGGTATTTCAGATGCTTGAACCGGTACCTTAATGTACATCACTTGCTCATATGCAGTATTTAAAATTCCGGTATTCAAACCAACACTCGTATCAGGATAAATACCATATGGAGCTGTGCCGAAATCAAACCCGTTTGGAGTGCACTGAGCAATGGCCATCATCGTACTTCCAGATAAGAATAAAATGGATAATAGTTTTTTCATAATTGAACTTTTAATATAATTTATTTTTTATAATTCTCTTTCCACTTCCTCCATATAAACCAAATCTACCGCTTCATTCACAGTTGGAGTTATTTTTAATACCGATTCCAATTGAGAAATTGTAATCAACTTCTTGACTGCATCTTGCAATCCTGTAAGCACAAAACTTCCATTAGCGTCTCTGCACAAACGATTGGCTACCAGAATGGCAGACAAACCAGATGAATCGATATAACGCGTTGAAGTCAAGTCCAAGACTAGATTTCTCACCCCTGCCTTGTTCTGAAGCAAAATTTCACTTTTCAGTTCTGGTGCTTGCAATGCATCCAACTTTTCAACATTCGTAGAAACGATGGCCACCTTTTCGCGATTTTCAACGATAAATTTCATAATCGACTATTTCTACAAATATAAACGAAATTTCAATTTTCCAAAATCATTATTTCAGTAGAAAAAAAAGGGCTGCCTCGATGGACAGCCCTTTGGTTTTTCTTATAAAAACGATTTAATGGCTCGCCAAATAGTTGGCAACACCTGCATGGTCTGCTTTCATTCCATCCTTACCTTTGCTCCAATTTGCAGGACAAACTTCTCCGTTCTCCTCGAAGAATTGCAACGCATCTACCATTCTCAATGCTTCTTCGACATTTCTTCCGAGTGGGAAATTGTTGATGATGACATGCTGTACCGTTCCTGTTTTATCAATCAAAAACAATCCACGATAGGCGATCATCGGACCATTGGCCACCAAATGTCCATTCTCATCATATTCGTACTCTCCCGCCAAAACACCATACGCATCGGATATCGCTTTGGTAGTATCCGCAACAATCGGATAAGTAATGCCCTTGATTCCGCCATGTTCTTTGGCCATCTGCAACCATCCCCAATGGCTTTCTTCTGTATCTGTTGAACATGCCACCACCGCTGCATTGCGATCATGAAAATCTTGCAAACGCTCTTGGAAAGCATGCAATTCTGTTGGACAAACAAAAGTAAAATCCTTCGGATAAAAGAAGAATACCACTGCTTGTTTTCCTTTGTATTGATCCAATGAAAAATCACTGACGATTGTTCCTCCATTGGTTACTGCACCTGCTTTGAATGAGGGTGCTTTTTTCCCTACGATTGATCCCATATCTTTTTTTGCAAAAGTAATCAGATAAAAGAAATAAACTTTAAACAAAAAAAATTACCTCCAATTTTTGCTTACTTTGTATCAAAATTATTCTAAAAGCAAAATATTCTCTCATGATAAAAAAACTTGTACACTTAATTATTGTGCATATTGCCAATCATAACAAGTATATTACCTTCAATCATGAATGGGTATACGTCAGGAAAAGACAAGCATTCATAAGTGAAAATAAAATGGTACCCAGCTCCCATGATAGAAATAACCTCTATCACGATATCATTTCACAATTAACTAACCCCGTAGTGTATCTCGAATTCGGTGTATATGAGGGCAAATCGATGCAATATTGGTCCAAAAATCTATCTCATCCTCAATCAAATTTTTTTGGATTTGACACTTTCGAGGGGCTACCTGAAAATTGGATCCACTCCAAACCCAAAGGCGCTTATTCTACCTCGGGAAAAATACCCGATATTAGTGATACCAGAGTGAGCTTCCACAAAGGTTTATTTCAAGACACTCTTCCTTTCATGATCAAAAAAGGCAGTATCGACTTTTCAAAACAAATCATCGTCAACCTGGATGCCGATTTATATTCCGCAACTGCCTTTGTGCTTTCCACTCTAATGCCTTATTTCAAAAAAAACGATATCATCATTTTCGATGAGTTTGGAGCTTTCCTGCTTCATGAATTCAAAGCCTTTTTAGATTTTCAAGCCTATTCCAATTTGAAACTAAAACTTATTCATAGAACTGAAAAATTCAGTAATGTAGCTTTTATTATTGAATGAAAACTCATTCAATTACAAATCATGTTCGTTTAATACCCATTTTTGCAGCATGAAAAACATTCTCATCACCGGAGGAAGCTCCGGAATTGGCGCCGCCACAGCGAAAGCTTTGCAACAAAGAGGTCACCAAGTATTGATCATGGGCAGAAATGAAGCGAATCTCAACAAAATAGCGGATGGAAAAATGCACATTGCTGTCGGAGATGTGCGCAATATGGAGGATTGTAAAGCGGCCATTGAAAAAGCAAGGACGAGCATGGGGGGTATTGATGTTCTGATCAACAACGCGGGGCTAGGATATTTTGATCCTTTGACACAAGCCAAGCTAGAACAATGGCACGAAATGGTGGATACCAATATCAAAGGTATTCTCAATATGATTCATGGAAGTTTGCATGAAATCATTGAGCGCAAAGGACATATCATCAATTTAGGATCAGTGGCTTCCCATCATGTATTTGCCAACTCAGGGATTTATTGCGCCACCAAACATGCCGTCTTGGCCATTAGCGAAAGTCTGAAAGTGGAGCATGGTAAAAACATAAGGATCACCACCATTTGTCCCGGCGCCGTCAATACAGAATTCATTCATGTCACACAAAACGAAACTTTGCTGAAAGAATATATTCCCAATTTTGAAAATGGCTTGTCTGCCGAAAACATTGCCGCTCAGATGGTCCATGCCATCGAGGCTCCTGCAGGAGTAAACATCAGCGAAATCATCATTCGCCCTGGCGTTTGAACCAATCGTTCCGAGCTACCGCGTCATTGATATTATCCACCCAATGCATTCCATTCAAAGGAACGGAATGGGTGGAAATTTGATTGAGCAACTTTCTAGGACATCTTGAAACCCATGACCATTGGTACAAAGGACCTTCCATATCCTTCTCCCAAATGGCCGCTAACGGCTCATGCCATTGCTTATCACCGTTGAAAAAGGCAGTGGCTCCTGCTTTCACATTTCGATTTTTGATCAGTCTTTGCATCGCTTCAGCATTCCAATTGGGCATGTCGCAAGCCATCACCAGCCAACTAAATGGAGGATATTGTCTCATCGCACTGAGCATTCCTGCCATGGGTCCCATATCCTGAAACTCATCCACTACTGTATTCAATCCTTGATGTTTCCAGAAATCTTGTTGTTCTTTTTTACAACTGATGTAAACCGGAAGATCCAGCGCTTCACATTGCTGCCTGAGATATTTCCATTGAGGAATGCCATGATACTCCAATATTGCCTTGTCTGTTCCCATGCGCTCACTCTTCCCTCCTGTCAAAATCAACGCAGCCAAAGGGGGGCTCGGAATCTGCTTCTCTATCCATTGGGTCAAGCCTACTGTGTCCGAGGGTGAAAGGCAAAGCGTGTCAGGTTTCACCACTCCCCATTCCAATAAGTGAGGAGGGATGCCCTCTTCGGCAATGATGAGCTCCAAATGGGTCAATTGATCTCTTCTTTTATAAAGGGAATCAACTTTTCCGGGATGATGAACGACGATTTGTTTTTCCGCAGGAAAATGATTGCCATTGATCCAATGAATTTTCCAAGGGCTTGGAGATTTAAAAACGCTACTCATCTGAACTCCCTTGGAACACATCGTTTGTTGATTGATCGCTTCTACCTCTTGGTGAATAGCATCTATGTACGATGAAATACGAGGGCATAATTGTACGAATCGAGCTGCCCAAACTTGCATATCTTCACAAGTAGTTCCATATATCGCCCAAGACATGGACTCAGAAGTGCGATGAATTTTTGGCAGTTGAATTTCCATATTGTTTTAAAATACAATATTTAAAACCAAGAAAAACAGAAACTGAATCAAAGCCAAAAGAACAGGAAATTCACTTTTGCTTTTCGGAATAAAAGTCATGACGAAGGAAAAAATCAAACCTAACCAACCCCAAGCCAAATAATTTTGAATGGGCACCCAATTCAATTGAAACATCCAATAATCCAAAGTCGGAGCTACGGGTTCCATCAACACATCCATGATCACCATAACAAGAGCCGATGCCCAAGCCCATTGCCATCGGTTGGCTGTAGGAAAGGCCCAGCGAAGGGACTCCAACGCCATCCAAGTCATGAGTACCCAATTGGCTCCGATAATCAGTGGAATATCGTCCCATTTCACACCCAAACCCGATCCATATTGATAAATCCCGAATGGCATTCCCGTATGCACCCCCACCCACTCCATTCCCCAACCCAAAAGGGCAATCAATAAAAAAATAAGGGTCTTGCCGAGATGGAAACTATCTAAAAAAAGCATAATGACCATCAATAACAAATTCATGGCACTCAATGGAACAAAACGTTCTGGATCAATCAACATTCCGGTCAATCCGACACCATAGAAAATGATCGCGATCCAAGAGAATATCGTCAATCCCTTTATTTCTGTGTTTAATCCACTAATCCCAATCATAATACACTCCACTTTCGTTGATGGTAATCGGTTGAATCGTATTGAGCTTCAGCATCTCCAAGGGTGCAATCACTCGAATATAATTGTCCGTGTATCCGCTCATCTTATCATCCTCCGTGCTGTTCTCCCACAATACTTTTCTATTTTGATGCTCAAATTGCAAGTAAAATTGTCGTTTTAATTTTTCTGACAGCATGCGCAACTGCTGCGTTCTCTCTTGCCTCTGTTGAATGGGTACTACATCATCAATGCGCAATGCAGTGGTATTGGGTCGTTCACTGTAAGTGAAAACATGCAAGTAAGAAACGTCCAAAGACTGGATAAAATGCATTGTATTTAAAAACAACGCTTGGGTCTCCCCGGGAAATCCTGTAATCACATCCACGCCGATACACGCATGTGGAATTTTTTTCTTGATCAACTCAATACGCTGACGATACAAATCGCTTCGATATCGCCTTCTCATAGCTCGTAAAATCTCATCATCACCGCTTTGCAGTGGAATGTGAAAATGAGGCATGAACTTGCTGGATTGGGCCACAAAATCTATGATTTCCTCGGATAATAAATTGGGCTCGATGCTTGAAATTCTAAATCGCTCTACTCCGTCTAATTGATCCAATTGCTTTATCAATTGGAAAAAGCTCTGTCCATGTGCTGTTCCAAAATCTCCGATGTTGACACCGGTTAACACAATCTCCTTTGCTCCGGCCTCTACCGCACGTTTCGCTTGTTCTAGTGTTGTAGCAATATCCGCACTTCTGGATTTGCCTCTGGCCAATGGAATGGTGCAGAAAGCACAAAAATAGTTGCACCCATCCTGCACCTTTAAAAACGTTCTGGTACGATCTCCCGATGAAAATGAAGGAACAAATGCATGCACCTCTTTGATGTGCCCCACCACCACTTTTTCTCGCTCTTCCTTTCTCTTTTGAATATGCTGCAGCAAATTGAATTTTTCATTGGCGCCCAAAACAATGCTCACCCCTTCTATCTGTGCTATTTCTTGCGGCTTCAGCTGGGCGTAACAACCAATCACCGCTACAAATACATCAGGATTGTGTTTAATGGCTCGACGGACAATGTTGCGGCATTTTTGATCTGCTTGATCCGTCACTGAACAGGTGTTGATCACCAATACATCCGGCTGTTGATCCATTTCTACTTTGGCATATCCTGCAGCTTGCAATGACTTGGCAATTTCGCTGGTCTCCGCAAAATTCAGTTTACAACCCAAGGTATGAAAAGCAACTCTAGGCCCTGCGTTCATGCGTTTTCCAACGATAATAAATAAAAGCGCTGCCTCCAATTACCATGGCCACCGCAATGAACATGGCTTGCGTCCATTTCATTCCCAAAAAGTCAATGAAATTATTCACCCTGATCTGCTCAATGAAAAAGCGCTCAATTCCATTGAGAATGAGGTACAATCCGAAAATGATTCCTGGAATCTGAATGCGCTTTCTCAGACTCCAAAGTACAATAAAGATAACAGTGGCCAAAATCGTCTCGTACAAGGGAGTGGGAAAAACGGGGATTTCGAGATGCGTTCCATATCCCGGAAAGATGACACCCTCCGCAATGTCAATGCCCATTCCATTGACGTTATTGGGGTAATCATAGGACCACAACCATTTTGGTAAAAAAGACAACGCGTTGGGAATCGGGTGAGGGTTGTCGATGCCCCAATCACCATCACCGCTCACCTGACATCCAATACGGCCCACGCCATAAGCGAGGATCATTCCCGGTGCCGCCGCATCGGCCAGTGGTAGAAGCGCAAGTCCTTTTTTCTTCGCATAGATCAGCACCACAATAGAACCCACGATGATTCCTCCATAAATAGTCAGTCCGCTGATAAAACCTTCCAAAGAAGGATGGGTAAAGAAATCGATCAACTCACGAGGATTCTCCAATAAGTGAAACAACTTCGCTCCCGACATTCCTGCCACAGCCGCTACAAATGTGATGGAACCCACCAAGGCATGAGCCGGTTCCATGATCACTTCCTTCTTGGGTTGAGGCAGTTGTTTCTTTTTATCCTCCCAATACTTCCAACCCGCCAAAACCCCGGCTAAAATCAATCCTAGCAACACATATCCATCTGAGGAAAATAGGGCCTTTTGTGCCATTCCATGAGCAAACAACTTTTGGCCATTGATCAGAACAAAAATGATCTTCCAACCCAAGATAAATCCAAAGATTCCATTGGTAAAAATCTCGCCCCACTGAGGACCGGCTCCCGTTATTTGTTGAACTGGATAAGGTAAAAACACCCCTTTCTTTTCCATCCTCTTCATCTCCAGCTTCAGTAAATAGCTCGCGGTAACGAAAGCCATGGCTACAAAAAAACCAAAACTATTGAGCAGTTTTAAAAATGGCCAATCTAGACCAAATGCCTCAAAGAAAAAATGATAGAGTGTAGGATACATGTACCAAAGATACAAACAACAACAAAGAAACTATTGCAAAAAATGAAGCCATTCTTGCACACAGGAAACACCCTTGTCATCTGCGTACCACTTGTGAATCATTGGATTGAATTCTTCTTTGGTCAAACACTGCTCTTTCCAGCCTTTGATTAAATCCACCAAGGCCAATGGACGAGGTCCCCAATGCTGAATGGCTTCATATTGATCATTCAAAAAAACGATAATAGGAATGGACCTTGTGCCGTTGGTTAAGAACAAATCCATAAAATCGGGATGGTCATCGCGGAGTATTACCCGCATTTCGGTACCCAATTTCAAAGATAAATGATACAGATAAGGCGTAATTTGAGCGCTATCTCCACACCATCCTTCGGTAATGACGAGCCATTTTGAAGAAGAAATCTTCTTTTGATCGACCTCCACTATCCCGTGCTTTAGGATTCTATCCATCCGTCTTTCATTGAGTTGACTGTATTCCAACAAAGCCTGAGTTTGCTGATGTCCAGTGACTTTTTTTTCAAGATGCAACGATTTTACGAGATCCAAAAATTGCGGAAATGACACTCCTGCTTGCCAAGATTGAACGATGATTTCTTTCATGGCACAAAGGTCATATGTTTTAAAATAAAATACTGAAACAAAAGTCACATTTGAAAAAATATTTGGAAGTTCAATTATTTCTTTTATATTTGTTATGTCTACATAAGTAGGCATTAATTAAATTTTTTATTTACATGAACATTTTTGTTTCCGGCTTACCCTTCAGCCTTACAAGAGAAGAATTAGAAAGCGCTTTTTCAGCGTATGGTAATGTTACCAGTGCACGTATCATTAAAGATCGTGAAACCAACCGTTCTCGCGGTTTTGGATTTGTTGAAATGGAAAGTGATGAGGCAGCTCATTCAGCGATTTCAGCATTGGATCAAAGCGAATTGAAAGGTCGCCGTATCAATGTGAAAGTTGCCGAGGAGCGTGCTCCAAGATAATCGATACGATTTACTACGAATGAAAAATCCGCATTATTGCGGATTTTTTTTTGGTAAAAAAGAAAGAAAGATCTACATTTTCTTTTCTAGGGTAATATAATTTGATGGGTACCAATTCCACCCGCAAATTCTCTTATATAAGAATAGTCACTCAAACGATAGAGCTCAATCTCCGAAGCATTTGTAAAATCAGGAACGGACGTAAAGTAGGCCTGTCCATTATCATCAGCTTCGATGGTATAGAAATCACCAATCAGACAATCAGTACAAACCACGTTTAAATTGTTTTCAAAAACATCCAGATTCGTATTGACCAACAAAAGCGTGTTATTCTGAGTATTGATCGCAAATGACCTCGGATGTTCTCCTAGCTCTCCAACACTCACCGACATCGGCATATTCAAACCTGGAAACTTGGAGATACTTGCCGCCGTATGACCGATGACATTCCAGTTCGCGTCATACTGGATTTCTCCGCTAGAGAGCACAAAGACAGCGCCCTCGTTAGGTTCATACTCGATGTCCACGGGCCTGTCACCTACCAACCAAGAATGATCAATGGACATGGTGGAAGGATCTATGGTTTGAACTCGATTGTCAGTAAGCCATCCCCCACTATTCAATACCCAAATTCTGTTGTGCGCATAAAACAACCTTTCTGGCCCATTGCCAACCTCCACCTCATTGACCCATTGACCAGCGCTATTGTATTGCGCTACTTTACCTTGCATGGCCCCTTGAGCAATGAAAATATTACCATCTACTACGATCACATCGCGCGGGTAATCTAACCCTTCAATTTCTCTGATCAAGGAGAAAGTTCTTGCATCGAAAACTACTACTTTGTTGCTATTATTTATTACCGCATAGCCTTTTCCATCATGTACGTATACTCGTTGCAAAACATCGCCCAATGGGAATCCGTTGACTGATTGAAAAACGTCTCGTACTATTTCTCCGCTTGTCATTCGAACGTCAATACTGGCATTATTCCCGTTGAATGCGCCCTCATTGATGATCCATACACCTGTTGAATAGTCTTTCTCCTCAACTGGAGGTTCGGTTTCTTTGCACTTGTCACAACTCATCATGGTAATGACCATGAGAAAAAAAATAATGGATTGCTTTTTCATTTTATTTATAGATTGAATAATTTACTTGAATACTCCAAACTCTGCCTGGTATAGCGTAAGAACGAACCTCTTGATATTGTTGATTCGTAACATTCTCACATCGAATCTGAAAGATGAGCACTTGCTGGTTGAAATGAATACCTTTTGATAAATAAACATTCCACAATTGCACAGAAGGCAATTGCATGGTCAACGAATTACTTTGATCTGTATAGCGCGCTGATATCCATCTTTGACTCACTCCAACCGTCCAATCTGCTTTGCCAATATCCAATTGATGACTCAGCTTCCAACGAGGCACGTAAGGCATATTGAATTTTGTTTGATCTTCTTCCCTTTGCCAACCAAGCACTTGATTCCACTCGTAAAAAGATAAGCACTTTATCTCCCACTCGCGCCAGGGGTACACAGTGAGCGTCTTGCATTGGGCATACCAACTTTCCACCTGTTGCACATTGAAAGGGCGCCACAATCCATTTTCCTGAGGTATCCACTGTATCCAGTTTTTTACCCATCGGTGTTCCAAATCGCCCTCTACTCGGAATCTACGATTCTGATTTTTCTGAAACTCCATCGTACTATACAACGCAGAACCCCATGACTGCTCTGATTTTAAATGAACATTTCCACTCTGCGGCCAGTACAATTCATTGAAATCGGGGGCCCTTTCCACCCATTGACCTTGAAGTTTGAGTTGCTTAAACCATCGCCTTGTTCCCATCCATGTTACACTTCCAAGCGCTGACTTATTCCATAAAGACTCCGGTCCTTTGGCACCCTTTAAAGCCGCATTGAACATCCACCGACTACCTGGATGATTACTGCAATGAAAGGTGCATTGAGGTAATTGTGCCCATTGATGGAAACCATTGATATTTACAAAGACGGATCTCCATTCTGTTCTCGAACCAAAAAATAGATTTGACTTTAACCCTTCCCATTCAGAAAAAACCAATGACTGATGGGAAGTTATTTCACTTGCATTGATGTCGTTTGTATTCATCCAATACTTCTGACGATCCAATAAAAAGGCGCCACCCGTCTTCCAAGTTCGAAGCCATCCATTGGAGGCATAATGAAAGAAAACAGTAGCTCTATTTTGATTATCCCATTGCCTTTGCTGTTGCTTATTTGATGCTCCAATGATAGAGGGTAAGTGCGTTGTTCTATCCACCGTCCAATATTGAGCTACCCAATTTCCTTTTCTAGCCGTCTTGAGCATTTGCCACTGTATTCCGCGAGCATGAGAATTATTTTGAGTCTGCTCTTCCCATTCTCGTTTCGCTGAATAAGGATTCTGATATCGAAATTGATTGAGGTTGTTAGAGGTAAAAGCTTTTAGCTGAATCAATACAGGACACCCCCATCGATCTTGTTGTTTTATTTGACAACCTACACCATTCCAAAAATTATGGATGGAGGAACTCTCAGAGATAGTCCAAAACTTTGAACGGTGTAAATCTTTGACTTCCGATCCTACATGAATGGTACCACCTATTCCACTATTGGCATCCAATGTATAGAAACTGGGGGATGAAACTCGGATTTGATGCAAAAAGAACATGGGAATAAGCGACAAATCCGCTTGTCCTAATGTCAAAGAATTCATTGAAATATTATTCCATAACACCTGTGTGTGATCAGGAGCTAGACCTTTGGAACGGATCAAGCAAGCTGTTCCAGAGGGTCCATACTGAAAAGCATTCACTTGGCCGCTTTGACTGAGTGCTCTTCCTAAATCAGATGATTGGAAGCGATAAAAAAACAAACTATCATTGAAAACATTGATTACAGAATACGTCTTGATTTCAACCGTTGAAGTTACCCAATTAGGCAAAGAATCACCGGGCTCCTCATTTCCAAGGAGAATGCTGGGCATGAACATCCCTAATAAAACTGATATGAGTGCAAGGACTCTGGTCATTTTGCTTATCAAGTCTTTTCCCGGACTTGTTGGGCTTTACAACTTTTGGCAGGTCTTCTGACTTCACCTTTTCATTTCCATGGCCTTCCCACTTTCGCAGTGACCGTTGAGATGGAAACTTCCCTGAGGAAAGGTTTACAGCTGCGGGTACAGTTGGTGCTTTTCACACCATTCCCTTTTCATTTTTCTCCTTGGAGAAAAAACCAAAAGCGCTGCAAGGTACACTAAATTTTATCACAAACAAAAAATGGAGGCATCGCCTCCATTTTTATTCATTTAATTGAAAAATACTATTCGCTAACCACTTCAAACTTCACGGTAGCAGAAACCTCTTTGTGCAATTTCACACGAGCCTCATAGCTTCCAATCATTTTGATATGCTCTTCTAACATGCTGATGCTCTTGCGATCGATGTTATGACCTTCTTTGGCAAATGCCTCAGACAACTGAATGGTATTGATACTTCCGAAAATCTTCCCTGTATCCGATGCTTTGGTAGCAATGGTCAATGTCAAAGCAGATAGTTTCTCAGCCAATGATTGCGCATCCGCTAAAATTCTTGATTCTTTGTGAGAACGTTGCTTCAAATTTTCAGCTAACATTTTACGAGCGCTTTCTGTAGCAACAATCGCATATCCTCTTGGGATCAGATAGTTTCTCGCGTAACCAGGCTTTACATTGACTACCTCATCCTTGGCACCCAATTTTTCGATGTTTGTTTTTAAAATAACTTCCATGACTTTATCCTCCTGATTATTTTAACATGTCACCGACAAATGGCATCAAAGCTAAATGACGGGCTTTTTTAATTGCTTGCGCTACTTTGCGTTGATTCTTTAAGGATGTTCCTGTCAAACGACGTGGAAGAATCTTACCTTGCTCGTTACAAAGCTTCAATAAGAAGTTTGGATCTTTGTAATCAATGTACTTAATTCCAGATTTTTTGAAACGACAGTATTTCGCCTGCTTGGTTTCAATCTCGATGGGATTTAAATAACGAATTTCTCCATTTTCACTCATGATCTCAATTTTTAGCGTTATACTTCAGCTTTCTTTTCTTTAGACTTACCACGACGAGACTCAGCATACGTAATGTGATACTTGTCCATATGTGTGGTTAAAAAACGCAAGATGCGCTCATCTCGACGGAACTCCGTCTCAAATGGGTTAATGACCTCTCCAGAGGCTTCAAACTCTAACAAGTGATAGAACCCAGTAGTTTTCTTTTGGATAGGGTAAGCCAACTTTTTCAAGCCCCAGTTCTCCTCGTGCTTGATAGTAGCTCCTTTTCCTTTCAAAAACTTTCTGAATTTATCCACTGTTTCCGCCGCCTGATCTTCAGACAACACGGGAGTCATAATGAAAACAGTTTCGTAACGATTCATTTTGTTTATAAATTTTTAAAATTAGGAGTGCAAAGATAATACTTCTCTCTGACTTCACCAAATTATTTCACCACTTGAAAATATCCCTGGCCTTGATAGTCAATATAATCCACTCCTTTGCCCTGATAAGTATAAAAATATACCCCACCATTCACCTCTTTGGGATCCCAGTATTCAATGGGAACCATGCGCTCTTGATTGGGTGTGTCTAAAGTAAACAGGAGTGTTCCCCATCGGTTGAAAATCTTTACTTCCCATTCTTGCATGAATCGATTCGGAATCCAGAAATAATCATTATCGCCATCCCCATTGGGGGTAACGATAGTAGGTATTTCACCTTCTAAGCAATTTTCAATGCCTGAATCACATCCCAATAAGGACTCTGCAAAAGTTTCTATCCAAACAGTGTCATAGGCAAAACAACCGTCAATCTCTGCAATGGCGACCAACATAAATTGTCCAACGTTCTCATAAATGTGATAAATCGTATCTGGCATCGTGGTGAACAACGAAGAAGTTGTGTCCCCAAATTCCCATAAAAAACTCTCCGCATTCCCATTGGCCATGAATTGTGTCAACAACGGATAATATCCGCCCAAATACCCCTCCAGCTCAGGATGTGCCGGTGCCGCTTGGAAAATATTGATGCTCGGTAAATGAACAATCATGCTTTCTGAGGCCGCATTGGAGCATCCAAATTCATCGGTTCCTATCACCGTTATGTCTGCAGAGCTATTTCCCATGAAATCATAGGTTAAACCATTGTAAACCCCATTCCAAACCGCCGACACCACTCCGGTTACATTCAAAGTGATAACCTGTCCCAGACAAACCGAATTATCGGCTACCACAATATCTATTTGTGGCAATGGATGCACGGCCAATATCAGGTTCAATGGATCCGAAGCACAACCCGCAGCAGTAGCCACTGCCGTGTAATTGCCGGATTGACTCACTTGAGCACTATTGAAAACTACGGGATCTGCATTGCTGATAAATCCACCTGGGCCCGACCAAACAAAGCTGCTTCCGGTAACAGAAGAAATCGCATCCAAGATGACAGTCTCTCCCTCACAATAATCATCTACTTGTTGAATCGTGACATTCGGGATGGGATTGATTTGAACGTCTGCTGTGATAGGAGAAGAAACACAACCGTCTTGCTCAATGGTCAAGGTCACTGTACCATCATTGTTCAAAGCAGCAGCTCCCGTAGTCCAAGTTTCACCTGTTTGTTGGCCCACCCCCGGAATATTCCAAGTGTAATTGGCATTTGACGCATTTTGGTATGAAACACAACAGTTCCCATGTTCACTGATGGATTGGGTTTCATTGAGCCAACAAGCATACTGCGACCAATGAAAATACAAATTGGCGTTCAATAAATTCTCGAAATAATACACAATCTCATCAGGTGTATTGACCCCACCCGTTGATTGCAGTGTGTCACATTGTCCATTAGAACCAATCATGATTCCACCCCATGGTCCGGCACCATTTCCATGGGCAGGAGTATAACCTACTTGAGGAGCTGTTTGAATGGACACAATTCCAGGATTAACACCTGTAATGGCCGTCACGAAATTCCCCTGTCCACAGTTATTGTTGTTCTGTGTGGAATTAAAACCAGCATAAACCACTTCCGTTATATTCCCGACAAATGGACCTGAAAAATTTACTTGAATTGGCTCGTAGGTGCAAATACCCACCTTGAGATTGGGAATATTTTCATCCACATTGATATTGAGTATTCCACCATCATAATTGGAATAGATCACCAAATTGCCCGCAGCATCGCATACATTGCCGTTGCTTCCTGTGTTGTTGATGGCGGATAAGGTCAGCAAATCACCTTCACAAATGGGAGAGTTTTGATTGATCGTGCCCGTTGGTATTGGAAAAACTTGGAAAGACACTGACGATGGCGGGGAGCTACAACCATTTTGAGTAATGACTAACTCATACACACCTTCTTGGTTGAGCTGAACATTGTCGATGGCTAGGTTTGTCTGATCGCTGGTAAATCCATTCGGGCCGAACCATGTATAAGTGGCCCCCGGCAGCGTATTGGCCGTGATGGAAAGATTGTCCCCTTCACAAAATGAGGTGTTGTTAATACTCGCTTGCGCACTCGGAATATTATTCACTACCACATTGGTGCTTGAGGCCAAAGATGGACAAGATGCAGAAATCACCACTACACTGTATTGACCCGCATCACCAATGTTGGCGTTGAGGATTACAGGAGAGGCCTCAATAGAACTAAAACCATTGGGCCCTGTCCATTGATAAGTGGCTCCCGAGATGAGATCACAAGTCAACACCAATGAATCACCAATGCACAACGGCCCGTTGTAAGAAGCCAGCGTGCTCGGCTCAGCCAGCACATCCACATATACCGAATCCCATTCGGAGACACAACCATTGCTGGTGACTTGCAATAAGTAATAACCTTCTGTATTGGCGCTGACCCCACTCAATAATGGCGACTGCTCCGCTGAGGTAAAATTCAATGGTCCATCCCATGAATAGGAAGCATTGGGCAATGTATTACCGATCAATTGAATATTTCCGCCAATGCAAGCGGCGCCTCCAGAAACTGGCTGTGCATTGGGGGTGGCATTTACGGTGAGCACCACCGATGCAATGGGAGAAGAGCAACCCGAAAAATTGGCCGTAACATAATATGTTCCCGATTGACTAATGGCTACGTTGTTTAGTACAGGATTTTGCTGCCCACTAAAAAAATTAGCAGGACCAAACCACTGATAGGTAACACCCGGAAAAATGGATGTTTGTAGCTGAACATTTGCCCCAACACATACCGGTTCAATGGGAGTGGGAACGGTACTTGGAACTGGAAAAGCGCTGTAACTTAAAGTGGTGGTATCCGCACAATCTAAACCAGGATTGGTAATGAGCGTAATGATATAATTTCCCGGATTTTCGTATATAAAACTGGGTTGAAAAAGATTTGAGGTATCTGCATCAGTGCCAGAAACACCAAAATCCCAATGGTAATTGCTTGCATTGATTGAATTATTGGTAAAGTTCACCGATGCCCCTACACAATTGGATTGATTAGAGGGTAAACCAATAGCGGCTGTCGTAGTAGGATCACATAAGACTACATTGAACTGATAATCGCGTCTGATGGTGTTAATCAATATACCATTTCGATACTCTGCTACGCATAGTGCGATGGCATAAGTGCCCAGTTGATTGGCTACCCCACTCATTACGCCTGTTTGAGGATTGACCGTCATGGCTGGACTACTCGCTATAGGATACCCTGTTGAATAGCCTCCTGCCCAGGTTACGGCATTATAGGGTGGCGCGGTTGGAGGGTTGGGAGTTGGGGCCGTGGAAGTTCCTCCTAAATAGGGATCACAAAAGGTGTAAACCAAAGAATCACCGTCCACATCTGTAGCCGCTGCATCGTAGACAAAACTTGAACCCAAACACAATGCTACTGGAGGTTGAGCATTAAAGATAGGACTAGAGTTTTGAACGCTCACAGCATTAGTACCGGGCACCGTTGCAGTTAACGTGATCCCACTATTGGCGGGATTGGTGATATTGTCAATACTATTGTTACGGCAACATCTCTGATAGGAGATCACATATCCAGCCGCTGAAAATGGTAAAGTAACAGTGGTCTGGTAAATGGCCTTCTCCACGCATAAATCCACTGGTACTGATAAACAAGGATCATTAAGGGTGATAGGAACTAGACTTACATTGGCATTGTTCAAGGGAACTGAAACAGTTTGATAAATGGTTCCCCCGTTGTTATATATACCAATGGCCGCGTTGGCATCAAAACCCGTCCCATTCGTATTGGACGGCCCGCAATCGCGATAGACAATCAATGTGATTTGATAGCTATTGTTTCCCAAATGCACATAGGTTAAATCACCTCCGAAAATGTGTGTGGCTAAACTAGCGACATGACTTATCAGCAGAACAAAAATGCTTAAACCAAACTTTTTCATCATATTATTTTACGAGCTGGAACGTTCCTTGACGATTGAAATGTACGCCATCTTTTCCAATGGCCTGAATTGTATAAAAATAAACACCAGATTCATGATCATCACCTTTCCAATGTGCCTTTGGAATGTCCCAATAATGATTGGGATCTGAAATAGCACCTACTTTTGTTCCCCATCGATTAAATATTTGAATATCCAATTCTTTTAGATGAACATTCGGCACCCAGAAGTAATCATTAAAAGCATCGCCGTTCGGGGTAATAATGTTGGGAATCTCTAACTCCGCACATTCGACAAAACCCTCTGGGCATCCAATGGCCGCAACACCATAGGCATTGACCATAATCGTATCTGTTATTTCGCATCCATTCAATTGGCCCGTGACTGTGGCAAAATAAATATTTTCGGTTTGATATTCATGGTTAAAAGTAACACCAGCGTTATTACCCGTTTCAGTGGGACTATTATCACCAAATTCCCAAACAAACGAAGTGCAATTGGTATTGACAGAAAACTCCACCGGCAGTGGCAAATAACCTTCTACACTTCCCGGTACATTGACAGATTCGGGAGTAGCACTTGCCATAATGAGGGGCTGGGTAACACTCACCTCCACTTGAGCTGAACCGCTGCAACCATTGGCATCTATTCCAACGACAGAATAAATAGTATTGGAGATGGGCGAAACGGTAGTATTCAAGCTCTGGATCGGACCCGGTTGCCAAACCGCTTGCACCACTCCACTCACCGATAACTGTGTACTTTGACCATAGCAAATAGAATCTTGACTCACGGAGGCCATTACTGTTGGGTTTTGCCAAATGATCACTGTAGTGGAACTCACTTGAGACGTGCAACCATTTTGGATAACTATTAATTGATAATCGCCTGAATTATTTAATTGAGCAGAGCTAATTATAGGAGATGCTGCCGATGAAGAAAATCCATTGGGGCCTTGCCATTCATAAGTCATACCATTGGAGGTATTGGTACTTAACTGCAAAGTGCTTCCCACGCAAACTGGTCCACTATTAATAGGATTGGCAATCGGAATTGGATTCACCACAACCGCGATCGTTTGGGCAGGTGAGATGCATCCATTGGCTGAAACCACCAAGCTATAATCGCCAGACGACAATGAATTTACTCCATTGATTGTGGGATCTTCTTGTGAAGACGCAAATGTTTGAGGTCCTGTCCAAGCATAATCGCCATTGACAACAGAGGTTGATGTTAAAATAAGGTCATCGCCTGCACATAACGGACTATTAGAAGACAACGAAAAACTTGGTATCGGATAAATGGTAACATCAGTCGTTGAAATGGGAGAATCACAGTTATTGGCCACGATGGTAACAGAATACGATCCGGAGGCCAATGTACTAGAATTATTGATGACTGGATTTTGATTAGTTGAAATAAACCCATCTGGACCAAACCACGCATAATCAGCACCCACATAATCCGTGGCAAAAAGCTGAAAATTAGTCCCTTCACATCCATTTGTAATCGATGAAGAAGCCGTTACCATCGGGATGGAATTCACTACCACATCCACCGTTGCGGCACTGGAGGGACAACTGGCGGCAGTGGCCACTACACTATAGGTACCATTGGCCAACAAATTGGCATTCGTAATCACAGGATTTTGTTCGGTGGAAGTAAAACCATTCGGTCCTGTCCATTGATAGGTAGCAATGGAAATCGAATTCGCACCAAGCAAAACATTCTCCCCATCACAAATAGGTATCACAGGTAATGCTTCAACTGTTGGATTGGAGGTTATTTGGGCTTGAACACTCGCCGGTGCTGATTCACAACCATTGTCCGTTACAATCAACGTGTAATCACCCTGATCACTAAATGAAGCGTCCGGTATTTCCGGTGTTTCAAATGTTGAACTGAATCCATTGGGACCTGACCATTGATAACCATCCATTCCTGCGTTACCGATTAGCAACAAAGATTGACCTGCACACACAATTCCTGCGGTGGTAGGATTAGCAACAGGTGTTGGGGTAATGGTGACATTAACAGGCACCAAACTGGAAAAACATCCGTCTGCACTGGCTGTCACATAGTAAACCCCGCTTGTATTCAAGTTCACATTTGTTAAAATTGGATTCAATGCGCTCGAAAAATAATTATTGGGCCCGATCCAAGTGGTTACCCCCGGGATACTCAAATTGGCGTTCAATTGCACATCGTCTCCTACGCAATTAGACGCACTGGCCGTGGGTGATGGAATAGGAGTTGGATTTACTTGAACAAAAATAGAATCTACATCAGCACTGCAAATGGTAGAGCCTTCAGCATAAATATACTGTGATTCATTGATTGCATTGTTCAATGATGATGTAGTGGATAGCTCTTGTCCAAAAGAATCCGTCCAAATAAAACTGTCTGCTCCACTTGCATTCAAAGTAACCGATTCTCCAAGGCATATGATATTATCCGGTGAAGTAATATTGGTAGCCGCAGGCACACCATTGTTGGGAACAGTAAAAGTAAAGTTGGATGCCGTTGCGCAAGGCATACCTGTGTCGAAGATGCTAATGGTATAATTTCCCGCAGGAACATTGGTAATATGATCCGTAAAATTTCCGGGAATGCCCACCCAAGAGGTAATAAATGGACCAATTCCATTGACAATGGAGACATCCACTCCACCGGAGGCATCACCACATGTTGTCGGTGTAATGACTGGATCTACGGCCGCAACACTCGTGGCGCAGGATATAAAATCAATGAAAATGGCAGAATCATATGAGAAATCTCCTGCATCCGCAATGGCCAATTTGAATGTGTATTCTTGACAAGCGATCACATCCAAAACAGGGGTGAGCACCGTAGTTAAGCCATCGTAAGCGATGGTGGTAGAGCTTGCATTATCGACGTAAAAAGTATTATTTAAATTGGGGTTTACATTATTGATCGAAACTGGCGTTCCATTGGGAAGTTGGGCAATATTGAAGTTATTGTAAGTACCTCCTGCAGGGTTTGGACCACTAACGAAAAAACCAAATACATCATTGAAATTGCCTCCAACAAATTCAGGATATTCCTCCGATCCGAATACGAAACGCAAAGCCAACGTATTACATTGAGGAACCAATGTGATGGTGATAATACAAACATCATTGGTGGCACCCGCTGCAATCGCCGTCAATTGAGGATCAGTCACACTCACATTATAAGAACCCGAGGCAAAGGAAGAAGCTGGTCCAGCTGCCAATGTAGCGGTACCTGTGGACATAATCAATCCATTATTAAAACCCAATGAAGTAGCCATTCCATTGGAAAAAACCCCGTATTGATTCGTATTACAATTGATGATAGGGTCACCAACAATGGTGATTCCATTTCCAAAGGCAGAGCTTCCCAAAGAAGCCGCAGGCACACCAGGGGTAATCTGTAATTGACCATTCACCAATAATGTCAGGCAATTAATCAGAGCAGCCGTTAATATCAGACGCAATTGGGTCATTTGAAAATCATTTAAATTCATCATTCCTATGTAACAATTCAATTATATACGCACCCCTTTCTGCTTTCTCCTCACCATTCAAAAAATCAAGATTTGGTCTTTGGGGTAATTCAAAGACAGATTTTTCAATTGAAAAGTTGTCCTTCGAAAACCAAGTATTCATGGCATTCTGGGGATCCAAAATCAAAGTTTCAGCCACCTTTCCCTTCGGACCAATGTACAAAATCGGTTTTTGCGCAGGCAAATAATCAAAATATTTAGTGGTGAAAAAATCTTTATTATAGTCTGCCAAGCAGATCACCAAAGCGGATGCCGCTGCTATACGATCAAACACCTTCGATCCTTGATCAGGATAAATCTTCACTTGTGCAATTCCATGGAAATATTGCTGAAAACGCTTCCAATCTTTAGAATAAATCTCCCATCTCACGTTGTTTTTTTCTATTATGATGGCCTTCCAAACATCCATATAAGTGTCCATACCGACATAAAACTGTCCTGAATAAACCACTAAATCGGATTCTATATTGATTCCATCGGATTTTTTCCAATCATCCCAGTCAAAGAAATGTTTTAAGTGCACCTTTTTATGAGCGAATTGAGGCAAAACAATTTCGTCTAAAAGAGACAAAGTGGGACTTGAAACAAAGCGAGCATTGGCAAACATATTTCGATATCTCTCCTCTTCCTTCCTTCTCTGAACAATGGAAAGATTTTGCATACCCCAGTTATTGGCATGTAACCAAGGATCACGAATATCTACCCACAATGGCAATTGAAATTGAGTATTCCAATTACTTACTGTTGATACCCAACTGAAAGGAGGGCCAGTAACGAAAACGGCATCTATCTTATAACGGCCTTTGATGGTGTCCAATGTACTCCTTAGTTCAGACAAACTCCACCTGCCTTCGTCAAATATTGAATGCTCACCAAACCAATGCGCCTTCCAAGCATGGCATTTAAAAATAAACTTCTCCATTAAAGTAAGATGGGAATTCTTGGCCATCTTGCCTGGCTCAATCTGGTATTTCAACAATAATTCATGCTCCAACCATTCCAAAGGCTTCCATTCAGACTCCTCACCCCACTTTGCATATACCAGATGTACTTTGATTTTTTGGTTTAGAAAAAAATGAGTGAGCTTGCCCCAACGTCTTCCACCAATTCCAATGAATGGAGGCGACTTGAAATTCACCACCATTACCTCCTTCATCACGCTATTCTTTGAATGTTAGCGTAAATTTTTTCAATGGCTTCTATGCTCTTGATACCATCCATACCATCAACCGATAGTTTCTTTCCACTTTTTAACTCATTGAGTATGGCATAATACACCTTGATGTGATTACCACCAAAATCTTGATAAAGATTGAATTCATCCTGCACATCCTCCCCCCAATTGATACCAGGTAACGGATAACCTTCCACGCTCCAATGATCAAATTGATTGAGATAAGGACCTCCGATTTTCACAGTCCCTTTCTCACCAATTACTGAAATACTCCCTTCAAAATTCTTTTGATGTGCTAAAGTGGTCCATTGCAAACTACCCAGAGCACCACTTGAGAATACCAGATTGGCACTTCCCAAATCCTCCGTTTCAATACTTTGTTGTCTTTTTGTACAAAATCCATTGACCTTGACAATCTCACCTCCCCATTCCACAATCAAGTCAATAAAATGACTTGCGTGCGTATACAAAGCTCCACCTTCCTCTTTCTCCCTGCCTCGCCATGAGGATTTAGTGTAATAATCTTCATTTCTATTCCACAATACATGCGCCTCAATGAAATGTAGCTTTCCCAACTTTCCTGATTTAATCAAGTGATCCAGCGCAAAAACGGGAGTATTAAACCGGTTTTGTTTCACTACCCACAATTTCTTTTGACACGCCTCTGCAAATTCATTCATCTTTCGCGCTTCATCGGTTTTAAGTGCCATTGGTTTTTCAACCATAACATGAAAACCTTTCTCAAGACACATCATCGTTTGCTCAAAATGCAAATAATGCGGCGTGGCGATCACCACAACGTCCGCCTTGATTGTCGCTATCATCTCGGCAATATCATAAAAACGCGGAATATCACTCCACTCTTTTAAATGTTCCACTTCAGAATCACACAGCGCGACAAGCTGAAAAGCTTCAATTCGACTAATCATCTCGTAATGACGCCTACCAATATGGCCCATTCCGACAATGGCTGCTCGAATAACTGAAGAATCCTCTTCTAACTTCATGAGGGCAATTTAAGAAAGATTCTAACAAATTGAAGCACATTCAATGACTATTCAAATTAATTTATTATTATTGCAATACACCTAACGCAACCGCTCTATGACCAAAAAACAGATTTCTCTAGAATTTCTTATTCGTGCATCGGTCCATACCATTTATAATTGTATGAGTACTCCCAGTGGGCTGGAGGAATGGTTTGCAGACAAAGTGAATATTAAAGGAGATGAATATACTTTCATTTGGGAAGGTGAGGAGAAAAAAGCAAAATTGGTTTCTTCCAAAAAAGATCAATTTGTCAAATTTCATTGGCTCGAAGATGGAAAAGAAAAAACATTTTTCGAGATAAAAATCACAATAGATGAAATGACTTCGGAACTTGCACTGATGGTTACTGATTTTTGCTTACCTGAGGAGGAAGAGGATTGCGTGATGTTGTGGGAAAGCGCTATGGAAAATCTGAAACACGCCGTAGGCGGCTAATTCTATTGCAGTTGTCCCGCTGTATACAAGTCCACCACTGCCAGCAGAATTTGCACAATCCAAGCAAATACACATACAATTGCCAAGGTTAAACGCAGCGAGGATTGCCCCTTTTCTCTCCACTCATCCAGACGGATTACTGTATCAGCGAAAATCGAAACTACCGCTAAAAACTGTAGAATCGTATACCACCCAAAAACAGCATTGAACTCATGGTGAATATTGAAAGCCCAAGTCCATTGAGCAGAAAATGCTTTGGTTATCCAATACAAAAGATGAAAGAAAATGGAAAGAATAAATACGACGTTGATTAACATGAGACAAAGTTAATCAATAGTATTCCGGACAAATCTCTTTTATACCCGCTATTTTCTTTGGAGGCTTCCAAGTCCATTGATACGTGACCTCCAATGCGCCTCTGCCATTCGAAGCCATTCGAAGCGCAGATAAATTCAAATCATATGACAATGCCACTTCATGCTGCATAAAAAATCCGCCCAATTGAATGGCCATGGCGTCCGATTGCCTAGCCCCAACACCGAGCAAACAACCCCATCGATTCCATGACCTTGTATCCATGGCCATTTTATCTTTTATCCAAATCATGATATTCTTGGAAGTTCCCTGGCGGTACCAACCCGTTTGAAACTCTATTCCATGTTTCGTGTTCAGCTCCCATCGGGTATTTTGAAAAATCACCCACCTTGGATACCAATGGTAGGCATCCTCCCCCATTGAAATGGAATTGGACAACAAATTAAAAGCACCCATGCTCCACTTACTTTGAAATTTATCATTCCATTTAATCGATCCTGCCCCTCCTAAATGAAAACCATAAAAAGAGTTTTGTTGATCGAAATATTCATTCGTAGGCATTTGAGCATCCCACTCAAAACCATTCCACTGATTGCCCCACTGCAAAAGAGAAGGATTCCAAGCCCATTGCATCCAAGTAAAACCGAAGCCAATCCGGAATTGAACGCGCGCAGTATCCTCAACCCATCGATAACTACCTCCAACATTGATCTGCGATTGTCTCCACAATCCGTCACCAGCCTTGTCTATGTGCACAGATCCACCAAAAGCCCAACGCGGATAACGTGATTTACCCTCTCCCTGAAGTGCTTGTGTCAAATAAGGAACACCACTCACACTCCTCCACTGTGTTCTGTAGGCTCCTGTCAATCGAACATTCCCATCAAAATTCCCTACTTCCGCCCAAGAGGTAGACATAAAATTCTTATCCCATTGTGAAAAATGAATATCCTGACCCAATAATCTCGAAGACCCGAAATATAGAAAAAGGCCAATATGTAGGAATCGCATTCTCAACGCATCAAGGTTATATTCCCTTCCTTTTGATAAAACTTACCATTGTCGCAATTGACTTTTAATACAAAATGAAAAACTGCGGATTGCATGAGATCGTCCTTGTACGTTCCATCCCAACCCTGGTTTGGATCTATCGTATTAAAAACCAGATTGCCCCATCGATCAAAAATCCACCACTCTAGTTCCAATCCATCTGCACCCCAAATTTTCAACACGTCATTTTCGCCATTTGCATTTGGGCTAAAGGCATTGGGTATGAATATCGACTTGTCGCCACAAATCCATTCTTCCACTCTGATCCATACCGAATCTCTTACCACACAATCGCCATCTGTCAATTGACAAATCACCCATTGCGATTGATCTGGCAAGAGCACCACGTTCGGCAAACTACTCGATCCTGTAAATACACTACCCTCCCATTGAATATCACTAGCCACGGGTGAAACGGACAATTGGACTTCACCACCAAAATAAACAGATGTAGGTTGAGCCACAATATTCACCTCACTTTGTGATAAGGTAGAAATCCAAACGGCTATGGTATCCGCTCGACTACATTGATCTGTGCTGGATAGAAGAACAAACTCATCACTTTCTACCGCTACTATTTGAACCCTACTGCTATCCAAAGATGAAATAATTTGATCATCAAAATTCCATTGGTATTGCACCGATTCCATGTTGGTATCAGCTCCAATCCACAAAGTATCTCCTTGACATACCCAGACATCATTCCCTAAAATTTGATCCATCGACAACACCAAGACATGCATAGAGTCTATTGCGGAACAACCAGCATAGGTGGCTTGAGCATAAAGCGTGGAAAAGCCCCCTAAATTCCATGAAAATGGAAACTCATTGGACAAGACTTCAATAAAATCAGAAGAACTCGACCATTCTATTGCAGCACCCACCGTAAAATCAACAGGATAAACATTCAACTGCTCCGCATTGCATACAACCGTATCTGACGGCAATTCCAATGATACTTGATTCACTTGAACATCAAAAAAACTAGTATCTGTGCATACTCCATGACTGATCAATAAGGTATAGTTTTCACTCGCACTGCCATAAAATACCACTTGCGACATGGTATCTGACGAAAGGTTGAATGCAGGCATCCACTGGTAACTAGCTCCCACCAACTCCTCCGGATATCCGATTAAAATGGAATCGCCTAAACAAATCTGAGATACCGGCTCCTGCATTACCACAGGCCCTCTGATATGAATTGCATGTCCCGAACTGTCCATCACATTACATGTTGCACTATCAATGGCTATTAAATTCAGAAAATACCAACCGGTGTCAGGTATTGTCAACCAAAAGGATGGCGTGTTCTGCTGAATTAATGCTCCATCTAATTCCCAAAGCAATGTATTGGCATTTTGAAACTGTCCTTGTACATAGATGGAATCACCAACACAAATTTCATCCTCAAAAAGAGCCAGGGCGTAGGTTAAACTCAATTCAAAGTCATATTTAAAAACACCATTGTTGCAATTATTAGAGGCATTGATAGCAGACACTGCATTGCTCGGATAGATAGGAAAATCATCATGATTCCCGCAGCCTGCGCATACACTTTGATAAATCACCCCTTTGCGATCAAATCGGCTAGTGCCGCCATCGACATGTTCCGCTGAAACACTTCCCCCAAAATATGATCCATATACCGGTGCAGAGGCATCCGATTCAATTACTAACAAATAGAAATCACTTCCTGTGGTACTATTTTGATAAGCATTCGCACTCACCCACAAATTTTGAGTATTCCCTACTTGTGGATTAGCACTTTGATTGACAGTTCCACCCCAGCCCGATAAATAAATTTGTCCACAAACATCCACTAAAAAAGCCGCTGGCGAAAGATTAGGCACCCCATTTCCTGATCCAAAGGTGGTGCTCCATAAAAGGGAACTCAAATCATCCTCCAATGCTGCCACCATCATCCCTGAATTAGCCTGAGACCAATTGACATTTTGTATCCAAACATTACCACTAGCCAAACTTTGTCCATACACAAATGGTCTTCCCAATTCATCTGTATCGATAAAATACAATTGATCATAAGCCGGAGATCCCAAAAAAGTACTCTTGAGGATATTTCCACCTGCGTTGAACTTCACAATCCAACCATCACTAGAACCACCATTGTTTTGTACTTGAAGACAACCTATTGTCATCGGAAAATCATCGGATTGCGAACCACCACAGACAAAAACATTACTCAGACTATCGAAGGCGACACTACATCCCGACTCATCTTCGCTTCCACCCAATTTTCTAGAAAAAACGACACTGGTCAATTGATCATTGAATACGGATACAAATGCATCCTGCAAACCTCCATTGGGATTCGGGGTGGTCGTTGGAAAATCGCTACTCATGGTAGTACCTGTCACCACAATATTTCCATTGGGTGCAATATCAATTTCTCCCCTAAATTCATCCGCATAATTAAACTTCAATCCAGCCGCTGTATTGACTCCGTCATTGCCATTGCCACCCCAAAATGTGGCATTCTCCAGAGCCGAACCATCTGATGAAAAATGAACCAATACGATATCGCTTCCCAGAGTATAAGTGGTGCCTACCCCTTGAGGAGAAAATGAACTTCCCCCGTTAAATGTGGTATCCAATGCATTGATTGTCGTCGGAAAATTGAAGGATCCCGAAGATCCATACAACAGCAGTCGATGCTCGTCATCTACCACGAGTGAATGAGGCAACTCATCACGGTCTCCACCAATAAAACTTGACCAAATAACGCTTGTTCCCGAAACATCATATTTGGTAATGGCGATATCCGTTCCTGGCAAAGCGCCTGAACCCTCTCCACCTCCCCATAATACTTGATAAGCTCCGAGAGTAGTGGGATAACCTTGACCGAAAGCACTGCTCCCACTATATAAATATCCCTGATCATCGTAAGTAGCCGTATATCCAAAATTATCTGATGTACTCCCACTATAGGTGGAGAAAATCAACTGAGGATCTATTACCCACTGCTCATTTCCCTTTACTACATTACTTTTAAAAGAACAGATTCCATTCACCTGATGATAGTCCACCTCTATTGGAATTTTTTGATCCTGACTTTGAATAAAAGCAAAGGGTATTTTTTCTTCCTCTATTCCTATGGAATGATGAATGATGATTGCCTGCGATTGAATGCCAATACCATCCAATCCTCGATAACGCCACTGAATATCGGACAATTCACCATTTGACTGAATGATCCAATCCATTTTTACTTTCCCATTCTGAAAATACCAATGCAAATCAACACCCGGAAAAACACCATATTGCATTACCTCTGAATACGACGAACAATTGCCTTGCCATCGCTGAGTGTCATCCCCTAGGAAATAATGGTACTTCGCTTTACCTAACCCCACTCCCGTATGGAATTTGGAACCTTTGGTTCCAACAAAATCCATTCGCCACACATGACCCGCAATTCGAACATCTGAAGTTTGCGGCAGATAAGTAGGGTCCGCATGATGCATCCCCCTCAAATCCCATTGATGATAGGTAACACCTGTCTTTTCAATAAACAGCATACCATCTGGAATTCCCACTCCAAATAATACCGATGCCGGCCATTGTCCCTTGTTTTCAACAAAATCCGCCCCCATAGAAAAAATAGGCAGACAAAATACTGCATAACAAAAAATTAAATAATGAATGAACCGCACAAGACGAAAGTAATGAAAATTACCTCCGCTTTTGATCTAATCTTCCTTCAAAAGCTGATGAAATTTCTTTTGAAATTTATCCATCTTGGGGCGTATAACATAAGAACAATAGGATTGATCTTTATTGAGGTTGTAATAATTATCATGATACGCTTCCGCAGGATAGAACATCTCAAAGGCAGTCAATTCTGTAACCACTTTACCCGTCCATTCGGGCACGGCATTGGCCGCTTCAATGGCCTTAGCTGCCAATTCCTTCTGCTGATCGTTGTGATAAAACACAACGGATCGATATTGTGTACCCACATCATTTCCTTGCCTGTTCAGCTGTGTAGGGTCATGCAAACTAAATAACACTTCCAACAATTGATCGTAACCAATAACACTTGGCGCAAATACAATATTCACTACTTCAGCATGGCCCGTTGTGCCGTTACATACTTCCTTATAACTTGGGTTCTTAATAAATCCACCACTGTAACCACTCTTCACTTCCACTACTCCATTGAGTTGCATGAAAGCAGCTTCTATACACCAAAAGCAGCCAGCTCCGAAGGTGGCGGTATCTCTTTGACCATTGTCCATTTTCATTGTTTTTTCTGATTTAACCGAGGCCGCAGACTGAGCATTGTTGCTATCACAAGCCGTCATCCATAACCCAATGGTAAAAATAATGGCGCTCTTCGTTAAACGAATCATCACATTTGTTGACATTAAAATTTAAATCTTAAAAATCCAAATGCCAATGAAACCGTAGGCTCACTTTGTGTAAAATAAGTAATGATATCCCTGGATGCAATACCCATTTCATGATGACCATTCAAGGAAGTTTTACTGATTCCGCAGGATACTCGAGTGGTTTGATAATTACCCCCTTTGATCACTCCAGCTGAAATCTTAATGTTGGTAGGCAACGTTATTTCACCACCTATCGTGATCAATCCTTTTTGTAAGTTATTTAAATTATCATTCAAAGGTGCAACGCAATCCACCCCAAACTTCGCCTTATTCAACACATTCAAACCCACTCCACATCGGAAAGTAGCGGGTAGTGTGGTTTTATAGGAGGATGCCCCTTTCCAAGAAATCAAGTCCCCATCTAAAGTCAAATTACTCAAATTATCCACTAAATTGACACTTTCCATTCCTGCATAATTCAGCTCCGTTAAATTGGAATTTGAGAATGAATAAAGGTTAGAATTCCAATTCATCGAACCAATATCGGTAAGTGCAACACTCGCAAATAATAAGTTTTTCAATTTGAATGTCGCTCCAATATCAAAGGCCAAACCTCTACCAACCGGTGAAAATGAACGCGAATCCGGACTTAAAGCACTGGGATTGACATTTGCCAATGAATCATATTGGAAATTAAATAGAGGGCAAAAGGCCGCATTGGCTTGCGTCTTTCCATCTTCTGAATAAATATCTAATAATGCCTGCCCAATCAAATATTTAGCCCCAAGTCCAGCATACAAAGCCCAATTATCATTTTCAATAACTGGCCTTGAATATGAAAAATTAAACTCTCTGATCCATGAAGCATGGATGCGCGTACCCGACAATATTTTATTCAAACTTGAATTCACCGTTGAATCCACAATACCCGCCATCACTTGCAAAGTATCCAAATTCACATTGGGACTATTGATAATCGTATCATAATTACCATTGGCGGTTTCAACTATTAAGTCCGTAAAATAACTCGCTGTTCTGCCTAACCAAATCAAATCCGATATCTGACTCCCCAACTTAGAATACATATCAACGCGTTCTCTTGAGGAAAAAGCAAAAGAACCTATTTTACCCACGTTCAAAGAGACGCCGATGGTGGTAGCATCAAAATCAAAAGCATTCACTTGACGAGAAAACTGTTCCGCATACATCAATTGCTGATCTCGAGTAATCGTTTGAAATCCGCTTTGTGCAACATTTTGAATCAACTCCCGCTTGGTGAGGACCCCTGAATGCAAGGAAAAGGCCATCTCCCCTAACCCAAAAACAAATCGTTTATCCTCGTCACTGTATCGCACCGCCGTGTTGGCCGGATTGATTCCGAGGCATTGGTAATCCGTTGCGAAATTGGTGGCCAAGCCATGTCCAGTGATATTGAAGTTAGAAAACTCTCCTTGTGCATTGATCTGGATCGTAATGATGGACGAAATAAAAAGTAAAATGGACAAATTCAGTCTTTTCATGGGATTTTCTCTTTGTACAAATATCTGTTCTTTGTGGATTCAAAAGGCTTATAAATATAATAAATATCTCCATCCCTCATTTTAATTTTTTCGATGTAAGGATGTTGTAACTGCAGACAGAAGGCAAATTTCTCTTGAAAAGGGAAAATTTCGTAAACACTTATTCTTCCTGCTTTTTTATAGGCCGTATAAATTCTTTTGGTAAAACCATCGCGCCAAATTTTTCCTAACCACTTTCCTAAACCTTTTTGTAAGTGATAATCAATTTTGCGTGTACCAATACTTGCTCCCGATGAATTAAAAAAATTAACCTGATGGTGGATATGATCAAATACCATTATCGTATCTCCCAAAATTACCAATGGAGCATACAAAGGCTCATGATAATGAGTGTTTTGAAACCCGCGCATATACGCCGCTACCACCTCTTTATCAACTCCATGATCTAATTCAAATTGATAGGCCTCTACTTTTTCTTTGGGGCCCAAATATTTATACTCGCTTCGGAACAATTCCATTTCCTTTTCATCCTGAATGTGGTAAAAGGAGCGCCATTGATTTTGATCTTGAATGTAGTAATCAAAAGCTGGATAGGAAGATTCAAAATCAGAAATAATAAAATTCAAACGGCTAATGGTATCCACCACAGGTTGGATATTCTTTTTCATCACAGAGTCTGGCAATGGCAACAAATCCCAATTCATTTCATCATGATGTAACAAATAAAACCGATCCAAACACTCCACTAAGATTTCTCCCGGGAATTGATCGTAAAATCCTAGAGCTGTTCCGGGAACCTGAAGGGATTGAAAAAGGTTGGGATCATTCAATGTCTGAATATTTCCCGACATTCTTTTATCCACTCTAAGTAGTCTCCCCCCTTTCAGCAAAGTCTTTTTGGCATGTTCCTGTCTTTTCCATCGATCCTCTTCTTCGTAGGTTAGGATGATCAAATCCCCGTTTTCATCCCAGCAGAAGTCACCCACATTCCAAATTTCTGAACCCCAAACAATACTTGGTCCTTGCACAATATCTAACGTGTTTTCTATATACTCCTCTTGCACTAGATAAAAAACATTATGGTCTACTAGACGTTCCACCTTTCTCTCTAACAAATCCTGAAAACCCACACCACGTATGGAGATGGTGTTCGAAACGGAATTCATTTTACTGAACTCAAAAGCAAATTTTCCTTGACTATCTGTATAGGTGCTATGCGAATCATTCAGTATGACCAATGCCCCTTGAATGGGCAAAGAATCTTCTATTGAAAGCACCTTTCCCTTCCATTGACCAAAAGAAACTACCTGAACAATGCAGAAAATAAAAACTAGAAAGCGTTGCATATTGATAAGATGCAACGCCTGCAGTAATTGCATAAAACTATCGAATTCTTAAATTCCAATGATGTATATCCGCCTCCAATCCTCTTTTGAAACGATCAAAATATACTCCGATTCGATTGGTAAATTCCCAATCTTTGGATTCGCTCAAATGATATTCTACGCCTTGGTATAAAATGGTCCTGATAGGAGCGATGGTGGCTGCTGTTCCAGCACCAAAAGCTTCATCTAATCTTTTTTCTCTCAATAAATCGATTAATTCGAAAACACTGATTTGCCTCTCCTCAACTTCATATCCCCAATCTCGAGCGGTTTGCAAGACACTATCTCGGGTAACTCCATCTAAAATAGAATCACTCAGGGCTGGTGTAAAAATTTTATTTCCTGAGCGGAACATGACATTCATGGTTCCACTTTCCTCCAAATACTCATGGGTCTGAGCATCTGTCCACAAAATGGCATTGTAGCCATCGTCTTGTGCTGTCTTGGTGGGCCATAAAGACGCACCATAATTTCCGGCCGCTTTTGCGTGGCCTGTGCCGCCCTTGGCTGCACGCGTGTATTTAGGCTCAATTTTCACCTTCACTTCCCCACTATAGTACTTATTCACTGGACAAGTAAAAACCACAAACAAATAACTTTCACTCGGTCGAACCCCCACATATTCATCGATGGCAAACATGTGTGGTCGGATATACAAAGACTCTCCTTCTCCTTTAGGAATCCATTCATGATCCAATGCAACCAATTCTTTGATGGCATTCACAAACAGACCTTCTGGTAAAGGTGGCATGCACATACGAATAGCGCTTTTATTAAAACGATCCGCATTCTTCTCTGGCCTGAATACATACACTTCGCCTTCTTCATTCTTAAATGCTTTCAAGCCCTCAAAAATGGCTTGACCATAATGAAGTGCAGAAATGGCAGGAGAAAACTGTAAAGAACCATACGGCTGAATTTTGGGGGTTCCCCATTGACCGTTTTGGTATTCTACAACCACCATATGATCGGCAAATACTTTTCCAAAACCTAAATTATCCCATTGAACTTGATGAATGCGACTATCATTCACCTTTTGAACCTCCATCATATTACTCGCTATCATTCAGCTTTATTTTACAGGGGCATCCCTATCGACAAAGGTAAGAGATTCCTATCAATCTGCAAGTTTTTTGAAAAACACTTGAAGTTCAATCAGCTCATTACTGGACTGAATAAAAACTTATTGGGACTTACCAATTTTGTTTTCACAGCATACATCACGATGGCTGCAGTATTGTTCACGCCCAATTTCTGCATGATGTTTTTTCTATGGGTATTCACAGTGTGTTGAGATAAAAAAAGCAATTCCGCAATTTCTATATTGGTGTACCCTTCTGCAATGTATTTTATCACTTCCAATTCTCTTTCCGATATCACCACTCCTGAGCAGGCATTTTCCTCCATGGATAAATCATCTACCCCGATATTCTCCTTTCGAATTTGATCAATAACCTTTCCACAAAAATATCGATCACCGCGATGAGATTCTTTCACCGCATCCATGATCTCATGAAAATCACAATCTTTTTTAATGTAGCTTTTAAATCCAGCCTTAAGCGCCCCTACCATCACTACACCTGATTGATCTCCGGTAATGGCCACCCAATTCAAACTCGAATTCTTCTTGGAAAACCGCTGAATGACGTCCAAAGAAAAACCGTCTGATGTAAAATCCATGAGCACCACATCAACATCAAAAACGGCTAACGAATCAAGTAATTCTTCATCATTCTTCACTTCAGCAACAATAATAAAGTCAGTTTCCTGGGCGAGTATACTTCTGAGACCAGCCCTGACAATAAAATTGCTATCTGCGATAATCACTTTCGTCATGTCGCAAATATAGCTTATTCATAATGATTCTAAATAAAAAAACTCATTATTCCACTTGAGCAGTAATAGTCAATACAGTAGCAACGGGATCCGTATTTGAGATTAAAGTAACCTTCTTTTGGTTATTTCCCTTTTTGTTCTTACTGTTGAACTTCACCTTAATCTCCCCGCTGGCTCCAGGAGCTATGGCATCTTTTGGCCACATTGGAACCGTACAGCCGCAAGATCCTTTAGCGCTTTCAATAAAAAGGGGTTCATTACCATTATTGGTAAAACGAAAAGAATATTCCCTTTCTTCCCCCTCCGTCATTACGCCAAAATCATGTACCATTTTATCAAATACCATTACCGTCTTCGGTCTTGATTGCGATAACTGACCATCATTGGATGAAATTCCCGGTTGATCATTTATTTTTAATTCACTCAATGAATGTCCACTGGTAGAAATTCTGTAATAAGCATAACCTATTCCACCTAATACAAACAGAGCTAACCCGATTACAATACCTTTACTCATAACTATTTATTTTTTGGATCTAATGAATATTTCTCGAAATCACCATTTTGCAAAACATTAACCGCTCTTAAAGCGGCTGGATTGAGGTTATTAATAACCATAAAAAACGCCTCATTTTCATAGAGGTTTCTCGCCACTAACGCCTTACCTCTGATGCGGATCGCATGCTCACTGTTTTTAAAACCCTTTTCGTCGAAGTCCACCTTCTTAGCAGTTGCCAAATCGATAATCGACTTCATCTCTTCCTCACTGATTTCAAATTCACGAATAAAATCTTCCACTTTGGGCATCTTTTTAAGCAGCTCTTCACGATGTGCATTCACAAATGTCAATGCCCAATCATTCTGAACACCCGTTCTCAATAAATCACTGAAATATCGGCTATTCTCAGAGGTATCCAACGGAACGAAAATATCCGGCATAATACCACCACCGCCATAAACGGTCCTTTTGGTTATGTTCGTTAGATACTTCAATGAATCCGGAAAATGAATACTATCTGCTGAGAAAAATTCTCCACTTTTCAATCTACGTTCATAATCCTTAGCATAATCTTCTTTGCCATCCTCGTATGGCTTTTGAATGCAACGACCTGATGGCGTAAAATACTTTTGAACTGTGAGACGGATAGCTGAACCATCCGTTAACTGGAAAGGTCTTTGAACCAACCCTTTTCCAAATGAACGCCTTCCGACGATTAAACCTCTATCCCAATCTTGAATAGCTCCACTTACAATCTCAGAAGCACTTGCAGAGGATTCATCAATTAGTACTACCAATCTACCTTTTTCGAAGGATCCAGGTATTCCCTTGCGGGCCTTGTAATCCTCTCTCGGAAAAGCTCTTCCTTCAGTATAAACCAACAATTTATCACCACTAATAAACTCATCCCCCATTTCAAATGCTGCCTTCAACAATCCACCTCCGTTATCTTGAAGATCCAAAATCAAATCTTTCATCCCCTGCGCTTTCAATTCAGAAATTCCTTTCTTCATTTCTTCAACAGTGGTGGCGGCGAATCGACTCACTTTGATGTATCCAATGGACGGTGCAATCATGTAACTTGCATCTACAGAATAAATAGGAATTTTGTCTCTGACTATCTCGTAGTGAAGAATTTCCTTGACCCCTTTTCTTTCGATCCCAACCTTGACTTTGGTCCCCTTTGGCCCCCTTAATTTAGACACCACATCATTGTTCTTGACTCCGATACCAGCCATGTTCACTCCTTCCACTTCCAAAATTTTATCTCCCGCTTTGATTCCCAATTTCTCTGAAGGTCCGCCCTGAATAGGTTCCACCACCATAATCGTGTCGTGCAGAATATTGAACTGAACCCCAATTCCATCAAAACTTCCTTGGAGAGGTTCATTGGCTTCCCTCAACTCTTCTGCTGTAAAATAGGTTGAGTGCGGATCTAATTCCTCTAACAAATGAATGATGGCCTTTTCCACCAACTCCTCACTATTAACGGAATCCACGTACATACTCTCAATGTAGTTAAAAAGTACAGAAAGCTTCTCAGCACTGGCATTGGAGGGGGTGGATTGGGAAAAACCCTCTACTCTAAAAACCAAAATTAATACACTAGAAATAACAGCAGAAACAAACTTCAATCTATTCATGGTCGAAATTTACAACAGTGAAGGATAACTATCTCACCAAAGTAATAGATCCTGTAATTTTTTGTGTTTCTTTATCAAAAACAGACTTGATGATCATTTCATAGCAATACACATCATTATGCGAATAATATTGACCGTCTTGATAAGCACCATTCCAACAATCTTCGAAATCATCCGTTTCAAAAACTACCTCACCGTGTCTTCCATAGATCACTAAATGATATTTCTCTATATCTACGGCATTGCCCACTGGACCGATGCAATCGTTGATATTATCGCCATTGGGGCTAAAAGAATTGGGAATGAAATAAGTGAAAATCTCGGGTTGGATATGAGCTACTATGGTATCCGGGAATTGAACCACATACTCCACAGTGAGCGCACTGGTATCTGGATTAAAAAAACCAAAATTTTGTGATGTCCAACCAACAAAATCGTAAAAGCGATCCGGTGTCACTGTAAATTCCAAAGGAGTTCCATTCGCAATGTCCATTTCCATTGAGTAACGAGTGAACAACCCATTGCTTGTATTGATAGAACCCGTGTTGGCTTGATCAATCATTACCGTAATGACACTATGCGGAATAATATTGTAAATAGCCGTTATCGTATCCTCCATTCCCATTGTGAAGTCTACTTCACTTGCCGTTGCGGAAGGGGTAAATACATGTCCATTGCTCTCCCAATGATCAAAAACCGACCACTGATCAGAAGGAGTTTGACCCAAATGATGCTGTATTCCATCCTGTAAATCTTGTGTGAAAGGTACATTTACCAAATCTACCCCATCAAAATCAACGATCCCTGCACCAGGAGGGTAAACATCAATCGTCAACCAATGATGAGATGTATAATCATATACGACCCATAAGGTATCAATACCACAGACGGTAATATTGGCCGGATTAGCACTGTTATTCGGAAGCACGGGAGTCTGAATAGTAGTCCAAGAATCGAAAGCGTACCAATCATTCGCGCTGACCGAAATAGGTATCGCTATTCCCGGCATTACACTCACTGTAGCGGGCAATTGGGTCAAGGTATTGCCAACAATATTTACTGAACCACCATTAGGATAAACCGATGTTACCACTAAATCTATCGCCCCGGATGGAGGCGAGTTGAAATGAGCTACGAGTGTTACATCCTCGTCTAATGTAATAGTGGTAATAAGATTGGTCAGACTCGTAATTGTTCCATTTCCATTTACTATTTCCCAGGATAAAAAATCACTACAAACGCTCATTAGCAACGCTTCAAGGTTGATCGTTTCTCCAGCTAAAAATTCAAAACTACCCGTATTGGAATTTACTCCATTGATGTTGACCTCTCCTAAACCATCGATTATAATATCCAAGGTGTAAACTGGAGTTAAAACAGCATACAGGGTATCAGATAAGCAAGGCACCAGGTCAATGATTACATCATTGCTGGAAGGTAAAATGGCTGTGTTATTGGTTTCCCAATGATCAAAAACGAATCCCGGATTTTCGGTTATTGAAGCCGAACCCGCATCACCTCCATTAATTCCTGTATTAAAAGGAAAAACGCTCTGCTGAGTGCCATTCCAAGTGATCACTCCTGAATTGACCGGCTGAGTAGCCAAAATGAAATCAATGGGCCCGATCAAACCTGTTCCAAACTGGGCCTCAATCACCGCATCTGAGCCAATAATAACCGTGGTAATGGGATTAGTTGGATCTCCGAAAGTAGCAGTTCCTGAAATCACCACCCACTGTATAAAATCCGAACATAATCCTGTACCATCAGACTCGGCTGTAATATCAATGGGAAGGTCTATCGTATTTCCTTCAAAGAAAGTTCCCGTGTAGGGTGCATTACTATTTGATATTGGCGTATCCTCTAAAAAAACTACTCCTGGTCCATTGATTTGAACCGTTAACAAATGTTGCGTTACATCATAACAATCCTCAATTCCCTCAACAACGTCGTTGTTCGAGGTTTCCTGGGGACAACGAGCCAAAATAAAATCTCTTAATTCTTGAACATTATTCTCCCAAGTATTTAAATTACCTCCCCATCTGGCTATTTGCCTTGGCATTTCTGGGGTAATCACATCAATCATACTATCCAAAACATGGATCATGGTTTGACAAGAGAAAATTCCATTAGACAACTCAGCATATCGCTGCACATAATCCGCCATAAATTCCGGACTATCAAACATAGCATTTAAAACGGGAATATGTCCTTGCCCTCCTACATTTCCTTCACCTTCTATTTGGCATGGATCGGCCGTTGGCGCAGTACTTGGAACACCGGTGTAATTGATGTAATGTCCAAAGGTAGCGTCATTATCCCAAAGCGCATAACGCCAGCGCTTAGCATTTCCCAATGGATTATATCCTCTCCACCAAGCTGTATTCCAATTCAACCAATCGCTGCAAACGGTGTACCCGTTCAAAATGAAATAATCGATTAAGGACATTGGATTAAACTGAGAAACAGCGTACGCATAATTCGCTGGATCGGCCATGCTATTTGTCGTACAAAAGTTTACAAAAGAATTCCATGTAGCCTGTGGATTAAAAGTGGGCGCAGCTGAATACTCCGCCCAAGTGCCTCCCCAAGTTTTTAAGAAATCCACCTGTCCCCTTGGTTGATCATAATAGTGTTTTGTAAAATCAATGTCATCCACCTTTTCCCTCACTTCATATACTCCCCAGTATTGTCCATTGATATATACAATACAATTGCGAGTAGCCCGCTCATCCAAATGCAAGTCTCCTAAAATGGAAAGCTGACATACATAAGCATCACGAATGTGAGCGCCGCCATTAGAAAAAGGGTAGTTGTCATTGGCCGCCGCTTTGAAAATCAATCGCTTATATTCACCGCGATTCCGCTCTGGAAAAAAGGCGTGATCAACGGTATTATCATAACCCAACGCATCACGGACTATGTAATCAAAACCTCTTTGTCCGTAGGCATTGGAGTCATTGCCGTGCTCATTGGAATCGCCATGCGCCTCCACAATAAGGGTTCCTTGAGGATTAAAAAACTCTATGTCCGCTAACTCGTCACCCTCCCAATCTCCATCCAATGTAGAGCCAGACAAACTAACCACCATGATACCATGAGAGTCTGCCCCAAAAAAATAGGTATTGGTTTCGATTAAACTAGGCAAAACATCTGGATTAGAAGAATACACAATTGCTTTTAACACTGATGTCGTATTCAAGTTAACGGGACCGGAATAGACCGTACTACCATTGGTGGGGGTGATACCATTGAGTGTGTAATAGATGGTGCTGTTCAATTCTGCAGTAGAAACATTGACATTGATAGCTCCTGCGTAATATCCAGCTTGCACATCAATAACAGGTTTTGCTGCATACCCCGCAGCCGTGGGGCCACCATTACTCGCATTCTGCGAAGGATTGGTATGGATACGCCAATTATTGGAGCCATCCGGACTGCGTCCCCAAGAGTGGTTGCGTTGGTTGGGGGTATAAAAGGAAAACTCAAAGGTTTCTATCAATACCCCTCCCAAGTTAGAAAATGAAAGTGCTTCACCAGCAGTTTGACACAATTTAAAATTGGTATTCAACTGTCCTAGATATCCTGGATCGTAATCTCCACGTCCTGAAATAAGCACGAGCAGAAAACCATTTGCCCCGATGGTAGTTCCAGCAGGAAATGACCACTTCTGTAAATCCAAAGGATCATCACTTAACCAAAACCCTCCGATGTTTACAGGTGCACCGGTGGGATTGTGCAACTCTACCCAATCTTCATATTCACCACTGATGACGTAGTCATTATAATTGGCGGCACAGATTTCATTCAACACCACTTGACTTTTAATCGATAAAGTACTCCATACCAATATCGATAACGTCAATCCAATAATTCCTTTAATTTTCATACCTTGCAAGTAGTTACAAAGTTAGACAATTGTAACGCAAAAAGGTTGCAAATAAAAATAAATAAGTGTACATTTGGGACCATTCGAAAAAGATGAAAAAACTATTATTTAGTCTATTAGCAGCTAGCTTGCTCATGAGTTGTGGTCATCAAAATGGCTTAGACTATACTGCTACCGCAAGTCTCATAAGCTCACATGAAACCAATGTATTAAGACATCCTAATTGGATCAAAAATGCGACTATTTACGAAGTGAACCTTCGACAGCATACCCCTCAAGGAAATTTTGCCGCTTTTGAAAAAGATTTAACACGATTAGACTCTTTAGGAGTTGATATTTTATGGTTGATGCCCATCAATCCCATCGGTCAATTGAATAGAAAAGGAAGTTTAGGCAGTTACTATTCCGTAAAGGATTACAAGGGAATCAATCCAGAATATGGAACATTAGCCGATTTTAAAAGAATGGTCGACAAGGCCCATTCATTGGGAATGTATGTCATAGTGGATTGGGTAGCCAATCATACCGCTTGGGATCATCCATGGATAACCCAACATCCTGAGTGGTACACCAAAGACGCAAACGGTACCATCGTTCCTCCAGTGGCGGATTGGTCAGACGTGGCCGATTTGAACTATGATCAACCTGCTTTGCGCAATGAAATGATCGACTGCATGAAATATTGGATCAAAGAGGCCAATATCGACGGCTATCGTTGTGATGTAGCGATGATGGTACCTACCGACTTTTGGGAATCGGCACGTGCCGCATTGGATAGCATCAAACCCGTATTTATGCTGGCAGAGGCCGAACAAAAGGACCATCATTTGAAAGCTTTTGACATGTGCTATGGCTGGGAGTTTTTGCATCTGATGAACTCCATAGCCAAGGGAGAAAAGTCAGTAGATGAGATAGAAACCTATATTGCCAAAAGCAATACAGAGTTTCCTAAGTCCACCATTCACATGTATTTCACTACCAATCATGACGAAAATACATGGAATGGAACAGGAGGCGAAAGATATGGAGATGCTCGCAACGTGTATGATGTGCTAGCGTATACTATTGGTGGAATGCCATTGATCTACTCTGGGCAAGAGGGAGGTGAAGTAAATCGTCTTGGGAAAGCGCATCGCTACAAATTCTTTGACAAGGACACCATCTTTTTTAACGATTACAAAAACAGCGCTTTGTACACCACCTTGCTCAAAGCACACCATGACATCCCCGCCTTATGGAATGGTGAAGCCGGAGGACAATTCAAAAGAATTCACACTAGTAACAAGAGAGTGTACTCCTATAGTTTAAACAAAGGAGAGAGCCAGGTGGTAGTGATGCTCAATTTTACCAGCGCGCCACAAAGCACCTCCTTTACTGACGAGATACCCTCTGGCAATTTCAACAGTATTTTTGATGGCAAAGGAATGGCACTCTACACCTCTGGTAATACTCAATTACCCGCCTACGGATATCAGGTATTTGTCAAGAAATAAACATGCAGAAAATTGGATTGACCGGAGGAATTGGATCAGGTAAATCCACTATCGGAAAAATCTTTAAGCACCTAGATGTACCCGTCTTCAATTCAGATGATGAAGCCAAAACGGCTTACCACAATTTTGAAATCATTGAGATCCTTCAAGGTCGATGGGGTGAAAAAATTCTGGATCAATCGAAATTGAGTTTAGAAAAGATAGGTCAATTGGTTTTTTCCAATGCTGAAGAGTTGAATTGGTTGGAATCCATTATTCATCCCTATGTTGAAAAAAAATGGCTTCATTTTATTGAGCTCCATTCTGAGAAGCGCTATTGCATCAAAGAAAGCGCAATTTTACTGAATACTAAAAACAAATTCAATGGAGACGGCATCATCGGAGTGACAGCGCGTCGTGATATTAAAATACAACGAGTCATGCAACGCTCGCGCTTGACGCAAGAGCAAATCATTGGACGGATGGAACGCCAATGTTCCGATGAAAAGTTACTATCTCAATGTCAATGGATGGTGAGTAACAATCCCTCAGATGCGCTGATGCCACAAATACTGCGCATTCATGAAGAAATTCTCCTGAAAAACTAAATTTCAGGATTCACATTCCATTATTCATAACTTCCACATGGGTCATCTCAATTTATTTTAAAAAAGATGAAATTCGTTAAAACCGAAACATATGCCTTCAAAAGCTAAAAGATGGATTTTAATGACGCTTGTGTTTACCAGTCTATATCTAGTCATGGTGCACTGAGCATTGGTTGATACTCATGGTTATATTTGTACACCATGATCAAGCAACAAACCCGCATGACTGTGATCGTAGCCGCTCTTGGCTATTTCGTTGATACCTACGATTTACACGTTTTCACTATCGTATCCAAATCGAGTCTGGTAGGAATAGGAATTACGGACCCTACTCAGATTGAAAAATACGATTACCTTCTTTTTCTCT
>Ga0169931_10000340_pt1 | contig 76747 bp, 56 predicted proteins | sample Kivu_15m_20L_FD_129675 | JGI IMG/M metagenome (GOLD analysis project Ga0169931, IMG submission 129675) | Freshwater microbial communities from Lake Kivu, Western Province, Rwanda to study Microbial Dark Matter (Phase II) - Kivu_15m_20L... | ecosystem: Environmental > Aquatic > Freshwater > Lake... | reverse complement strand
TGATGGGGAAGAGGTTTGCGCTGCTTCCGACGAGACCCTGCGAGATACTGCACAAGTGCGCAAGCGGAGGGAGTGGGATTCGAACCCACGAACGGGACAGGCCCGTCTCCGGTTTTCAAGACCGGTGCATTCAACCGCTCTGCCATCCCTCCCGGACTGCTTTTGTAGGCGCTTCCTGAACTCTCCGGCTATTCCTGCTTTCCACTGTACTGCGGCTATCCCTTGGGAAGGCACATTCGACTCTCATTCGCAAACCGTGTCCTGCAGCCCAGCGCCAGACATCATCTTCTGGAAACGTTCCGCGCGAACCTGGCACGCGGCCGCATCTTACTTTGCGTTCGTCCATGCTACCACCAGCAAGGGCGGTGGGATCAACAACCTCGGCGACTTCGAGTCGGTCAGCGCTCGACCGGCGCCCGCTCGATGGCTTCCACAGTCACGTCGCGGCCGCCGGTCGAGTTGATCCAGATCGACTCCGCGGTTCGCCAGATGCCCCACGGCACGCCCCACGGGCCGCAGGCCAGCGAAAGCAGGCTGTATCCGATACCGCGAAGCGTACGATCCCGCCAATTTTGCGTCAGGTAGACGCAGGACTGCCGTTCCACGGTGGAAATGACGTTCGAGTTGCACCAAACGAAGCGAACGCACCGCCAACCGCGGTCGCGGTAGCTCCGGAGCTCGGCCGCGGTCAATCCGTCCGCCGTCACGTCAATTCCTCGCGGGGGCGTAGTCGATTCCCGGCTCGGGAATATATTATCGGTTCCCACTGGATCAGAGCGTTCCGAGGGTTCGCACGTGGCCGTTCGTATTCGTATGAAGCAGATGGGCCGGACGCACCGGCATTATTACCGCATCGTGGCCATCGATCACCGCCAACCGCGTGACGGCCGCGCGATCGAGGAATTGGGCACCTACGACCCGCACGTGCCGGACGCGACGAAGGGCATCACGCTCGTTCCCTCGCGGATCAAGTACTGGATGAGCGTCGGGGCCAAGCCCTCGGAGCACTGCCAGGCGATCTTCAAGAAGCACATGAAGCGCTGCGAGGAGATCGAAGCCCAGGCCGCGATCAAGCCCGCAGCGGACGCGCAGGCCGCCCCCGCCCAGTGACGCCATGCCGAAGATTCGCTTCGACGTGCTCACGCTGTTCCCCGCGATCTTCGAGAGCTACCTCGGCCAAAGCCTCCTGCACGACGCGATTGCCGCGGGGTTGATCGAAGTTCACCCGTGGAACATTCGCGACTGGGCGCAGGACAAACATCAGAAGGTGGACGACCGCCCGTTCGGCGGCGGCCCCGGGATGGTCATGATGGCGCAGCCCGTGATGGACTGCGTCGAGGCGGTGCGGGCGAAAGCCGAGCCGCCGGGAAAAATCGTGATGCTGACCCCCGCCGGGGAACGGCTCACACAACGCACGGTGGAGAAACTCGCCCTCGAACCGAGGCTGATTCTCCTCTGCGGCCGATATGAAGGGTTCGACGACCGCATCCGCCGGCTGTTGAACCCCTGGGAGATTTCGATCGGGGACTACGTCTGCAACGGCGGCGAAGTTCCCGCGATGGCCGTGATCGACGCGACGATTCGACTCGTTCCCGGCGTGCTGGGAGACGAACTGAGCGCCGCGGATGAATCGCACAGCGAAGATGGCCGCCTCGAGTATCCGCACTTCACCCGCCCCCGGAACTACCGCGGGCTCGAAGTGCCCGAGATCCTCCTGAGCGGCAACCACGCCGCCATCGCCAAATGGCGAAACGAACAAACGCGACGTCAGCGAACGACAGGTGAACCATGAAACTCGCAGCCATCCAACTCATCGAGAAGTCGCACCGCAAGGGCGACGTGCCGGACTTCCGCATCGGCGACCGCATCGAGGTTCATCAGAAGATCCTCGACGGCCAGAAGGAACGCATCCAGATTTTCGAAGGCGACGTGATCGCCCGCCAGAATTCCAGCGTGAGCGAGACCGTGACCGTCCGCCGGTTGGTGCAGGGCGAGGGCGTGGAACGCATCTTCCCGGTGCACTCTCCGCGAATCGCGAAGATCGTGGTGAAGAAGGCCGGCTCTGTCCGCCGCGCCAAGCTCTACTATCTCCGTGACCGAGTCGGCAAGGCGACGAAGATCAAGGACGACGTGAAGCGCCAGCACAGGATCGACGCCGACCTGAAGGCGGCGGCGGAAGCGGCGGCGAAGGCGGCCCAGGAAACGGCCGCGAAGAAGACCGCCGAAGGCGAGATGAGCAAGTCCGCCCAGAAGAAGAAGGCCAAGCGCGAGGCCGAGGCCGCCGCCAAGAAGAAGGCCTGATTTCTCACGACGCAAAAGAAATCGAGCGTGATTCCGCCTTCGGAATCACGCTCGTTTCATTTCTGGATCACTTCAGCATTTCGACGCGGAAGATCAGGGTCGAACCGGCGGGGATACCGGGGAGCGCCCGGTTGCCGTACGCCAGATCGGCCGGGATCTTCAGCAGTCGGGTACCGCCGACCTTCATTCCCGGAATCCCGTCCTGCCAGCCCTTGATCACGCCGTTCAGCGGGAACTCGATCGGTTCGTTCCGCTTCACGCTGGAATCGAAGATGGTCTCCTTGTCGTCCGTGAGCCAGCCGGTGTAATGCACCTTGACCTTGGCCCCGGCCTTGATCGTGTCGCCCGTGCCCTCGACTTCATCCCAGATTTCGAGGCCGGAGTCCTGCTTCTTCCACTCTTTGGCCTTGAGATCGGGCCGCTTCAGCTTGTCCACTTTCTTCTCCTTGTCCTTGGGCTCGGGAGCCCCGGTCGCGGGTTGCAGGGCCGCCAGGACCACCCCGGCCGCCAGAACGAATCCACCGATTGCGCGCATCGAACGTCCTCCGTTGGGAATCAGGAACCGGCCGTCTTCGGCCGGGGAATGGGAACCGCGCCCGACGACTTCACGGCCGTCTTGCGAACGAACTTCAGCTTCGGCACCGGCACGTCGTGCTCGTCCTCGAGATCGCCCACGATCTCCTCGAGCACGTCTTCCAGCGTGATGAGCCCGTGCACCTTCCCGTGTTCGTCCCGCACCACGGCCATGGGCCGATGCGAACGGCGGAACAGTTTGAAGGCGTTGCTCATCGTCTCCTCGGGGTCGAGGAACGTGGCCGGGTAGAGGGCGTCTTCCAGCAGCACGACTCCGGACGTGCTGAAGAGGAAGAACAGATCCTTGGTGTTCACGATGCCGACGATCTTGTCCATCGTGCCGTCGTAGACGGGCATGCGGGTGTGGGCGCCGAGGCGGGCCGTTTCCAGCACCTTGTCCGGCGGGGTGTTCACGTCCAGCGCGAGCACCTTCTCCAGCGGCACGAGGCAATCCTGCACGCGTTTGTCGCTCAGAGCGAAGACGTTGCTGATGAACTCGGCCTGCTCCGCGTCCAGGAATCCGGCCTCTTCCGTGCCTTCGACAAGCATTTCGAGTTCTTCGACGGAGTGAACGTGGGTTCCCTCCCCGCTGGGCGTGAAGCCGATGCGGCGAAGCAGGAAGTTCCCCGTGCCGTTCATGACCGTGATGATCGGATAGGCGATCCGCGAGAAGACGTTCAGCGGCGGAGACACCCACAGCGCCGTCTTGTCCGGGGACTGCAACGCCACGGCCTTGGGCATGAGTTCGCCGAACACCACGTGCATGAAGGTGACGAGCGAGAACGCGATCGCGGTGGCCGCGGCGTGCCGCGTGAAGAACGCCTGCTTTTCCGGAAGGAACTCGAACCACGGCTCGAGAACGTACGAAAGAGTGGCTTCGCCGACCCAACCCAGCGCGATGCTGGCGAGCGTGATTCCCAATTGCGTGGACGCGATCGTGCGATCCAGGTGCGAAATGGCGGCGGCCACGGCCTGCGCACGCGGAACCCCCTGGCTCACCAGTTCGTTCACACGGGTCTTGCGGACCGCCACGAGCGCGAACTCCGCCGCCACGAAGAACCCGTTCAACGCCACCAACAACGGGATCGCAATCAGACCGAGAAGCAACAGAAATCCGGCGGGTTCGGGCTCGGTGGCGAAGATTGGCAAGTCGGGCTCCCGAATCGGAACGGGCGAACCTCGATCATTGTATGCGAGACGAGTCACGAACCGACCCGTATTCGCGATGCTCCTTCAACCGTATATCAGCCAATCGGATACACCGAGGCGAGAGATCATGCCGAGTTACAATCCCGCGGATGTGGAACGCCGCTGGCAACAGTTCTGGGAAACGAACAAGACCTTCCGCACGCCGATCCGGATGAACCGGCCGCGGCGGGCAAGAAGCCGCTCTACGTGCTGGACATGTTCCCGTACCCCTCCGGCTCCGGCCTGCATGTCGGCCATCCGGAAGGCTACACCGCGACGGACATCTATTCGCGCTTCAAGCGGATGAACGGCTTCAACGTGCTGCACCCGATGGGGTGGGACGCGTACGGCCTGCCCGCCGAGCAGTACGCCGTGGAGAAGAACGTCCACCCGCGGATCACCACGCAGGAGAACATCAACACCTTCCGCAGGCAAATCAAGTCGCTGGGCTTCTCGTACGACTGGGACCGCGAGGTCGACACCACGGACCCGAAGTACTTCCGCTGGACGCAGTGGATCTTCCTGGCACTGTACGACACTTGGTACGACCCCGAGATGAAGAAGGGCCGCGCGATCAGCGAGTTGCCGATCCCCGAGAACGTGAAAGGTGATGCGGCGATCCGCTGCTATCAGGACAGTTTCCGACTGGCGTACCAGGCGGAAGTTCCCGTGAACTGGTGCCCCGCGCTCGGCACGGTGCTGGCGAATGAAGAGGTGATCGATGGCAAAAGTGAACGCGGGAATCACCCCGTGGAACGCCGCCCGCTGCGGCAATGGCTGATGCGCATCACGGCCTACGCCGAGCGGTTGCTGGAGGACTTGGACGGGCTCGACTGGTCCGAATCGATCAAGCAGATGCAGCGGAACTGGATCGGCAAGAGCGAAGGCGCGGAGGTGAAGTTCTCGCTGAGCGGCGGGCGTCAGCCCGCCGTGTCCGAGACGATTACGGTGTTCACCACACGCCCGGACACGCTCTTCGGCGCGACGTACATGGTGCTCTCACCCGAACACGCGCTGGTGAACCAAATCACGACACCGGAGCAATCCGCCGCGGTGAAGGCCTACCAAGAGGCGGCCAGCCGCAAGAGCGAATTCGAACGCACTGAACTCGCAAAGACCAAAACTGGCGTGTTCACCGGCGCGTTCGCCATCAACCCGGTGAACCAGGAGAAGATTCCGATCTGGATCGCGGACTATGTTCTGGCCGGGTACGGCACCGGGGCCATCATGGCGGTTCCGGCCCACGACGAACGCGACTTCGAATTCGCGAAACAGTTCAATCTGCCAATCAAGCAAGTCGTGTCGAGCCGGCTGCGTGAGCAGCCGGAGTCCGAGCCCACGGAGCCATTCTGCGAAGAAGGCATCGCCGTCAACTCCGGCATCCTCGATGGTCTGCCCACGGCGGAAGCCAAAGCCAAGATCATCACGTGGCTCGAAGAGAATTCTCTCGGCCACCGGCGCATCAACTACAAGCTGCGCGATTGGCTCTTCTCGCGGCAGCGGTACTGGGGCGAACCATTCCCCATTCTGCACGGCGACGGCGACGGCGAGACGCGGATCGTGTCTGAGCTTCCGCTCGTGCCGCCGGACCTCGCGGACTTCAAACCGACCGGCACGCCGGAAGGACCGCTGTCCAAGGCCACGGACTGGGTGAACGTCACGATTGACGGCAAACCATTCAAACGCGAGACGAACACGATGCCGCAGTGGGCCGGGTCGTGCTGGTACTTCCTGCGCTACATCGACCCGCACAACGACCAGGCCTTCGCCGACCCCGCGAAGCTGAAGCACTGGCTGCCGGTGAACCTGTACATCGGCGGGGCGGAGCACGCCGTGCTGCACCTGCTATATTCTCGCTTCTGGGTGAAGGTGCTCTTCGACCGCGGCCACGTGCCCGTGTCCGAGCCGTTCCACAAGCTTGTGAACCAGGGCATGATCCTCGGCGAGAACGGCGAGAAGATGTCCAAGGCCCGCGGCAACGTGGTGAACCCGGACGATGTGGTGAAGGAGTTCGGCGCGGACAGCCTGCGGCTCTACGAGATGTTCATGGGCCCGCTCGAAGCGGTGAAGCCGTGGAACACGAAGAGCATCGAGGGTGTGTACCGGTTCCTCTCGCGGGCGTGGCGGATGATCGTGGACGACCCCGCCGAGACGATGCGGCTCAACCCCGCAGTGAAAGACGTGGAACCGGACAAGGAGACGCTGCGCGTCCTGCACCGCACCATTCAGAAGGTCGGCGAAGACACCGACGCCCTGCGGTTCAACACGGCCATCTCGGCGATGATGGAGTTCGTGAACCACGTGACGAAGCTGGAAGTGCGGCCGCGGGCCGTGCTGGATCCGTTCGTGCTGCTGCTCGCGCCGTACGCCCCGCACGTGGCGGAGGAGTTGTGGGCCACACTCGGCCACACGACGACGCTGGCCTACGAGCCGTGGCCGAAGTTCGACCCGGCCCTCACCAAGGCGGATGAGATCGAGATCCCCGTGCAGGTGAACGGCAAGGTGAAGAGTCGCCTGAAAGTGCCGGCAGAAGTGACCGACGCCGACCTCGAAGCCGCGGCCAAGGCCGACGCCGCGGTTCAGGCCGCGATCGCGGGCAAGACCATCAAGATGGTGAAGGTCGTGCCCAAGAAGCTCGTGAACATCGTGGTGTCGTGAGGTTTGAAACTCGGCCGTTGCGTCGTCAGGCGCACGATCCATCAGGAATCATGAGACAGGATGAACAAGATCGAAAAGGATCAAGAACCCAGATCGGTTCATCCGGTTGATGCTGTTCATCCTGTCTCATGATTCCTGAGAGCATCACCGGACGCGTTCGTTTGCCGCGGCCAAGGCCGACGCCGTGGTTCAGTCCGCGATCGCGGGCAAGACCATCAAGATGGTGAAGCTCGTGAACATCGTGGTGTCGTGAGGTTTGAAACTCGGCCGTTGCGTCGTCAGGCGCACGAGCCATCAGGAATCATGAGACAGGATGAACAAGATCGAAAAGGATCAAGAACCCCAGATCGGTTCATCCGGTTGATGCTGTTCATCCTGCCTCATGATTCCTGAGAGCATCACCGGACGCGATCGTTTGCAAGGCTGGAAAAATCCGTCCCGGCAATCGCTTCTCTGCCGAGTAGCGCACTCCACGCCTTCGGCGTGTTCGTGTACCGATGTGAGGCTCACCGTTTCACGTCGTAGCAATGCAGAAGTTCCTGGTCGCGGATGAAGAGGCGGCCGCCGGAGATGGCGGGGTGCGTCCACAGGCCGCCGCTGGGTTTGCGGAGCTTCGACTCGCGAGGCAGCTTGAAGCGGCCCGCCTCGGTCCACCCCTCCGCACTCGGCTCCACCAAGGCCACCGTGCCGCCCTTTTCCGAGACGCAGTACAGCTTGCCGTCCGCGAACGACACGACACCGCGACCGATGCCGGGGTCGCTCCACTTCACCTGACCGCTCGCAAAGTCCTGACACGTCCAGCCGCCTTTCTCGGAGTGGCCGAAGACGAGGCCGCCGGCGAGAATCAGGCCGCCGTCGCGATTCTGAAGATCCTTGTTCGCGTGAACTTTGGTCACGGTGAAGCGTCCGCCCGCGCCCTCGACCTTGATCAAGTCGCACCCTTCGTTGAACCCGACGGACGCGAGGATCATGCCGCCGCGCACGATCGGCGTGCTGATCGCGACGTCTTCGTAAGGTCGCTCGTACCGCCAGAGCGCTTTGCCGTCCGCGGCCGCGACGCCGAGCAACCCTTTGTTCGTGACCGCGACGATCTGCTTCACGCCGCCGATCTCGGCGAGCACGGGCGAGGCGTAGCTCGCTTCGTCGGTCGCGTCCGCGCTTTGCCATAGAAGTTTGCCGGTCTTCTTGTCCAGGGAAGCGACGAGTCCCTTCTTTCCGCCGGGAACGCAGATCAGCTTGTCGCCGTCGAGCAGTGGCGCGGCGGAGTATCCCCATCCGAGCGGGGTCGGGTCTTCGAGGCCGCCGCCGATCGGGTTTACGGCTCCGCCGAGATCGCGGGGCAGGTTCTTCCGCCAGAGCTCCTTGCCGGTCGAGGCTTCGACGCAGAGCAGATCGCCGAAGCCGCCGAGCACGTACACGCGTTCGCCGTCCGTTGTGGGGCTCACGTTCGTGCCGGCATTCCACGAGTTCCCTTTCCATGTGAACAGCGGCCCGATCTTCGCGGACCAGAGTTCTTTCGGAGGGTTGGCCGTGAGATCGAGAGCGAAGAGGATTTCGTCGTCGCCGCGGCCGCCGGCGAGGAACAGTTTGTCTCCGAGAATCGCGGGGCCGGCGTAGCCGACGCCGCTCTCGGAGAAGGTCCAGAGAAGCTTGGGGCCGCTCTTGGGCCAGGTGGCGAGCAGTTTCTCGTCGCCGGCGTGGCCATCGCGATTCGGCCCGCGAAATTGCGGCCAATCCGCGGCGAGCACGGGGGCCGCGATCAGGATCGCGAGAACGAGCAGGGGCCGGCGCATGGGAGAACTCCGGAGGTGAGATGCGGGTATTGTGTCGTGGCGGAGCCAAACGGCGAGTTGGAGTTCGAACGCGATCGCGGATAAAATCCCTTCATCATGTCGCGGAGCGCTCCCATGTCCGAACGGATGACGGGTCGGCTGTTCATCGCCGGCGAATGGCGCAGCCCGCGCGGCGACTTCGCCAGCGTGAACCCCGCGAACGTGGACGAGACGATCGGCACGTTCCCGACCTCGACCGAGGCGGAAACGGCGGACGCGATCCGCGCCGCCCGGGATGCCTTTCCCGCGTGGCGCCGCACGAGCCGCATCCGCCGCGCGGAGGCCTTCGACCGTCTCGCTCAACTCGTCAAACGGGATACGGACGCCATCGCGACCCTGATGGCCCGCGAGTGCGGCAAGACGCTCGCGGAGTGCCGGGCCGAGGTGATCGAAGGGCTGCACATGGTGCAGTACGTCTTCGGAGTCGGGCGGCAGGGGATCTACGGAGAAGTGATCGCGAGCGAGATCGAGGAGAAGGACGCGTTCACCCGGAGGAAGCCGTGGGGCGTGGTGGCCGTGATCACGCCGTGGAACTTCCCCTTCGCGGTGCCGCTGTGGATGCTCGGGCCGAGTTTGCTCGAAGGGAACACGTGCGTGTTCAAGCCGAGCGAGGAGACGCCGGGCGTGGGGCAGCGGATCGTGGAACTGTTCGCGGAGGCGGGCTTCCCCGCGGGCACGGTGAATCTCGTTCATGGCGACGGCGCCGTGGGCGAGGCCATCGTGAAGAATCCGAGCGTGAACGTCGTCTGTTTCACCGGCAGCTACGAAGTGGGGCGGCGGATTCAGGAAGTGTCCGCGAGTTTGCCGGATCGCACGGTCGCGGCCGAGATGGGCGGCAAGAACGCGGTGATCGTGTGCGAGGATGCGCGGCTCGATCTCGCGGTGAACGCCGGGATTCTCTCCGCGTTCAAAACGACGGGCCAGCGCTGCGTCTCGGCGGGCCGCATCCTCATTCACCAGGATCTGTTCAACCCCTACGTCGAGCGGTTCTTGGAGGTCGTTCAAAAATTGCGGTTCGGGGACCCGTTGGATCCTGCGAGTTTCGCCGGGCCGCTGATCAACCGCGCCGCGGTCGAGAAGGTCCTGCGCTACAACGAGTTGGCCGCCGAGCACGCCATGGACGTCTGCTTTCCCGGGCACGCGATCCCGGGCTCGCGCGGCTGCTTCGTCTCGCCGTGCGTCTATGGGGTTCACGCGAACTCGAAGTCCCTCACGTTGCGCGAGGAGGTCTTCGGCCCGCACGTCGCCCTCATCCCGTTCCGAACGGACGAAGAAGCCGCGGCCATTTACAACGACACGGAGTACGGCCTCTCGATGGCCGTGATCACGGAGAGCTACCGGCGGATGCGGCACTTCCGGGACGAGTGCGAGTACGGGATGGGTTATGTGAACCTCCCGTGCATCGGAGCCGAGGTGCATCTGCCGTTCGGCGGAGTGAAGAAGAGCGGGAACGGGCGCCCGAGCGCGGCGGGCCTCGTGCATGCCGTCACGCATGCCACGGCCTTCACCGTGAATCACGGCACCGAGATCAAGATGGCGCAGGGCCTCGCGGCGAATCTGAACCAGCAATGAGGACGACATGGCGGATCAGTTCACGCCCGGTGGAATCGTTCACACGTACCAGCGATACGATCCGGTGAGCTTCCCGAGCCCGACCGCGCCTCAACCGGACGCGGTCTCCCCGCTGTTCGAACATCTCCTCGAGTACGGCGACACGGACGAATTCACCGAGGAGCAACTCGCACGAGCGATGCGGCTGGACGCGTCGCAGATCGCCGGCCTCGGGCCGAGCCTCGAGTCGATGAAGCAGCTGCTGCTCGAGCGGATGCGGAAGATCCTCGCGACGTACGAGACGACCGCGGCGGTGAAGGAGGCCCGCGAGAACTTTCAACAGGCGGCTCGGCGCGCGAAACCGCCCGCGAAACTCGCCGACGCGTTCCGTGCGGCCGTGAAACAGGAACAACTTTACGATCTGGAGTCGCTCTACTTCCGCATCGGCAACGATCGCGATCCCTTCGCCGCGAGCCTGGTTCAACTTGTGGAACGGCTCGGCGAGAAATACCGGATCGACGAAATGGCGGGAAAGTACGCCTTCACCGGCCGCACCAAGCTGGACGTGCCCGGGGCCCTGAAAGTGAAGGAGGAACTTGACGAGATCGAGCGGTTGCTCAAGCAGATCGAGCAAGCCAAGAAGACGGCCCAACTCGCGATCATCGACATGGCCGACCTCGAGAAGTACGCCGACCCCGGCGACATCGAGGGGCTCAAGGCCATGCAGCAGCAGATCGAGGACTACATCCGCGAGCAGGCGGAACGGCAGGGGCTCGAATCGGACGGCGAAGGCAAGTTTCGGCTCACTCCCAAGGCGATGCGCCTGTTTCAGTCGAAGGTGCTGACGAAGATATTCTCCCAGTTGAAGGCGAGCCGTTCCGGGCGGCACCCGGTCGCGGTGACGGGCGACGGCGCGGTCGAATCGCCGACCGTGAAGCCGTACGAGTTCGGGGACTCGGTCTCGCAGATGGATATTCCCGCGAGCATGGTGAACGCGTTGCTCCGCGCCGGCCCCGGCCTCCCCGTGCGGATGAAGCCGGACGACATCGTGATTCACCGCACGAAGGTGAACCCGAAAGCCGCGACGTGCGTGCTGCTCGACATGTCCGGCTCCATGCGATACGACGGCCTTTACGTGAACGTGAAGCGGATGGGTCTCGCGTTGGACGGGCTCATCCGCAGCGAGTATCCCGGCGATTTCCTGCAGTTCATCGAGATGTACACGTTCGCGAAGCCGCGGCACATCACCGAGGTGCCGCACTTGCTGCCCAAACCCGTGACGATCTTCAGCCCCGTGGTGCGGCTGAAGGCGGACATGAGCGACGCGAACGTGAGCGAACTCGGGATCCACCCGCACTTCACGAACATTCAGCACGCGTTGCAAACGGCGCGGCGGTTCCTCGCGAACGCGGCCACGCCGAACAAGCAGGTCGTGCTCATCACGGACGGCCTCCCGACGGCGCACTTCGAAGGAAGCACGCTGTTCATGCTCTACCCGCCGGACCGCCGCACGGAGGAAGCCACGATGCGCGAAGCGATGCTCTGCGCTCGCGACGGCATCACCATCAACATCTTCCTGATCCAAAGCTGGAACCAGTCCCACGAGGATCTGCAGTTCGCTTATCGCCTCGCCGAGACGACGAAAGGCCGCGTGATCTTCACCGCGGGCAAGGACCTCGACCGCTACGTGATCTGGGACTATCTCCAACGCAAACGGCAGATCATCGCGTGAAGCCAAACGAATGATCGAAGCCGATCGGTGACTCGCGGGGCGCGGTCGAGTATGCTCTCAGCATGATGCGATACTTCCCTCTGCCTTTCGTTCTGCTCGCCGGGGTGTTGCTCGGGAGCGGCTCGGTTCGCACGCAACCCGCGGCCGCCGAGAAAGGCCTCGTCTTCAAGAACGCCACGATCTGGACCGGTGTCGGCGAGAAGCCCATCGAGAAGGGCGTGCTGGTCGTTCAAGGGTCGAAGATCGTCTTTGCGGGCGCCGACGACGGCTCCTGGACCCCGGATCGTTTCGAAATCCGCGATCTGAAGGGCGCCACCATCGTGCCCGGCCTCGTGGACACGCACTCGCACATTGGTCTGTGGTCCCGTCCGAACGTTCCCGCGAATGCGGACGGGAACGAGATGAGCGGCCCGGTTCAGTCCGGCATCCGCGCCATCGACGCCCTGCAGCCGGACGATCCTGGCATTCGCATGGCCACCGCCGGCGGCATCACCACCGCGAACGTGATGCCCGGATCCGGGAACGTCATCGGCGGGCAGACGATCTATGTGAAGCTCCGCGGCCGCACCGTCGAGGAGATGCGGGTCACGGGGCAACTCCCGAACGGCGCCGTGATCCTCGGCGGCCTCAAGATGGCGAACGGCGAGAACCCCAAGGGCTACGGCAAGAGCAAACAGCAGGCCCCGTTCACGCGAATGAAAGTGGCGGCCCTCCAACGCGAGCAGTTCGTCAAGGCCCGCGAGTACAAGGCGAAGCGGGACGCCGGCGAGAAAGTGGACCGCGACACGAACCTGGAACCGCTCGTCGAGGTTCTCGAAAAGAAGCGCACCGTCCACTTCCACTGCCATCGGGCGGACGACCTCATGACCGCGGTTCGCATCGCCGAAGAGTTCGGATTCGAACTCGTGCTCCAACACGCGACCGAAGGCTACCGCGTGGCCGAGATCCTCGCGAAGAAGAAGATCCCCGTTTCGCTCACGCTCGTGGACAGCCCCGGCGGCAAGGCCGAGGTCATGGGCCTTCTCGAGGAGAACGCCGCGATCCTGGACAAGGCCGGCGTCGCGGTCACCATCAATACGGACGATTCCGTCACGGAGTCGCGGTTCTATCTGCGAACCGGCGCGATCGCGGTCCGCGGCGGGATGAGCGAGGCGGCCGCCCTCCGCGCCCTCACCATCACTCCCGCGAAACTCCTGCACCTCGATCACCGCGTCGGCTCGCTCGAAAAGGGGAAGGACGCGGACTTCGTGATCCTGAGCGGTGCGCCGTTCTCGACCTACACGCACGTGCTGGAGACGTTCATCGAAGGCAAACGCGTCTTCGACGCGGCCGACCCCGCACAGACCGGCTACCGCGACGGCGGCTTCGCGCTCCCCGAGAAGGAACGCGTGCGGATGCCGATGCTCGCCGAGAGAATCCGCCGCGAACAGGGTCCCGAGCCGAAGCGAGCCTTCAACGGCAGTGGCGACGAGGGCAAGACGATGCTCGCCATCACCGCGGACTTCGTTCACACGGCCTCGGACCGCGGCACGATCCGGGACGGCGTCGTCATCGTGAAGGACGGTGAGATCCTCTTCGTGGGATCGAAGGCCGCCGTGACCCTGAAGGACGTCCGCACCGTCACCGCGAAGCATGTCACGCCCGGGCTCATCGATTCGTTCGCGATGTCCGGGCTTTCCGGAGCATGGAACATTCCCGCGGATCAGGATCAGGACGAACTCAGCGATCCGAATCAGGCCGATCTCCGCGCGATGGACGGCTTCAATCCGCACGAACCGCTGTTGGAGTTCCTCCGCGCCAATGGCATCACCATCGTCCACGCCTCGCCCGGACGGGCCAATGCGATTGCGGGCCAGAGCGGCGTCTTCCGCACCGAGGGGAACACGGCCGAAGCGTGCGCGTTGAAGAGCCCCGGCGCAATCCTCGTGAACCTCGGCGAGGTTCCGAAAGAGAGCTACCGCGGCAAGGGCCCGCTCACGCGGATGGGCGTGGCCGCGCTCGTTCGCAAAGCGTTCTCCGATGCGGACGCGTATCGCACGAAAGCCGCCGCCCCGAAGAACGCGAAGCACGACGCCCTCGTGCCCGCGCTCGAAGGCAAGGTTCCGGTGTACTTCGCGGCTCATCGGGCGGACGACATTTCGACGGCGCTGCGGCTTGCGGCCGAGTTCAAACTCAAGCCCGTGATCGCGCTCGGCGCCGAGGCCTATCGCATGGCGGAGGAATTGAAGAAGGCGCGCGTGGCGGTCGTCGTGCATCCCACGATGCAACGGGCGGCTTCGAGCATGGAGACGCTTCACGCGTTCACGGGGAACGCGGCGAAGTTGGCCGAGGCCGGCGTTCCGTTCACGATTTGCACCGGCTTCGAGGGATACGTTCCGAAAACGCGAGTGCTTCGACACGAGGCCGCGATGGCGTCCGCGAACGGGCTCGGGCCGGAACGCGCTCTCCGCGCCGTCACCATCGACGCCGCCAAACTCCTCGGAGTGGACGCGAAACACGGCAGCATCGAGAAGGGGAAGGTGGCCGACCTCGTGCTCTACGACGGCGACCCGTTCGAACACGCCACGCACGTGACTCGCACGCTGATGAAGGGCGAGACCGTGTTCAACCGCGAGGATTATCTGAAGCTGCCGTTCGAGCGTCGGATCCTGCCTTTGCTCGGCGGCGGAGGCGGCACCGGTTGCTGCCTCGGTCTCTGGTGATCACCTCAGCGGAAGCAACAGAGCCGTGCCGTCCTCGAGGGCGACGGCGAGGGTGCGGCCGTGGGTCGAGAAGGCGAGAGCGGTCACGGTGCGCTGGAATCGGAAGTGGTGAGCGGCTTTGCCCGTGGCCGCGGAGTAAACGTGGAGGTGGCCGTTGAACGTGCCGACCGCCACGGTCGATTCGTCCGCCGCGATCGCGACGCTGGCCGGGCGGCCCTGCTGGCCGGTCCGCGAGAGAAACGGATTCGGCTTCTCGCCCGCCACCTCGTACACGACGGACGGCGCCGGGCTGCCGGGCGCGAACCGGCCAGCGGTGCGGAACGCCCCGATCAGATAAAGTCGCTGCGATTCGGGGCCGAACACGCCGGCGACCGCGTCCGCGGTCACGTTCGGAGGCGTGTCGTAGGCCTGCTGCAGCTTCCCGTTTGCGGTCGCTAGTTGCCGGATCATGTTTTCGGGGCCGAAGACGATCACGGAGGCGCCGTCTGGCGCGACCGCGATGCCGGTGACGCCGCCGCTCGGGTGTTCAAGCCGCTGCAGGACTTTGCCCGTTTCCAGATCCACGCGTGCGAGCCGCTCCTCGGAATCGGCGGGAACCACGATCGCGGTTTTGCCGTCCGGCAGGATCGCGACGCGTTCCACGTTCCAGTCCAGAGGCGTCGTTCGCATTCCCGAGTCGGCCCAAACCTGCACCTTGCCATCGTTCACGCACGCGGCCGTTCGGCCGTCCGCGGCCAGCGTCGCAGCTTCATTGTCCGGCACCGTCATCGAAGCGAATCGGTTCGTCCGTTGAAGTGCGGGGAGTTCCCACTCTTCGGGCGGCTGATTGAAACGGGTCACGATCAGGCGATCGTCCGCGGGCGAGAACGTGAAGTTCGCGACAGTCCCGTTCGCTTCGCCGAGCCGCACGATGGAAGAGTCCGTGAGGTTGTCGTCCCGTTCCGCCGCAAGCAGATCCAGCGGCGAAGGCAGCTTCCGCAGCAGAGCGGCGGCGGCGGTCCCGGGCGCGGTCGTGAGGTTCTTGGCGCGAAAGGCCAGCACGCGAGCCCGCAACGCGGCACGATCCTCGCCCGGTGTCTTCTCGGCGGCGCGGAGGGCCTTCAACTCGTCCGCCGATTCTTCCGCAGCGGGAACCGCTTCGGCCACTGGCGGCTCCGCGGTCGATTTCCCCTTCATCACGAAGAAGACGCTCACGGAGAGCGCCACGAGCGCCGCCGCGGCGGTGAACCACCACACGGCCGCCCGTCCCTTTCCCTCCGGTTTCACGCTCGATCTCGGAATCGGATTCACGCCCGAAGCCGAAGGGTCGTTCGCAATCAGCAGGTCGAATTGCGATTGCCAGTCGTCCACGACGACGGCGGTCGTCGCGGTCGCGGTCGGGATGGCGCCCGGTTCGGATCCCGGCCGCAGGGCGAGGAGCGCGTCGATCAGTTCCTGCGGTTCCTGGAAGCGGTCCTCGGGCCGCTTCGCCATCAGGCGGTTCACGATGGCGGCGAGCGAGGTGGGTGTCGGCCCGCGCGGCAGGACGAGCGGCGGGATCGGCGCCGTCGTGTGCTTCAGCAGCTTCTCCACGGACGATCCGTCGTACGGAGTGCGGCCCGTGAGCAGGTAGAAGAAGGTGCAGCCGAGCGAATAGAGATCGGCTCGAATGTCGACACCGTGCGGATTGCGGGCCTGCTCGGGCGGCATGAAATCCGGAGTGCCCAGCATGACGCCGTCCCGCGTGAGATGGCCCGCCTGCGAGTCCGCGCTCGGCTGTTCGTGCAGCGAGTTCGACAGGCCCAGATCGAGAAGCTTGACGATCTTCGTCTTCTCCTCGCGCATGATGTTCGAGGGCTTGAGGTCGCGGTGGATGAGCCCGCGTTCATGGATGTGCCGCAGAGCGAGGGCACACTGATAAATCACGAGGCAGGCGTCCGCCACCGAGAGGGTGCCTTCGCGGCGGACGGTCGCGGTCAGATCTTCACCCGGCACGTATTCGGTGGCGAGGTACAGTTGCGAGCCGACCTGTCCCGCGTCCAGCGCTTTGATGATGTGCGGATGATTGAGGTCCGCCGTGAGTTGAATCTCGCGAAGGAATCGCTTGGCGACCAGCTTCGAGGCGATCTTGTCCGCACGAATCACCTTCACGGCGTCGATGCGGTCCAGACGGGTGTGCCGAGCCTTGAACACGGCGCCCATGCCGCCTTCGCCGAGCCGCGAGAGCAAAATGTAGTGGCCAAACAGGAGCCCGGACGATTTCCCGGCGAGCAGCACCTCGGCTTGGAAGGGCGTGATCCAGCCCTTTCCCGTGAGCCGCTGCACGATTTTCTCGGGCCCGGGAGCCGATTTCACCGCGGCGGCCTCGACCCGAGCCAACTGCTCGGGCGAGAGCAGCGGCAGGCTTCGCAGGTCCGCGAGAACGGATTCGGAGGTGGGCCGGCCCATGGAATCCCGAGGTAAATCGTCACCGATCTCAATTCATAGCTTGAACTTCGCCGTCGCGTCGGGAGGATTTACCCCGGCTGAAAGTTTCCGGTTTCCGAGCTGTACCCCTCCACGACGATGAAAATCGCGTTTATCACGTCCGGCGCCGCGGGGATGTTCTGCGGAAGCTGTATGCGCGACAACACGCTCGTGACCGCACTCCGTGGCCTCGGGCACGACGCTCTGCTCCTCCCCACTTACACCCCGATTCGCACGGACGAGCCCGACGCCAGCGAAAGCCGCGTCTTCTTCGGAGGCGTAAATGTGTACCTCCAGCAGAAGTCGTGGCTCTTCCGCCACACGCCCCGCGTGCTCGATCGCCTCTTGAACTTCAACTCGTTGCTCAGGTATGTCTCGCGGTTCGCGGTGCGCACGAAATACTCCGAGCTCGGGCAATTGACCGTCTCGATGCTCCAGGGAACGGACGGCAAGCAGCGCAAGGAGGTCGCGAAGCTCGCCGAGTGGCTGGCGAACGACCATCGGCCCGACGCCGTGATCTTCTCGAACGCTCTGCTTTCCGGCGCCATTCCGACACTGAAACGGGCCCTCGGCACGCCGATCCTCGTGACCCTTCAGGGAGATGACATCTTTCTGGACGCTCTGCCCGAGCCGGACCGCCGAAAGGCCCTCGAACTCATCCGCAAGAACGACACGGACGTGACCGGTTACATCGCCACCAGCCGGTACTACGCGGAGTACATGAGCGACTACCTCGGGGTCAGCCGCGAGAAGGTTCACGTCGTGTATCCAGGGTTGAACCTCGCCGGCCACGGCGGGCCGAAGCCGCAGCGAGACCGCCTCGCCATCGGTTACTTCGCCCGCATTGCCCCGGAGAAAGGCTTCCACAACCTCGTGGACGCCTTCATCCGGTTGAAGTCGACTGGGGCCCCAGGTGTCATGCTTCGCGCCTCGGGTTGGCTCGGCGAGAACAACCGCGAGTACTTCGAAGAACAGCTGAAGAAGCTGGACGCGGCCGGGCTGCGGAACGACTTCGAGCACGTGGACAGCCCGACTCACGCCGACAAGGTTCGCTTCCTCAACGGCGTGGACGTCTTCTCCGTGCCCACGACGTACCATGAACCGAAAGGGCTCTACGTGCTGGAAGCATGGGCCAACGGCGTGCCCGTGGTGCAGCCGCGGCACGGCAGCTTCCCCGAGTTGATCGACTCGACCGGCGGCGGCCTGCTCGTAAACCCTGATGATCCCGCGGCATTGGCCGAGGGTCTGAAGGCGCTCCTGGACGATGCCGCCCTCCGGGCGAAGCTCGGCGACGCCGGAGCCGCCGCCGTCCGCGAGCGTTTCACTGCAGCAGCAATGGCCCGAGACACCACCGCCCTCCTCGAACGATTCGTGGCCCCAACATGAGCTTCACCACGACCCGCCGCGTCGAGTTCGGCGACACGGACATGGCCGGGATCATGCACTTCGCCAACTTCTTCCGCTTCATGGAGTCGGCGGAAACGGACTTTCTGCACGCGCGAGGGCTCTCGGTCAGTTGGCGCGAAGGGGACGTGAAGTGGGGCTTCCCCCGGGTCTCGGCGGCATGCGACTTCCTGAAGCCGGCCCGTTTCGAGGACGTGCTCACCATCGCCGTCACGGTCGAGCGGCTCGGGGCGAAGTCCGTTTCGTACCGCTTCGACTTCACGAATCAGCGTGGAGAATCGCTCGCCGTCGGCCGCATAACGTCCGTTCACTGCCGCTCCTCCGGCCCGGACCACCTTGAATCGATGGAACTTACCCCGGCCATGCGTGAGAAGTTGAAGCCGGGCTGAACACTTGGCCTGCTACAATGCGAATCGTGGAGGGCCAGGACGACGATCTCCGTGTGCGTAGCTAAAACTCGACTGCCCGCTCCGATCGAGCCGATCCGCAAGCCGCGAAGGACGGCTCCGGACAATCCTCAAGGTTGACGACGTACGCCTGACGACCTTCGCGAAGCAATCGGGATGGAAAGCCACGTGAGTGGTGGCTATGCGGAAGCCACGATTTTCGCATCGAAGCGGCCGGTCGTTCGTCTGAGACTGTATGGAGCGGAGCGTGCGTTCAGCGGTTTCGGAATTCCGCGATGATCGGGCGCCCCGCTCCGATTCGGCGCACCTAGAATACATCAACGGCGGCTCGACCGCCGTGCCCGCGTGGAGCCCCCCATGAGCAACACTCCCAACCGTGCCGGCAACTCGACCGGCAAGTCGCGGCGAAAGGAACTCGTCCTCGATCTTCCCACCGCTCGCCAGATGCTGCCGCTCGTTCGCAGCATCGTGATGGACATCGTGAACACCCGTGGCTCGCTCGTGAACCTCGCCCCGGAGCAGGAACGTCTGGACCGCCATCGCCGGGACTTGGCATGGCAGGAACGCCAGCGTCGCTATCAGGTTGGTGAAGAAATCACGGCCGCGGAAAAGAACCTGAACACTGCGGTGAACGAGCTGCAGGGCCTCGGTGTCAGCTTGGTGGATGCGGAATCGGGCGAGGTCGATTTCCCGACCCGGATCAACGGCCGCAGCGCCGCGTTCTCGTGGCGGCACGGCGAAGAACGACTCGAGTTCTGGCACTATTCGGGCGAAGAACTGCGCCGCCCGATTCCGGCCGATTGGCAACTCACCTCGGCCGTGCCGAGCCGTTATCGCAATCAGCCCTGATCGTCGCTATCTTCCACCGGAGCCACGGGCCTGTATGGCTCCGGTGCGGCAGACTCTTCGGCTCGACCCGTCACGTCTCCGCACACCTGATACTTGAAGTTGCCGATCTGCAACTCGTCCCCCGTCACCAACTTGCCTTCGGCCACGCGGGCGCCATTGATCTTCACGCCATTCGTGCTTCCAAGATCGCGAATCACGAGGTAGTCGTTCACTTGGGCCAGGCAGCAGTGCCGCCGGGACACCTTCTTCGAATTCAATTGCACGTCGCACTCCTCGTGACGACCGAACAGCAGAATCGGCTTGTCGATCAAGATGCTCGGGCCGTCCGCGAGCGAGAGCAGATGGGCAGGCATGTCGGATCCGCGGTTGAAGGGTAGACCCAGTCTTTATACCGGACGCTGACCCACCGCGCTCGCAGCCCGATCCGGTGGGATCGGCAGCCGGCTCCGGATCTGCGACTACTCGGGCGGATCGCGTTTGAGCAAATAGGTGGCGAGTCGCTGGCGAAAGGCCGCGTTCGGCGGGGTCCGATGTCCGGTCGGCGGCAGTCCTGCACCCGAGGCCCTCACGAATCGTCGAACCGACTTGACGCGTGCCGCGAGGCCGGGTACATGCCGCGGCATGAACCGGGTACTGGGTCAATTGCGGTTGTACAGCCCGCCCGCGGCGGACGCTCCGCCCGGGGTGCGGGAGCCGTGCGATCCCAATCTGCTCGCCAACCGCGAACTGATTCGTCCCGCCACCTATCGCCACGCCCACCGCCGCCTCGAAGCCTACTCGAAGGAGTGGTTCGCCGAACTCGAAGCGAAACGATATGCCCGCCACGGCCGCTGGCTGGAAGGGGCTCTCGAGTTCGGTCGCCACCCCGGCGAGCCGATCTTGCTCCTCAACCCCGGCCTCGGGTCCGACGCGATCCGCTTCATGCGATGCGGCACTGAAGTCACGCTCGCCATCGGCGAGGGGGACGACCCAAGCCCGATTCTCGCCAATCTCGCAAGGTCCGGGCTCGCCGCTCCGATCGTGAACGTCACGGATTCGCGTTTGCCGTTTCCGGACGGACTCTTCGACGTCGTCGTCTTCAACGCCCTCCACGATTCCTTCGATCTGCCGAAGTTGACGGACGAGTTGTTTCGCGTTCTCAAATGTGGCGGCAAAGTGATCGGGCTCTTTCCGGCGTACTACGACACGGGGTATTGGCAGGACTTGCTTCTGCCGCTCCAGCGCTGGTACTGGCGACGGCCGGCGGATCCCACGACTGCCTCGAAGACCACGGCCCGCGAGCTTCGCCGCACGTTTCACCGCTTCACCGAGAACAAGGTCTTCAAGCGGCACTTGAGGCGATCCGAACTTCCGCACCTGATCCGACTCTGGCCGCTCGTGCTGCTCGAGCGGTTCTATGGTCGCGTGCTCGTGATCAAGGCGCGGAAGCCGATCTCGGCGGCGCGGGTCATTCAAACCGCGGAACCGGCAGAAGCCGTCGCCGCGTGAGTCGTCAATTCTCTTCGCCGTCCGCGTCTTCGGCCGTCGGGTGATGCTTGCGGATCATTTTTCGAACGGTGGCTCGGGCGAGGCCGAGCCAACGGGCGGCCACGAGCCTATTCCAGTCGAGTTGGCGGAGCACTTCGTCCAGCAAGGCCGGCTCCAGCGCGTCGATCAGCTTCTGGTGAAGGTCCTCAGGTTCTCCGCCGCCGCGAGTTTGTTCGCGTGTCCATTCCACCACGAGCGAACGAAGGCGATCCTCGATCGTGCCCGCGGCACCGGCCTCGGTGGGCGCCGGGAAGTGGTCCGGATGAAGCGGGCCTCCGCGGGCGACGATCGCGGCATGTTCCAACGCGTTTCGCAACTCGCGCACGTTGCCCGGCCACGGCCGCGTTTGCAGGAAGCGAATGGTTTCAGGCGGAAGGTTCGATCCGGCGCCGAGTCGTCGGAGGAAGTGATCGGCGAGCAGCGGGATATCGTCGGTTCGATCCCTCAGCGGCGGCAGGTGAATCGGATAAACGTTGAGACGGAAGAAAAGATCGTGGCGGAAGCGGCCGTCGCGGACCGCGGCGGAGAGATCCCCGTGCGTGGCCGACACGATGCGGACGTTCACTGGCGCGGCCTGATTCCCGCCGACGGGGAGCACCTCCTGCCGTTCCAGCACGCGGAGCAACTTCGCCTGAACGGGAAGGGGAATGTCCGCGAGTTCGTCCAAGAACACGGTGCCGCCTTCGGCGAGGGCGAGGAGCCCGGTTCGGGGCTTCTCGGCGCCGGTGAATGCGCCCTTCACGTGGCCGAAGAGTTCGCTCTCCACGAGATTCGGGTTCATCGCGGCGATGTGGACGGGAAGGAATGGCTTGTCGCGGCGCGGGCTGTTCGCATGCACGGCACGGGCGACAAGTTCCTTCCCTGTGCCGCTCTCGCCCGTGATCATCACGCACGCATCGGTCGGGGCCACGAGCGCGATGCGTTTGAAGATGCCCTGCATCGCGGGGCTTCGGCCGACGAGCGCATCCGGGGACGAGTCGTGGTCCGGGTCCGGAGCGTCGGAGGAATCGTCGTGCCGTTCGGTGGCCCGCTTCGCGACGTCGAGAGCCTGGGCGAGATCGAACGGCTTGGCGAGGTAATCGAAGGCGCCTCCGGCGACCGCTTTCACGGCCGTGTTCAGATTGCCGTGCGCCGTCATCACGATGATCGCGGCGCGGGGCGCCACCGCCCGAAGTTCCGCCAGCGCCGTGAGTCCGTCCATGCCCGGCAATCGCACGTCGAGGAAGATCACGTCCGGCCGGGCGCCCGCCCTCCGGATGCCGTCTTCCGCGGACGGGCTCACCGCGACCTTGCACCCGGCCCGCTCGAATGCTCGCTTCAACGACCACGCGATGGGTTCTTCGTCGTCGACGATCAGGATGTTGGACGGCATCCGGGAATTGTAGCAGAGCGGATTCGGGGAAGGGCTCACTTCGTGAGGCCGTAGCCCTTGATCTTGCGGTCCAGCGTGCTGCGTTCGATGCCGAGGATCGCGGCCGCCTGCGACTTGTTCCAATCGGTGTGTTTCAGAGTGTCCAGGATGTGGCGCTTCTCGACCTCTTCGAGGGACTCCGGCTTGTAGGTCGCGACGTGCAGGCTCTCGCCGGTCGACGTCCCGAGGTCGATCTGCGAGAGCCAGATGTCCGCGGCGTCGATCTGCGGTCCGACGCCGAGGGCGACGGCGCGTTCGATCACGTTGCGAAGTTCGCGCACGTTGCCGGGCCACTTGTAGGTCGAAAGCTTGCGGAGAGCCGCGTCGGTGAAGCCGCGGATCTTGCGGCCGGTCTCGCGGACGAAGCGCTTCAGAAAGTGCTCGGCGAGGAGCGGCACGTCGTCCAGCCGCTCGCGGAGCGCGGGCACGTCGATCTGCACGACCTGCAAACGGAAGAAGAGATCGCGGCGGAAGCTGCCCTCGCGAACGGCTTCCTCCAGCGGCCGATTCGTGGCCGCGACGACGCGAACATCCACGCGGATCGGCGTGTTTCCACCGACGCGTTCGAAGGGGTGCCCTTCCAGCACGCGGAGAAACTTCGCCTGCGTGGACAGAGCCATTTCGCCGATTTCGTCCAGGAAGATGGTTCCGGCGTCCGCGGCCTCGAACTTTCCGATCATGCGTTCGGTGGCGCCGGTGAACGCGCCCTTCTCGTGGCCGAAGAGTTCGCTTTCGAGCAGGGTCTCGGTGAGGGCCGCGCAGTTGAGGCAGACGAACGGCTGCTCACGGCGCGGGCTCGTGTCGTGAATGGCGCGGGCCACGAGTTCCTTCCCGGTGCCGCTCTCGCCGCGAACGAGCACGGTGGCTCGCGTGTCCGCCACGAGCCGCACCTGGGCCTCGATCTGGCTCAGCGCCTCGCTCTGGCCCACGAGGTCGCTCTCGAGCTTGAGTTGCTGCTTGAGGCTCTTCACCTCGACGGAGAGCGTGGACTGCTTGCGAAGGCGATGCCACACGGTCCCGAGTTGCCGGGCGGCGGCGAGCGTGAACTCGAGATCGTCCGGATTCAGCGGCGCGTGCTGCGACGTGCGGTACAGGTGAAGCAGACCGAGCACCTGCTCCTCGAACAGAATCGGTGCGCAGATCAGGCTCGCGATTCGCAACTCGGCCACGCTGTCCCGATCTTTGAGCGTGCGATCGAGCGCGACGTTCTCCGCGAGCACGGCCTGCTTGCTGGAATGCACCTCATGGCTGACGAAGTTCGAAACCTTGTGATAGGTCTCGGCGCCGGCTCCGCGGTGCCGATAAACCACGGGTTCGAACTCGCGGCCTTCCTTCAGAGCCAAAACGGCGCAGACTTCGGCAGGTGTCGCCCGGAATATCGCGTCCACCACCAACTCGCCGAGTTCGACGGGATTCGCGGCGTCCGCCATGTCAAGGGCGAGGCGGTAAAGCACGGAGAGGGCTTGGGCCGGAGCGACACGCGTATCGCACTTCACCGGCTCGGCGACTGGCGTGGCACCGGGCGGCGGAGCCGAGGGCGGCAGGTACCGCGTGTTCCCGAGCCGCCGCTTGATCTCGAGCCCGTCCCCGCCTTTCTCCGGCTTCGTCGGCCGCGATTGCGGCATGTCCGGAAGCTGCGTGAGGTCTTCGATGAAGACGAGTTGCACGCGGCCGATCCGCACTTCGTCCTGCGGGACGAGCCGGCGATCTTTTCGAAGCTGTTCGGCGTTCAGAAAGGACCCGTTCAGGCTGCCGAGATCGCGGACGAACCAGCCGCCTTCCGCGGGGTACACTTCGGCGTGCTCGCGGCTGCACAAGTCGTCCCGCAGCACGATGCGGTTGGTCGGAGCGCGGCCCAGCGTGTACCGCGTCCCGTCGGTCAGCGGGTAGACGTCGCCGAAGCCGTCGTCGCGGCGGACGACGAGAAAGCCAGTGGGGTTCGCGGCCGCCATTCTCTCACGATAGAACGGCCCGCGGGTTTGTCACGTGGCTCGGCCTCATGCGATCGATGAGGATGTGTGTCGAATGGACTTGCGGCCGCAAGCCGCCGCGTGTCGGCGGTCGCTTTCTCAATTCGAGTTCGGTGTGCGAGCGGCCGGGCACCGCAGTTCGCACTCGAGTTTCTCCGCCCGGCGTTCCAGTTCGCGGCGGTCCGACCACCACGCGAAGCCGATGCCGGCAAAGGCGACGACCAGGATCGCGGCCGCGGCGTCCGCCCGGAGTCGCAGCAGGCGCCACTGTTCGGCTGAGCGGGCTTCGAGCGAATGCCGTTCCCGCGCCTCGGTGGCCGCCCGCTTCCGTGCTTCCTTGGCCTTCGCCGCGAGCACGGCCCGCTGGCGTTCCGCCGAACGCAATCGCTCCTCGACACCCAGCCGATACGCCTCCACAAGCGCGGCCACGGCTCCGGCATCGGGCGGACGATCCGCCGCCTTCGGAGCGAGGCACCACTTCGCGAGGTGAATCAACTCCGCGTCCGCGGAACTCGCATCCAGCCGGGCAAAGGCTTCGCTCAGGTCCGCGATCTGGGCCCGCTTCACGACTTCGATCACGCTCGCGCCGATGTACGGCGGCTTCCCCGTGAGAATGGTGCAAAGGATGCCACCCAACGAGAAGACATCCGCACGCAGGTCCACGCGGTTCCATGCGCCCTGAGCCTGTTCCGGCGGCATGTACGCGGGGGTACCCATTGCTTCGCCGATCCGCGAGAGATCGAACTCGACCGGTTCGTCGAAGTGCGTGTCGCCGGTGCCGCCGCGGGTGGCCGAACACGGATCGACTGCGGGGGGCGGTTCCGGCTCGTCCTTTCGGGAACTGGAGCGGGCGAGCCCCCAGTCCATGACCTGCACTTCGCCGAAGGCGCCGACCATGATGTTCGCCGGCTTCAGGTCCCGATGCATGATCCCCAAGGCGTGGGCGAAACCGACCGCCTGGCACACTTGAGCGAAGATCTGGATCAGGCCCGGCGCGTCGAACGACGTGAGGTCGAGGTCTTCGGTCGATTCGGTACAGGGTCGCTGCTCGCGGGCGGCGAGCACCGCGGCGAGCGTGCGGCCCTTGATCAGTTTCATGGCGAGGAAGGGGCGGCCGTCCACGAGTTCGCCCAGTTCGTAAACGGGCGGGATGCCGGGGTGCGGCAGGCGGGCCGTGATGCGGGCTTCGCGTACGAAGCGCCTCACGACCGCGAGGTTGTCCGTGCCGCCGGGGAGGAGCGTCTTGATCGCGACTTCACGCTTCAGGACGAGGTCCCGCGCCGCAATCACGACGCCCATCCCGCCACGGGCGATTTCCTCGCCCATCTCGTAGCCGGCGACACGGATGACTCCGTCGGGCGGGTGCGTGCCGCTCGCCTGCGGCGCGTTGCGAGTGCGAAGCGGGTCGCCGGTGGCGTGGGCCGCCGTCGCGTTGAATGAACGATCCATGTCCGACATGACGTGACGCAATCTTTCCGACGGGTGCTTTCAGTTTGGCTCGCGGAGGGAGCCGCGGCCACGGTCGGCGGGGCGGTTTGGGGAAGAATTTCGCCGCCGCGCAAACCGGGGTTGTCGCGCGGGGCTAGCGCGGGTATCTGCCTCGCCTCAACGAATGCGTCTCGGTCCGATACGAGGGTTGCAGCCATGCGATGGTCCTGCTTGGCGGCGCTGGCGTGTGCAATGTTCGCGGATGTGGTGGCGGCCCAGCCGTTGCCTCCGTCTCGCCCGGCGGAGTTGCCGCCGCTCGGGTCGCTTCCGCCGCGCGCAGTGGACGCCCCGCGGCCGGCCGAGGCAGGTCTCAAGGATCTCACGCCGCCGGGCTTCGCCACGGACGCGCCCGCCGTTCACCCCGTGTACCGCGACACGCCGGGGCACTTGAATCCCGCGGCGCCCGAGGAGGGCGGTCCCTTCGCCACCGCCGAGTTCCTCGTGCTCCGCGCCCGCCGCGCCGCCTTCGACTACGCCATCCCCGGCGACACGAGCGGCCTCGTGCCCGTCGGCCCGATTCGCAATCTGAACTACGAACTGCAAACTGGGCTCCGTGCGGAACTTGGCCACCGCTTCGGCCACTCCGGGTGGGAAGCCTTCTTCACGTACAGCTACTACCACACGGCAGCGGGCGACTCGCTGACCGCGCCGCCGGGGCAGGTCGTCTTCCCGACGCTGACGAAGCCGGGGCTCACGAACACGGCGACGTTCGCCAGCGCCGCCGCCGGGTTGGACTTCAACACCTACGACCTCGCTCTCGGCAAGCGTTTCACTCTGGACCCGCACCTCGCGGTGCGGCTGTACGGCGGTGTTCGCTTCGCCGCGATCCAGCAGAGCTTCGACGCGTTCTACGAAGGGCTCGACGCCCGCAGCGCCGCCGTGAATCTGAACTCGAAGTTCCAGGGCTTCGGGCCGGTCTTTGGGGGCGAAGCGGTGTGGGCCGGGTACAAGGGGTTCCATCTGTATGCTCGAGCGAGCGGCGGCCTGCTCACCGGCCAATCGGACAACCCGTACCTCGAATCGAACAGCGCGGGGAACACGTTGTACGCCAGCACGGCGAACGACATCCGCAAGGTGGTTCCGGTCGCGAGCGTCGGCCTTGGCGCCGGGTGGCAATACCGCACGGTCTCGGTTCGCGTGGGCTACGAGATCACCAACTACTTCAACGTGATCGACCAGCCGCGCTTCACGGACGACGTGGGTCTCGGCAAGATCACGACCCGTTCGTCCGACCTTTCGCTGGAAGGCCTCGTCGTGCAGCTCGGCCTCGCGTTCTGATTTGGCGGCCACACAGGCGGGGTGACTGACTTCGAAGGAAGTTGCCCCCGAAAGTTGCCCCGGCTGGAAGCCGGGGCCACCCAAGAGCGGCTCCGTTGCCAAAATTTGTCGGCGCACATCAAAAATGCGAGTCCTCGCATTCCGCGGGTTCGTGAACTATAACACTGATTGGAGAACGGCCGCGCCGTCCGCGAGACCCTGCGCCCATGAGCCCGGACACGCTCGATCAACCGACCCAACTCGGCAACTACGACGTTCTGTCGAAGATCGCCGAGGGCGGGATGGGCACGGTCTACAAGGCGAAGAGCCGCGTCACGGGCGATATCGTCGCGGTGAAAGTCATTTCTCCGGGCCCGGCTCGCAACCCCGTCGTACTTCAGAGGTTCGAGCGAGAGTTCCTCGCCGCGAAGGTGCTCGATCATCCGAACGTGGTGCGGGCGCTCGAATACTGCACCACCGGCCCGCATCCCTTTCTCGTGATGGAATTCGTGGACGGCGAGTCGCTCGGGCAGCGGATCGAGCGGACCGGAGCCGTTGCGGAAGAGGAAGCTGTGGGCCTGATTTCGCAAGTGTGCGATGGCCTGCAGCGAGCCCACAAGCAGGGCTTGGTTCACCGCGACGTGAAGCCCGACAACATCATGGTGAATCAGGACGGAGTCGCGAAACTCACGGACATGGGCCTGGTGAAGGAAGTCGAGAACGACCTGAACCTGACGAAGACGGGCCGCGGCCTTGGCACCCCGCACTACATGGCGCCCGAACAGTTCCGCAACGCCAAGAACGTGGACGTCCGCGGCGACGTGTACAGCCTCGGGGCCACGCTGTACGCCCTGGTCACCGGTACGGTGCCGTTCGAGAATTCGAACCCGCTCGATTGCTGGATGAAGAAGATTCGCAACGAGTTTCCGGCGCCGAGGGAACTGAACAAAGCCGTGTCCGAGCGGGTGGACTGGGCCATCCGGCGGGCGATGAGCGCGGAGCCGAGCCAGCGGCCCGCAAGTTGCCGCGAGTTCATCGAAGATCTCACGGGCCAGAGCCGTCCGTCCGCCACGCCGTCGTCCACGGCCATTCCCGTCGGCCGGGCCGACGTCTGGTACATGGTGTACAAGGACGAATCCGGGCATACTCACACCGTGAAGGGAGCCACGGAGGGGATTCGCAAAGCGCTCAAGGACAACTTGCTCGGCGACGCCACGAGCATCCTCGTGGGTCGATCCAAGACGGGGCAATTCGTGCCGATCGGCAGCGTGCCCGAGTTCCGCGATCTCGTGGTGGCGCCCGGCGCGGTCGAGTTGGGGAAGAAGACGTCCGGTTCGATGACGAAGCCGACTGTGCCGGCCGCCAGCCCGCAAGTGCTGATCCCGACTCCGGGCGCGCAGGACGGTCACGCCGAGACGGTGGCGTATGGGGCGAATCATTCGACGCCGCTGCCGCAGTCCGTTCCCATGGCCCGCAAGAAGCCCAAGCCGAAGAAGAAGTCGTTCGACTGGACGCCAGTGGCTCTCGGCTTCGTGGCGTTGCTCTCGGCCGTCGCCGGGTACTTGCTCTTCTTCCGATGAATGGTGCCTTCCCGGCGGCGTCGTGGTAGATTATTCTCCAGTCGCGTTTCATTCCCCACATCGTTCTCGGGGGCGATCATGCTTCGAACGCTTGCCGCGGCTTTCGCCGTGGCGCTCTTCACGACCCCGTCCCGCGCCGCGGACGAAAAGGCGATCGATCTGGCTGTCGAGAAGGGCAAAGTTTGGTTGAAGGCTCAGTTCGCCACGGGCAAGAATGCCGCGGCAGGCAATAATGGGCACAACTTCGGCATCGGTCCGGCGGCCCTCGCCGGCATCACGCTGTTGGAAGCGCGCGTGCCCGCGGACGATGCGACTATCAAGGCAATCACGGCCGCGGTCCGAGAAGCGGCGTACACCGAGCACCAAACCTATCAGGCCGCGCTCTGTCTGATGTTCCTCGACCGGCTCGAAGATCCGAGCGACGTGCCCTTGATTCAAGTTCTCGCTTACCGCATTCTCATGGGTCAAAACTCGGCCGGCGGTTGGAGTTACCATGCGTGCGACACCGTGCCTCCCGATCACGCGGCATGGCTGAAGGCCAACTTGAAGGGCGACGCGAAGAAGGCGGTCAAGCCGCGAGTGTTTCCGGAAGTGCTGACTTACGCCACCTCGATCAAGAAGTCGGGCGCCAACGGGATCGACGACAATTCCAACACGCAGTTCGCGATTCTTGGGCTCTGGTCGGTCCGCAAACATGGTGTTCCCGTCGATTCCGCGTTGGACTTGGTCGAGAAGCGTTTTCGTGGTTTGCAGGATGCACAGACCGGCGGATGGGGCTACATGGGACCGGTCCTTGGCGGAGGGCCCTCGCCTGCGGGAACATCCACGGCTTCCATGACGTGTTGCGGACTGCTGGGACTCGCGACCGGCAACGCTCGCCGATTGGAACGCAAAGTCCGTGTGGACCCGATTCCAAACAAGGGGCCCGCGTCCAAGGACGATCCCTTCTTCAGCACGCCCGCCAAGAACGAGAAGCCGGCTGAAAAAGCACCCGAGACTCGAGATCCGGCCGCCATTCGCGCGTTGGCGGGCTTGGGGGGAGCTATCGATCAGTTCGTTCAGAATGGCGGCCTCCTGAACCCCAACGGTCGCCACGGCGACCGCGACTACTACCTGCTCTGGTCGATCGAACGCGTGGGCGTGATCTACAACGTGGACAAACTGGGTGGAATCGACTGGTATGCAGTTGGATCCGACGCACTCGTCAAGGCCCAACTTGCCGACGGAAGTTGGCCGGACAAATCCTATGGCTCCGATGTGAACACCTGCTTCGCGCTGCTGTTCCTGATGAAGGCGGACTTGCTTCGCGATCTTTCGAACAAGTTCCGCAACCCGAAGGACAATGAACTCCGCGCGGGCACCTCCGGTTCCGTGCCCGCCACTGGAATCGGGAGCGGCAACACGACGGCGCCCATGCCCAAGGACCTCGGGCCGAAGACGCCCGCGCTCCCGAACGTGACCCAGGACCCGGCCACGAAACTCGCCAACGATCTGCTGCTCGCCTCCGAGGCGGACTGGAGCAAGACCGTCGAGAAACTGCGAGACGCGAAGGGGGGCGACAACACCCGCGGCCTCGCGATCGCCATTCACCGCCTGGACGGCGACCGCAAGAAGGAAGCACGCGAAGCCCTCGCCGAGCGGCTGACGCGCATGTCCGCCGAGACCCTGAAAGGCATGATGACGACCGAGGACTCCGAGATTCGACGCGGCGCCGTGCTCGCCGCCGCGATGAAGGACGACAAGGCCCACGTGGCGGACCTCATCGATCGATTGCTGGATGAAGACGAAGCGGTGATGCGGGCCGCACGAGCCGGCCTGAAGAGCCTGACTGGCCAGGACCTTGGCCCGAAGAACGGAGCCGGCGCGGACGACCGCCGGGCCGCGGTCGCCGCGTGGAAGGCATGGCACGCGAAGCAGAAGTGAGTCAGCGCTTCAGGATCTCGAGCGTGGCGGCGTGCAGTATGCCGTTCGTCGCCAGCACGTCCGGGGTTTTCGTGGTCGGCGTGCCGCTCCAATCGGTGAACGTGCCGCCGGCCTCCTCCACGATCGCCTTCAGCGCCGAGACGTCCCACTCGTGGACGCCGTGTTCCAGCATCAGGTCGCAGCACCCTTCCGCGAGCAGCGTGAAGCCGTAGAAGTCCCCGAAGCCGCGCTGCCGCTGCGTTCGTTTCACCAACTCGAGGAACGTGGCTTCACGGCCCGCACCCTGAAACCAGCGGATGCTCGAGTAGCACATCAGCGAGTCCGCGAGAAGGGGCGTGTCCGACACGCGAATACGGCGGTCGTTCACGTGGGCTCCGTCGCCACGCAGCGCCCGGTACGTTTGCCCCAGCACGGGAAGGTACGCCACGCCGCCGATCTGTTCGTCCTTGTATTCGAGGCCGATGAGCGTGGCCCAGATCGGAATGTGCCGCACGAAGGACCGCGTGCCGTCGATCGGGTCGATGACCCAGCGGAAGCCGGACGGCCCGGGTTGGTCGCCGAACTCTTCGCCGAGAAAGCCGTCGCTGGGGAACCGCTTCGCCACCTCGCCGCGGATGATCTGCTCGGCCTCGCGGTCCGCGATGGTGACCGGGCTCGCATCCGCTTTCTTCTCCACTTCGAAGGTCGACTCGTAGTATCGCCGAGCGTGGTCGCCGGCGGTGCGGGCGACCTCGACGGCCAGTTCATAACGCGTGCGCCATTCGGCGTTCATCGGCGATTCCTCTCCCTCGGGCGAGAGGGAATTGTAGTTCTCAGCCGACGAAGATTCCTCCGATCATCCCGATCGTGAGGCTCGGATCGATGGCGAAGAAGTCTGCGGTGAGGGCCATCGCGGAATCGTACGCCTGGACGCGGGCGGCACCGCCGAGACCGGCGCCCACGACGAGGATCGGATCCGCCGGGTTCGAAAGCGCGACCCGCACGCCACCGGAGAACGTGCTTTCGTAAGCGAAGAAGCTGGCGGTCTGCGTGACGTTCGAACCGCTGACCTCGAAGGTTCGGACGTTCGGTCCTCCCCCCGCGTTCGGTCCGACCGCGATGGTTCCGTTCGCCGCCGCGACATAAAGGCCGCCTGTGAAACTCGGGTCGAGCGCGACGAAGCTGTTCGCCAGAGTGAAGCTGCCGCCGCGGAAGACGTTCACGAGCGGCGGCCCGCCGGCTCCCGTGCCCGTCACGATGTCCAGGATGCCGTCGCCCGTGATTTCGCCCACGGCCACGGTGGCGCCGCCGGGGAAGGTCGAGCCGTAAGCATAGAAGGAGGTGATTTCGGCCAAGCCATTCGCGCCGTCGAAGACCTTCACGTGCGGTCCGCCGCCGGGGCCTGCGGAGACGATCAGATCGGCGACGCCGTCTCCGGTCACGTCGCCGGCCGCGACGTAGACGCCACCCGTGAACGCGGACGAGAAGGCGAAGAAGTCCGCGAGGTCGCCGCCCTGGCTGCCGACGACTCGGATCCGCGGCCCGCCGCCCGGGCCCGCTCCGACGATCACATCCTCCACGCCATCCCCGTCGATATCCGCCGTGGCGACTCGCACGGCTCCGGTGAACCCCTCGAACGCCTGGAAGGCGTCTCGAAAGCTTCCGTCGCCGTTGTACAGCACGACAGTGCCGTTACCGCCTTCGCCCTGTCCGACGGCCAGCACGTCCGCCACGGTTCCGAGCGCGACGCTCGGCGCGAACTCGGACGTGTTCGCGAAGGTGAGATCGGTCGCGGTCGCGGTCAGAGCCGCGCCGGCGACGACCCCCGCCGGGGTGGCGAACGACGAACCGAAGGTCGCGGCTCCGTCCGGATCCGTCGTCGCGTCCAGGGAGCCGAGAAACACCTGAGAGCCGTTCGTGGACTCGACCAAGAATTCGATTCGGTAGACCGTATTGCGGCGAGTCGCGAGGCCGCCCTCGACCACGATCGTGTCGCCCTGGAACGTGGCGGCGCCGAGGGTGGGGAAGTTCTGGCCGTCGTTCGGGAAGGCCCGCGGATTGAGCCCGTTGGGCGTTGCGCCGTCCGAGGCGAGATCGATTCCGAGCCCGCCGTTGGAGTGGATCGAGTTGCCTTGCACGCGGTTGCCGGTGGAGTCGTCGTCCGCCGCGTCCGCTCCGATGGCGACGCCGATTCCGCCGTTGTGGGCGATGATGTTTCCTTCACCCGCCCCCGTGCCGCCGACCCGGTTCCCGCCGCCATCGACGATCGCGATGCCCGCTCCGGCATTCGGCACGGCTCCGCCATTCTGGCCGACGCCGATTCGAGTCGCGATCACGCTGTGGTTGCTCGAGCCGTCGATGGTGATGCCGTTGCCGAGGTTCCCGCTCACGATCGTGGGCAGGGCCGGATCCGTGGAGCCGATGGTGACGTTCGAAGTGTCTGGTCCGAGATAGATGCCGCCAAGCTGGTTCCCGAGCGTGTTTGGCCCGGCGAGTTCGGCCGCGCCCGCGGAATTGGTCCCGATGTGGCTGAAATTGATGGCGATGTTGCGGGCTTCGCCCTCGACCGCGATCCCGTAACCGCCGTTGGCCGAGATCGTTCCCGTGGGCACGATCGAGAAGGAGGTCTGAATGCCGCCCACGGTGATGGCGCTCGCCGTGCCGCCGATTTCGATGCCGTGGCCGCCATTCGGCATCGGCGAGAAGCCGTCCGTGTTCAGGCCGATCATGTTTTGCACGACCTGCACGCCGCGGGCGTCGCCACTGATCTCGACGCCGTCGTCGCCGTTGCGGGAGATGATGTTCCCGACTTGAAGGATAATGTTGCCGCCGGTGGCCGTGATGTGCCAGCCGTCCACGGCGTTCCCGAGGTTGGTGAAATTCACGAAAGCGCCGACCCCGGTGAAATTGTTCGAGGCGAGGAACTCGCTCACGGCGCCTTGAAGCAGCACGCCGTGGTTCCCGTTCCCGACGACCACGTTGCCGAGCGGAATCGGGCCGCCGAAGAGGGTGTTGCTGGAAGTTCCCTCGATCACGACGCCGTTCGCCCCGTTGCCGACGGGCGTTTCGTCGTTCGAGCCCATTCCGAAGAAGTTGGCTTGGATGGTGGTGGAATTCGAATCGGTGACGCGGAGCCCGTTTCCGCCGTTGCCGCCGACCACGTTGTAATAGATGAACGGATCGAGGGTCGCGATGGTGCCGGCGACAAGGTTGCCGTCCGAGTTCTCGATGACGATGCCGTCGTTCTGGTTTCCGAGGGGCGCGATGCCGGTCGCGTCCGTGCCGATGAAATTGCCGAAGAGCCGGTTCGAGGCGGAGCCGCCGGTGATGCGCACGCCGTCGCCGAGGTTCCCGGAGATGAGATTTCCTTCGGGCGGCCGGGCTCCGGAGAAGTCGGGCGGTGTGGTGCCAGGCGGGTTCCCGGACAGCTTGCCGCCAATGGTGTTGTCCGTGGCGCCGTTCATCAGCAAAATTCCGGGCCCGCCGTTGGGAGCGGCCGTGAGGCCGTCTGCGCTCGTGCCGATCAGGTTGGCCCGAATCACGTTCCCGGAGGATCCGTCGATCGTGAGGCCGGGCCCGGAATTCGAGGCGATGCGGTTCGGAGACTCCACGCTGCCGATGCTGTTCCCCGTGGAAGAGGCCGTGATCAGAATCCCGCCGTTGGCGTTCATTTGAACGACGTTGCCGAGCACCGTGATGTTGTCGTCGTTCAGCGTCAGCCCCATGGTGGAAGAATTCCAGAGAGCGAGCCCTTGCACCGTGGAGCCGGCTGAACCCGCGGCGAAGTTCAGCCCGGCTTGAGAGGCCGCATCCACCGTGATCACTGGGGCGCCGGCATAGCCGGGTGCGGTGGAGCCATCGATGTTCACGGTGTCCGTGATGTCCGGCAACGCGCTCGCGAGGGAGATGACTCCGGAAACCTGGAACGCGATCGTATCCGCGCCTGGCTCCGAGTTCGCGTCGAGGATCGCCTGACGAAGCGACCCCACCCCCGAATCGAACAGGTTCGTCACGTCGAAGATCGCAGGGACGGAGCGATCCTCGAGGCGTTCCAGCGCCCGGATCGCGTGGTGCGGTAGTTTAGGCATGTTCGAGAAACTGGGGTTGATGGGCGAACGTGAGATCACGGCGAGTTTAAAGTAGCTCGCACTTCGGAAACCGCAACCCGGGCAGGCTGGTTCCTCCGTGCCCTCGCGGTTCAGTTCCGGATGATGCAGCGGTCGATGGCGATCATGCGCCGAAGGGCACGGAAGCGGGACAGCAGGCCTCCGCCCGGCGCCTCGAACTTGATCTTTCGCCAAAACTCGGCGGACAGCGGAGAGATCGACTGCGCCACGAACGCCCGCTTGAAGTCCATCTCGTCCATCCGCATCACGAGGTCCGGCGTTCCGGTCGCGGCGGGCACGAGTTCTCCCACGCCGCGACGCAGGAAGAACGTGAAACTCTTCCCCGTGTCCGGGAACTCGTAGCGGATCGTCATGGTGGCGCGAGCCGCCCGCTGGGCATGGATGCGGTACGGTAGCTGACCGAGAAGGTGCTCGATCGGAATGTGCTCGACACTGCGAACGTCCATGGGCACGCGTGCGGCAGGTTCGAGTTCGGAGCGAAGCAACGCCGCGTCGTGCAGATACCAGTGTTTGAAGAGCGGATTCGTGGAGGCGTGGGCGAGCGCGGTCAGCGCCTGGGCTTTGAGCTTGCGAGCGGCGTCGTCCCGCGGATCGGCGGCGAGCAGGAGATCGCCCAGCCACACGGCCCAACGCGGATCATGATTCGAGAGCGCGTCCTTCATCAGCTTGAGAATGGCGTTCGGCCCGCCGAGCCGCGGGATGAGCCGGTTCGAGACATCTTCGGGAGCATGCGGGTCGAGGTTGCTCGAGTTGCCGTCGAACCACCCGAGGTACCCCGAATAGATCCCGCGAACCGAGCCGGCCACCGTGCCGTACCGCTCCTCCAGATACGGGTGCTTCGCGAGATGCTCCGGCAGGCGAATCATCCGGACGAGTTCGTCCGGCGTGTGCCCGCGATTCGCATGCTGAATGACGGAGTCGTGAACGAAGGCGATCGCGTCGCGGTACGTCGTAAGGAGGTCGTGAACGGTGCGCTCCCCGCGGACCGGCTCGGTGTGCCCGAGCACGAGATGCTCCGGAGCCGGATTCAGATAGCGCATGCGATCAAGGGAGTTCAGCCATCCTTCGATCGGGCGCGGCGTGCTGCCGCGGATCGTGTAGAGGTTGGGGAAGGCCTTGTAGATGTTGTCCCCGGCGAGGAGCGTGCGATCGTCCGGCAGCCACACGAAAAGGTGATCGTGCGTCTCGCCGGGCGCCTCGTGCAGTTCGAACCGCACTCCGCCGATGGTGATCGCGTGCGAATCGCGAAAGGTGTGCGTGGGCGGAATCAACGGTGCAAGCGGACCCGGATCGAGCGTGAGGCGCGGGCCGATGCCCGTGGTGTTCACCGCGTGGTCCGGCAATCGAAGGCCGAACTGCTTCGCACCGCGTTCGATGTACGCCTGGCCCAACTTCCGCTGCTGACGGATCTCGTCATGGAAGCGTTCGGTGGCCCAAATCGGCAAGCCAGGCCGCCACCACGCGGACGTTCCGAGCACGTGGTCGGCGTGGGAGTGGGTGTAAATCACGGCGAGGAGTTCGCCGCTCACGTGGGCCGCCAGCGCGTCGCGAATGCGCTCGCCCGCCGCGACGCCGGGGCCGGTGTCGACGAGAACATACCCGCCGTCCACCTGAACGGCGGCACAGTTGCTCATCGCGTAGTCCAAGGCGCAAAAGACGCGCCCGATTCGCTCGACTCGCCCCGTCACGTCTGGCTCCAATGCGAAACCCCCAATTAAGATACCGACCGCGGCGGCCGTCGAATCGCAATTCACGAGCGGTCTCGTTCTTGCGGCCGCGATCACGTCCAAGTATCCTAATCTTCCCAGATTGACAATCGAGGACGCGTCATGCGCGAGCCCAACCCCACGATTGGACCCTTGGCCTTCGCCGTGCCGATGCTGCTGGCCGGGTTGGTCTTCGCGCTCGCGATCGTGGCCGCCGGTTATCGCGACCTGCCGTTTCCCGATTGGGCGCAAGTCGTCCTGTGCTTCGGCCTGCCCGGTGCGTTCGGCGGGATCCTCGCCTCCGTCCAACACATCAACCTGCCGGGCCTTCTGGGCTCGTCCGAAAACGAGCACTGGACCCGTGACCGTGCCCGCAACGTCTTCCTCGCCTTGCTCATCGGTGCGCTGGGCGGCGTCGGCGGCTCCGGGGCCGCGCTGTTCGTCATGCTCGTGGACGACAAGATCAAGTTCCCGATGACGGAAGTCGCGAGGCTCTCCGCGATCACCAGCGGGCTGCTGGGTGGCTTCGTCGGTTTCCAACTGCTGAAACGGGTCGCGGAAGGAGCCCTGAATCCGGCCGCGAAGGCGGAGGCGGAGCAGGCCGGAAAGAAAGCCGCGAGCAAGGTCGCCAAGCAGGTTTCGGATGAACGGGCGGCCTTGAACGAAGCCTTGCTCGAAGCGATGGCTGCGCTTGGAAACCGGAAGTCGCCCAAGGGCAAGTCCGCGATTCGCGAAGTGACGCCGACGCTCGAAAAACTTTACGCCGAGTACCCGGACAACCGCACGGCCGCGATCGTGCTCGCGCGACTGCATCGCTGGGGATCGGGCGACTACAAGAAAGGCATCGAGGTCCTGACGACGTGCCACAAGGCGATGCTCGACGGCAAGGACGACCGCGCTCGCGATATCGCCGCCGTTCTGTTCAACCGAGCGTGCTACTGGTGCCAGCTTTCGAGCGCGGCGAACAATCCGAATGCGGCGGACGAGAAAGCGAATTGCTACAAGGATCTGGAGGCGGCCATCAAGTCCAACGCCAAAGTGGCCGCGGACGCCGCCGATGACGATGACTTCGACCCGATCAAGCGCGAGGAGCGATTCAAGACGCTCCTCGCGGCTCACGGAGTGACGGTGTAAATGAAACGAGCCCGGGTCTCACCGGGCTCGGATCGAATGTTTGGACCGCTCAGCAGTCTTTCTCTTCACGCGGGGTCATGGCAATCTCCTGAATTGAGTTGTCGGTATTTTAACGCGGGATTGCTCCCAGTCAACTCGGGTGTGCGGACAGCGGACAGCCAACAGCCAACTGATTCTGGCGGCGGAGCCGCTCTTGGGTGGCCCCGGCTTCCAGCCGGGGCTACTGTCGGGGCCGCACCCAACTCTCACTCCTGGTGCAGCGGCTTGCCGAGGATCGGTTCGCCGGGGCGCCAGTGGGTCTCGTGGCGGGTCGCGGGGATGGCGGGCGGCCATTCGGGCCGGTAGCTGGGCAGATCCCGCGGCACCGGTGCGAACGGCGACTCCTTCAATCCCGCGCTGGGTCGCAACGCTCCCCCCACCCCGATCAGTTCCGGCCGGCGCGCCACCTTGTCCGCGAAGACTTCGAGATCGCGGCCGATTTTGTCCGCACGGGCAAGCACCTTGGCGAGTGAAGCCGCGGCCGAATCGAGGTTCTGATAGACGCCGGGTTCGGTCAGCAGCTTCTGAACCGTGCCGTTTTCTCGGCCAAACACACGGACCACCTCCCGCACCTCGGCGAGCACCTTGTTCAACGCCGCGGCCGATTCCGCGATATCCTTCACCACCGCGCCGGACTTTTCCGCCAGCGGCTTCGAAAGAGCCCGCACGTCGTTCAGGATGTCGCCGACGGGGGCGGTGCGTTTGTCGAAGTTGCGGATCGCCTTGTCGGTCTCTTCGAGCACTCCCTGAAACGTGGCGGAGAGCTTGAGCACGTTAGCGCTCACGCCGTTGAGGTTCTTGATGAGTTCGGAGATTTCTTTGCGGTTCTCCGGCGAGAGGACTTCGTTCAAGGCTTCGAAGGTGCCGCCGGCGCGGTCCAGCGCGATCCGGGCGGACTTGGCCGCGCCCGTGAGTTCGGGTTCCATGCGCCGCACGGCGACGCGGATGTCTTCGATCGTGGGACGAATCACGCTGATGAGCGTACGCACGTCGCGGATCAACGCAGGCAGGTTGTTCTCGCCTTCAGGTTGGTCCTGGAACGCCGCGATCATGCCGAGCGGCAGCGGCATGCCGTTCCTCGCGATCCCTTGAGGCTTCACGTCTCCGCCGATGAACTTCTGCAGTTTCTCGTTGGTCTTCTTCAGTTCCGGGATGAACTTGCGAACGTCCGAAGCGAGCAGTTCGAACTCGCGGAGTGTCGCTTCGAGTTGAGGCGACACCTTTTCCAGCCGCTCGAAGGACGACACCATCCGATCCAGCGAAGCCTGAGCGCTGGCCAGCACGCCGGACGCGGGCGTGAGCAGGCTTCGCGGCGTGATCGGCGGCACTCCGACGATCTCGGTGCCGGGCGGGTAGTCGTCCCCCTTTGGAAGCGGCGCCGCGGTCGTCGGGTCGAGCTTCGGCAGGAAGTCGATGGCCGTGTCGCCGCTGAGCAGGCCGCGGGTGATCGTCGCGTCTTCGCCCGTGCGCAGCGGGTACTTCGGGTCGATGGCGATGTGAACTCGAACCTGACCGGAGTTCGGATCGAGTTCGAGTTGGGTGACTTCGCCGATGCGAACGCCGGACTTGCGGATCGGCGTGCCGGGCGCGATCCCCGGCGCCTCGGGATACGTGATGGTGTACCGGGCTTTGTTCGAGAACAACGTGGGCGCGGAGCCGAACAACACGACGAGCGCGGCCAAGGCCACGAGCGTGCCCGCCATGAACAGACCCAGTTTCAAATTGGTTCGTCGCTCCGCCATGATTCACCTTGTGGTCGCGCTCGGCTTCGCGGACTCCGCCTCGCGGCTAATCGGAGTCGCCCGTCGTGGCGATGCGGTCCGCGGCGTTGCCCTCCACGAACTGCCGGACGCGAGGATCCTCCGCAATTTCCAATCCCTCCGGTGGGCCGTCGTAGATCACCTGCGGCTCGTCCGGGCGCAGCCGGGAGAGCGGGTAGAACATCACGACGCGATCCGCGACTTTCCGCACCGTGCGCATCTCGTGCGTCACCACGATGCTGGTGACCGGACGTCGAGTTCGGGTGCGGAGGATCAACTCGTTGATCACATCGGTCATGATCGGGTCGAGGCCGGTGGTCGGTTCGTCGTAAAGCATGACCTCGGGATCAAGAGCCAGGGCGCGGGCGAGGCCCACGCGTTTGCGCATGCCGCCGGAGAGTTCCGCGGGCATCTTGGCGATCACCGCCGCCGGCAAGCCGACCTCGCCGATGCGTTCCATCACCCGTTCGCGGATCTCGGCTTCTCTCAGGCCGCCTTTCGCCCGGGGACCAAATGCCACGTTGTCGAAGACGTTCAGGCTGTCGAACAACGCGGCTTGCTGAAAGAGGAAGCCGACGCGGAGTCGCATCGCCGTGAGTTCACGTTCGGACATCGCGTTCACGGCGGCGTTCTCGAACCGCACCTCGCCCGTCGTGGGTTTGAGCAACCCGACGATCAGCTTCAACGATACCGTCTTGCCGCATCCCGATTCGCCGATGATGCACATGGTCTGATGGCGCTCGATGCCGAGATCGACACCGCGCAGCACGGTCTGGGGCCCGAATCGGACCGAGACGCCTCGTAGTTGGATCAACGGGTCGGGCACGGAGTTCACCACGAAGTCACGAAGGAACACGAAGTTCACGAAGAAATCAGTTCATCAACCAAGCACGCGCCGGGCAATGCCATCCTTCAGAACGGGCACGTTGAAGTTGATCAGGAGGCCGAGCCACCGTTTGGCGAGCCTCAGGTATGTAAGGATTTGCGCATCGTGAACGGGCTCGAATCTCGCAATCGATTTCAACTCCAATACCACGAGGTCGGCGACGAGGAAATCGAGGCGAAACGCATCCTTCACCAAGAGTCCCTTGTACTCGAGAGCGATGGAGTGTTGCCGCTGGAACGGAATTCCTTGCAACTCGAATTCGTGCGTGAGGCATTTCTCATAGCTTCCCTCCAGAAGGCCGGGTCCTAGTGCGCGATGCACTTCGATGGCCGCACCGATGATCCGCTTGGACGATTCGTCGGCCTTCGCCTTGTGTTCAACCGTGAACGCATCCATGTCGATTCCGTCCTTCCTTCCTGATCGTTGGTGAACTTCGTGACCCTTTGTGCCTTCGTGGTCGTTTCATTCTCATGCCATCTTCGGCGGGGACGCCGCGAAGATCACCTCGTAGAGCGTGTTGAAGAACAGGGCGAGGACGAACGTGGTCGTTTCATTCTCATGCCATCTTCGGCGGGGACGCCGCGAAGATCACCTCGTAGAGCGTGTTGAAGAACAGGGCGAGGACGAAGTCCATCACGATGATCGCCACGAAGGAGAGCACGAACGCCTCGGTGGCGGCGCGGCCCACTCCCGCGGCGCCGGGTCGACTGCGGAACCCCCGGTGGCAGGCGATCAGCGCCAGCACGCCGCCGAAGAGCGTCGCTTTCACCGCTCCCACGCCCACGTCCCAGAGGCCGACGAACCCGCGGGAATGCTGCCAGTAGTGGTGCGAATCGATGCCGAACACGTGCAGGCAGATCGCGGTGCTGCCCACGAGCCCGGTGAGGTCCGCGAACAGCGTGAGCGCCGGGATCATGAGCAGGCACGCGAGGAACCGCGGCGCGCCGAGGTACTTCACGGGATCCACGCCGAGGCACGCGAGGGCGTCGATCTGTTCGGTCACGCGCATGGTGGCGAGTTCGGCCGCCATCGCCGAGCCCACTCGCCCGGCCAGCATCACCGCGGCGAGCACCGGCCCGAGTTCACGCACCACGGACATGTGAATGAACGCCCCGAGGGAGGTCTCGAGCCCCACGTTGTGGAACTGGCTGTACGCCTGCACGGCCAACACCATGCCGATGAACAGACCCGTGACCGCGACCACGCCAAGGCTGCCGGCCCCGACCTCCGCGGCCACGCGAATCAGTTCGCGAATGCTGAACGCCTTGGCAAGAGCTCCGGCCACGACCCGCCGGGAGAATGCCGTCCAATCCCCGAGCCCGACCGCGGCCGCGGCGAGCGGCCCCGGTTCGGGTTCGACGATGGCATCGGCTTCGTCCATAACTCGGCGCGCTCCGCGGCTTACCAATTCTATCGGCGCCGGACACGCGGGTTGATGCGGGGAACTGGCGGATGAAATGAAAAAGAGCCCCGGATTCACTCAAGAATCCGAGGCGAGATGACGAGAGCCAGAAACCCGGTTTCGCTTTGTAAACCGGGTTTCGAGGCGGCAAGACAGAGTCACGCAGCTGCTGAGGGAATGCAACGCCGATTTCACTTTCGGCCGATTGGAGCGAAGGCAGCGATGCGCCAGTACATAACTGGTACTTGCCGGCCAGGGTGTGCTCATGCTACTTGCCCAACCGGAGCCATCATTCGACATCGTGAATCGGCAGATACCGATCGATGCCCTTCGGCTCTTCATTGCCTCTCTGGTGCACGAACCCGCAATAACGGTCCCGCGAACCGATCATTTCGAGAATCATCGTTGACTCAGGCAACGTCCCTTCCCGCAGGCCGGCATACTCGGGATAGCTCGAATAGGGCCAGTCCTCCAACCGCTGAACAAGCCCCGCATGCAGCGGATTGCGGTGAATGTAACGAGTCAGTTCCAACAAGTAGGAATCGTCATCAACGTGAATCGCTTGGAACGGTCCCTGAAACAACGGACCGACTCGTGACTCCTGCAGATTGATCGACTTCGAATAGGAAACGCCGAGTCTGTGCATGGCCGAAGCGAGACCATCCTTGAGGAGTTGAACGAGCAGGTGATAGTGGTTTGGCATCAGACAATATGCGATGACCCTTGCCGTATCCGAGACGAGATACTTGCGGAGTTTGAGCAGGAACTGGGAGTAATGCTCGGGTTTCGTGAAGATCGGTTCGCGATTACACCCGCGATTGTAGACGTGGTAGAATTGGCCGGCTTCGAACTGAACGGTTCGCCGTGGCATGGCGTTCTCCACGGAATCGTACGAAACCCGGTTTCGCTTTGGAAACCGGGTTTCGTGGTGGGCTGATTGGACTCACTTGAAACCCGGTTTCGCTTTGGAAACCGGGTTTCGTGGTGGGCTGATTGGACTCACTTGAAACCCGGTTTCCAAAGCGAAACCGGGTTTCGGGCTCACTCACGAGAACAACTCGTCCACCGGCTTGCCGCTGTCCACGAGTTTCATCGGCCGTTGGAGCTGCGTCATGACTTCCTTGTTGGAGTCGATGCCGAGCGCGTGGCAGATGCTCGCGTGGAGGTGGCTCACCTTCACGGGGCGGTCCTTCGGAGCGATCGCGTCCTCGTCGGACGAACCGATCACCTGGCCGCCCTTCACGCCGCCGCCAGCGAAGAAGCCGGTGAACACCGTCGGGTGGTGGTCGCGGCCGGCCTGCGGGTTGATCCGCGGGGTGCGGCCGAACTCGGACAGCATGACGATCATCGTCTTCTGAAGCAGGCCGCTCTGCGCGAGGTCTTCGATCAGCGAGGCGAGGGCCGGGTCCATCACGTCGCCGTGGTCGCGCATGGCCGGGAAGGCGTTCGTGTGAACGTCGAACCCGCCGCGGTTGACCTGCACGAAGCGGACGCCCTTCTCGACGAGCCGGCGGGCGAGGAGCGCCCCGCGGCCGAACTCGCTCTCGCCGTAGCGCTCGAGCGTTTCCGGCTTCTCCTTGCGAACCTCGAAGGCCTCGAGGGCCGGGCTGCGCATCAGCTTCACGGCTTCGGTCAGGGCCGTCTGCGACCCGGCGGTCTCTTCACCGGGCAGGGAAGCGGCGGCCTTCTGGTTCATCCGTTGAAGGATGTCCAGCCGCTTGTTGCCGCGGACTTCGGCGATGCCCGAGGGGAACGCGAGGTAGGGGTCCTTTTCGCCGGGGCTGCCGACGAAGTAGGCTTCGCACTTCTGGCCGAGGTAGCCGGCCTTCGGGGCGAGCCCGCCGATCGTGACGTATGACGGCAGATCGCCGACCTGCTTCTTCTCGCTCACCACCACCGAGCCGATGCCCGGGTGCTGGAGGTTGGCGCTCTGGGCGTAGCTGGTTTGCAGTTGGTAGGTCGCGCGGCCGTGGTCGCCGTTCTGGCCGGCGATCGAGCGGATCAACGCGATGTGCTTCATCTGCTTGGCGACCTGCGGGAAGATCTCGGAGATCTGAATGCCCGCGACGCTGGTTTTGATCGGTTCGAGATCGCCTTGCACCTCGCGGCCCGGCTTGGGGTCGAAGGTGTCGATGTGGCTCATGCCGCCGCCGTTCCAGAACAGAATGACGTGTTCGGCCGTGGCCTTGCGGTCTTCGCCCGCGCGGGCAACGAGCGTCTTCACGTTCATGCCGAGGAAGGTGCCGGCCGCCGCGGTCACGAACGACCGGCGACTCAGGTTGTATCCGGTGCAGGCTTTCGACAGGTTCATGGTCTTGGGCTCCAGGTTCGATGTTTTGGTTTCACGGTAGCTAGTGAGAAGCCCGGTTTCCAAGGCGAAACCGGGCTTCGGGGGTTGTCACGGAATGAAGCGGAACTCGTTGCTGTTGAACAGGGCCCAGCGGAGGTCCGCGAGGCCGTCGGCCGGGGTCGCGGCTTCCTTGATGATCGTCTTCGCGTCCGCCAGTTCATCAGCGGACGGCTCACGGGTCATCGCCTCGCGATACACGAGTTTGATCGCCGCGTCCACATCGGGATTCTTGCCGGCGATCAGGGCGTGTACCGGTTCGAGCGGGCCGACTCGGGCGGCTTCATTCGTCAGCTTCCCGTTGAGCATCATCAGAGCCTGACGCATCGAGGGGCTGTGATCGCGGCGTTCGTCCAGGGCGCCGCGATCGGTTTGGCCGAAGACGCGGAGGAAGTGGCCGGTCGGGGCCGGGCTCGCCATCCTCATCGAACTGGTGAAACGCGGGTTGTCGTCGATCGTGCTCTTCACTTCCTTCGTGACGTAGCGGATGCGGGTGCCGGCGGGCATCGCGCCGCTACGCATCATCGCTTCGGCTTCCAGTTCTTCCGCGGACTTGGCGTTCATCTTCTCGACTTCGAGGCCGTCCTTCTTCTTCAGAGCGTCCTTGAAGTCGATCTCGATGCCCTTCTCGAGATCGAAGGAACCTCGAGACATGCCGGGGCCGGCCATAGCGGGCATTTTGTCGCCGCCCCCGAGCTTCGGCTTGTTCAACATCGGCTTCGAGGGGTCTTCCTTCACCGCGACCGCGACTTGCTGATACGTGGTGACGGTGACCATGTTCTCGCCGGGGCGGTGCTTCGGCGTGAAGAGGTGCCCGGCCTGCACGAACGAGTCGAAGAGCGACTCGCTGTTCATGCGGCGGACGGGCGTGGCCGTGAACGCCTTCTCGGCGGCGAGCCGGTCCACGGCGGGGATGTCCATCTTCAGGTGGCCGAGTTGGTACGCGTGGGTGAGGACGATCGCATTCACGAGGAAGCGGAAGTCGTACCCGCTCGCGACGAACTCGTCCGCGAGGAAGTCGAGCGTCTTCGGATGGGTGGGCGGGTTGTCCTGGCGGAAGTCGTCCACCGGGTTGACGAACCCACGACCGATCAGTTCCGCCCAGACGCGGTTGACCATGGCCCGCGAGAAGAAGCGGTTCTTCGGATCCGTGATGTTCTCGGCGAGTTGCCGCCGAAGCTCGCTGGCCCGATAGAGATCCCCTTCGAGATCGATCTTCTTGATGCTGTTCTTGGCTTCAGTGCTGACGTCGAGCGGGTCCTTGCCGGCGCCGGGGCCCTTGTTGCCGTCGAGAAGATCGTCCACGGAATTGCCCTTCGCCGCGATCTTGGCCTTCGCGGCGGCTTCCTGTTCCTTGCGGAGCGAAGTCAGCCGGGCAAGGTGCTTGTTCGGGCCGTCCGCTTCATCCATCTTGAATGGGAAACTGGCCTTCACGGCGGTGCGGGTCTTGCCCTTCGCCTTGTCTTCCGGCGGCCACATGATCACGGTGTCCGTGCGTTCGTTCAGGAAAATGCCGAGAATCTGCATCTTCACGCGATGCTCGACGCGGACGGTTTTGCCGAAGTACGCCGCGAGGTTGTAGAACTCCTCGCGGGTCCAGGTGTCGAACGGGTGATCGTGGCACTGGGCACACGAGATGCGAACGCCCATGAACACCTGGCTCACGACGCCGGTGAGGGCGTACGGGTCGGCGTCGTCGCCGAGGATGAAGCCGGTCTCGGGATTCGTGTTCGCGCGGCCGGAGGCTCCGAGGAGCTTGCGGGCGAGTTGGTCGTACGGCATGTTCGTGGCGAGGGCCTGGTGAACGAAGGCTTGGAGGGCAGGGCCACCGTCGGCGCCGTAGCGAAGCCGGAGCATGTCCCCGAAGAAGACGGCCCAGCGATCGGCGAACTGGTCACGGCCCATGAACTCGTCGATGGCCTTGGCGCGGCGTTCGGTCGCGGGCCACGCAAGGAACTTGTCGATTTCCGCCCCGGTGGGGATGCGGCCGTTCAGGTCCAGGGAGATGCGGCGGAGGAACGCCAGATCGTCCACGGAGGACGCGGCGAGCGTCTTGGGTTTGCCGCCGTTTTCATCGGCGATGAGTTTGTCAAGGGCCTTGGCCGTCGCGCCGGGATCCGGCGGAGCGGCCAAAAGGGGCGACCCGAGCAGGGCGAACGCCCCGAGCGAGGCCGCGAATGAGAACCATTTCACCGCGTTCCCCTCCAGGAAAAGCCCCGTTGCGGGGCAGGTGTGTCTCTTTGAAACCCGGTTTCGCTTTGGAAACCGGGTTTCAAAGAGGCTGACTCAAACCCGGTTTCGCTTTGGAAACCCGGTTCCGCTTTGGAAACCGGGTTTCTTCTGAGGCTGGTGCGGTCGGCATCGGGTGGGCGGTCGCTTCCATCCGGGCAACCTGACTCAAACCCGGTTTCGCTTTGGAAACCCGGCTTCGCTTTGGAAACCCGGTATCTTCTACCGCTGACTCAAACCCGGTTTCCAAAGCGAAACCGGGTTTGAAGAATCACCGCTTCTCTTCCAGCACGTGCACGACATCGCCTCCCGCCTGTCCGACCGCTTCCATAATCGGCTCGAAGGTGGAGGCCAGCGTGTTTCGGTCGATCTTCAACAGCACGGTCCGCTCACCGGGGGGCAGGTCGCCGAGTTCCTTCTGGATCAGTTCCGCGAAGGCCGCCGGCTCCCGCACGCTCACTCGTTGACCGTTCAAATATACCCCACCGCTCTTGTCCACCATAATGGAAACTTTCGAGTTCGCGACCTGCTTCGGTTTCGCGTCCTCCGCGGGTTGCCACTCGATGTGGCTGTCGTCCTGCGTCTTCGCGAGCATCAGGAAGAACAGGACGAGGTTGAACGCGATGTCCGCCATCGAGACATACGGAGGAACCACGTCCAGTTTTCGCCGCTTGAACTTCATCGGGCCTCCGAAACCCGGTTTCGCTTTGGAAACCGGGTTTCTCGTCATGCTGGGGATCCAACCAAACTCTCGATCGCATCCTCCGCAACACTTCGAAGAAACCGCTGGAACGAAACATCGGACGGCGCCATTGCCGTCAACGCGTCATCCTGTTCTCGCGTCAGATGAACCCAGATGGCGAGTCGGCGGACTTCAAGTCCGTCCTCATTCACGAAGTAGTTTCGTTCCTTGGCCACGTTCATCGGGCCTCGCCTCCCAGAAACCCGGTTTCCAGAGCGAAACCGGGTTTCAAGGTTCACTTGGTCACGATCTCCTTTTCCTCTTCCAATTGCAAGGTGATCACGCCGCCCGCCTGTTCGATGGCCCCGGTCACGCGGATCCACTGGGCATACGGCGTGTCCTTCGTGCTCTTCACTACCACGATGCGGTCTTCGGGCTTGGGCTTGCTCGCCAACAAGCTCTTGAGTTTGTCCAACAAGTCGGCGTCATTCACCTCTTCGCCGTTGATCTTGGCCGAAGTTCGCTCGATGGCGACCTCGACGTTCTGGTTCTGCTGCTCGCTCTTCTTGTCCTTGTCGGCGCTGGGCACGTTTTGCGAACGTCCCTGCTCCGGCGAGATGGACGCGCACACGACGAAGAAGATCAACAGGTTGAAGGCGAGGTCGGTCAGCAGGTTCATGACCCACGCGGTCATGGCCCCGCCGGACCCGCCGGCCGGTCCCGCGGCCATCAGGCGCCTCCCGAGACGCGGGCCTTGGCGAGCGTTTCCCGCGGCATGTCCGAAGCCAGACGCAGCGTCAGCGATTCGATCAACTGCGAGGCGGTCTCTTCGGCCTCGAGGATGTATCGGTTCACGACCGCCGTAAAGTAGTTGAAGAAGATGTAGGCCGGGATGCCGACCATCAGCCCCCACACGGTGACGATCAGCTTCAACTCGATGCCGGCGGCGGCGGCCAGAATGATGTTCTGCGTGCCGAACTTCTCGACCACGTCGCGGAAGAGCACGACCATGCCCACGACCGTGCCGAGCGAACCGACCATCGGCGCCACCGTGGCCACCGTACTGAGCACGGCGAGGTTCTTCTGCAGAGCGGCTTCGATGTGCACGGCGTAGTCGTCCATCGCCTTCACGACCTGCTCTTCGATCTTGGCCGGATCGTAGTCCAACTTGCGGAGCAGTTCGTAGCGGTGGAGGCCGACGGCGAGGATCGCGGGCACCGGCCCGCGGGACCGGGCGCAGAGGTCGATGGCCTCCTCGACTTTGTCCGCGTGAAGCAGATCCAGCACCTGCCCGCGCAGCGTGGCCGCGTCCGTGGCGATGAGCCGCAGGCTGCGGAAACGTTCGATCACGACCCCGGTCGCGAGGATGGCCATGAACAAGATCGGCCACATGAAGTAGCCGCCCTTGAGCATGTAGCCCATGGCGCCGGAATGCAGCAGATCACCTTCGGCGAACAACATCATCGACTCTCTCACCTTCGAAACCCGGTTTCGCTTTGGAAACCGGGTTTCTCGTTGCGTCGTGAGAAACCCGGTTTCCAAAGCGAAACCGGGTTTCAAATCAGTTCTTCTGATCCAATCCGCTGGAGGCTTCCTCGAACTGCCGGAGCATCTCGGGGAGGGCCAAGCGGCCGCGGGCGTACTTCGCGGCTTCGGTGGCAGGGTAGTCCCAGCGGCACTTGTTGTAAGCCTCGAAGGCTTTCTTCATGTTGCCGGCGGTGCGGTAGCTTTCGCCGGACCAGAACATCGCGTCGGACGCGAGGGCGTCTTCGCGGAACAACTTCACGAACCTGTCGAAGTTCTCTGCGGCCTTCACGTAGTTCTTGTCCTTGTAGTGGGCCTGACCCACGCGGAAGGCCATCTTCGCGGCGCGGCGATCGCTCCCGAACTTCTCCTGGAACTTCTCGCCCACCTGAGCCGCCACCTTGTAGTTCTCGGACTTGTAAAAGTGCTCGCTGATGCGAATCATCACGTCCGCGATCAACGGGCTCTTCGGGTACGTCGCCGCGAGCGTGACGTACGCGTCCAGCGCCTGGTTGTACAAGCTCGCGTCCTTCTGGGCGTCCGCGGCTTCTTCGAGAGTCTGGGCCAGCTTGAACTGCGCATCCGGCGCCAGCACGTGGTCCGGGTATTGCTTCACGATTGTCTGATAAGCCTGAACCGCCTCGCCGTACTGCTTCAACTCCTGAGCGAACTGACCGAGCAGGTATGAGACGCGCGGCGTGTACTTCGGATTCGGGTAGTCCTCGATCACCTCGCGGAGCACGCGGCGGCCCGCCTCGAGGTCCGCGGTCGCCTCGGCCTCGCGGGTCAGAGCCTTGTGGCTCTTGAAGAGTTCGAAGTGGCTCTCGGCGATGTGGAACTGCGTCTCCACCGCGAGGGCTTCGTCCGCGAACGTCTTGCTGAAGGCCTGCAACTTGCCGTCCGTGCCGATGACCACGGCGATGGTCGCGGAGGATTCGAGTTTGCCGTCCGCGCTGGAGGCGGCGCGTTCGTCCGCGTAGGCGGCCATGATCGTGTCGCCGAAGTAACACTCCAACTCGGCCGTCTCAGGTTTCAGGTTGCCGGGCGTCGGCTTCTCCACCGGCTTGAGCAGCACCGAGCCGGTGAAGACTCCCGAGTGCGAGAGCGTCTCGACGAGTTCGATCGTCTCCTCCTCGCCGCGCTTGGTGCGGATCTTGACCTTCGCCTTGTCGCGGTCCGGTGTACGGTCGAGATCCGCGTCCGTCACCTTGATGAAGAGCCGCTCGCCCACGTGAGCCGCAGTGATCTCCTTCTGGTACTCGGAGTCGGTGCAGATCAGTTTGCCGTCCGTGAGCAGCCGGGCGCTCGCTGTGAGGTTCGTCGCCATCCCGGGCATCTGCATCGGGCGGCGTTCGTCCTTGTAGATGGCCTCGACCGTGTCCGACCCGGTGAGGTTGAGCACGCGGGTGATCAGGGCTCGATCGCGACCCTTGCCGTCTTCGTTCATCTCTTCCTTGGGAAGAACCGGGCCGCCGATCAAATCACGCGGCATGGACGCGGTCAGCGGCACCAGCGACGGGCTGTCCTTCCCGCCGAGTTGCATGATGACCTGCCCGGTGAATCGGCCTTCGAAGAGAGCCGTGCCGTACTTGTCCTGGATGCCGGGATTGTTGAGCCGGCGATCGTCCAGCACGCATTCCACGTCCACCTCCGCGCCGCTGGTCGTCTTCAGCTTCACGATCACCTTGCTGCGGCTGTCCTTGGCCGCGTCCCGATCGATCACCTCGATCGTGAACGGGGCTTCGAACGCGACTCCCGACACGAGCTTCGGGTCGGGATCGCCGGCGGGGGAGGGGAGGTAGCGGAGAATTGGGGCGTAGTCGATGGCGGGGGAACCCGGAGGCGGGGTCGGCCGCGTGGCTCGCGTTTCGATCACGCGAACGCGGCCGGGCGTCGATTCGCTCACGTACACCACGGACTCGCGTGTCGCCGCGTGGCCGGGCACGGTGTTCTGTTGATCGAGGTAACGGATGAAGACGCGGTCGCCCGGCTTCACCACGATCTTCCCATCTGCGGCCATGGCCGCGGTGTCCACTTCCTTCACGAAGGTGCCGCTGTTCTCCTGCGTCTCGATGGCGTCGAGATCGATCGGGGCGCCGTCGTTGACCGCGACCTGCACGCGGATCTTGTCCGGGGAAGCGGTCACGTCGCGGTCGAAGTCGGTCACTTCGATCACGATCCGTTCGCCCGGATCGATGCGGAGCAGTTCCTTTCGGATGGTGTAGACGTCGCCCGCCGTCGTCTTCATGAAGTCGTAGGCGATGGCGGTGATGGACGCGTTGTGGTAGGTGGCCGTGAGCTTCCCGGTGAGCAGTCGCGAGGCGCCGGTCTGGTTCACGTCGTCGATGTAGGTGGCGGTGACGACGTCGCCGCCCGCGATCTCGAGCGTGTCGTTGGTCGCCAGCGAGAGCAGGTCCGCCTCGGTCGGAATGTGCGGAACCGGAGTGCCGCTGTCCTTGATCTCGAAGTGGTTGATCGCGACGGCTTCACCCTTGTACTCATGAATCACGGCGCGAACGTGTCGTACGCCGATCGGGGCGAACTTGAACTCCCACGACACGCCTTCCTTGTCCGCGACGGCTTCGCCGAGGATCCGCGGCGCGGGCGTGGTCTTCGCTTCCGGACGAGTGAGGTCAAAGTCCGATTCGCGGAATGGGATCGGCGTCACGGTCTCGGTGACGGCGTCGCCGGTCGCCCACTTGGCTTCCAGTTGGTTCACGTTCGGCCCGGCCGCGGCGAAGATCGTCACGTCGTGCACGCCGGCGTCCAGATAGATATCCGCGAAGCGGCCGTCCGCACCGACGATCATCTCCAGGCGCCCGTCCACCATCACGGCCGTCTTTTGTCCTTGAACGGCGAATCGAGCCGCGCCGGACTTTCCTTGAACGATCTTCCCGTGCCACACGATGGCCGTGGCGGGCTTCGCCTTCGCGTCCGGCAGTCGCGTCCAGAACAGGTCCGCGGCTTTGGCTTCGACCGTCGGCTTCACGTTCTTCGTGAGCGCGACCACCTGTTCCCATGTGGTGTAGCCGGTGGCGTCGGTCCCTTCGAAGATGCGGGCCGTCATCGGGCCGAAGGTCCCGGCCACGGCTTCGGTCTTCGCGTCCGGGTGGGTCGAGGCGAGGCGGAACCAGAGGCGGCCGTCGTCCGAGCCTTCCAGTGTCATGCGAATCGGAGCGTTCCGGTTCGGGTCCGGCGTCCAGATCGTCACTTTGTCCGTCTTCTTCAGATCTTTCATGTCGATGCTGAGAATCTTGGGCGTGACTCCGTCCGGCTCGCTCAGCCATGCGGTCTTCTTGTCCTTGTCGATGGCCATGAGCGGGCTGTGATCGATGGCGGTGTTGGTGGCGAGGGCGCCGGCGGGGAGTTCGCCCGTCTTGGCCGTGCCTTCGAAGATGCCCGTGTGCGGTCCCGTTTCCACGAGCGTGGCCGACACCTGATCGCCGCTCGCGGCGACGAGTTTCAACGTGAGTTTGTCCGGCTGATCGGAGAGATCGCGATCCGCGTCCTTCACGCGAATGTAGATCACGTTGCCGGGCTTCACCTGATCCTTGGGCCGCGTGAGCCCGACGCGTTTGTCTTCGGGCTGATCGCCGTTCGCTTCCCGCGCCAACCGCTTGGAGAACGATTCTTCGTCGTCGTCCGTGATCTTCCCGGAGGCGACCTCGAGTCGGCCGTCCGAGGCGATGCGAATCTCGGCGTCCGGGAGCGGCGCGTCCTTGAATTCCTTCTTGAACTCCGGCGGGTAATCGACGCGAATCACGTCCTTACCCGTGAGTTGCAGGATGCGGTCGTTCTTGGTGGAGGATCCGAGTCGGGTTTCGAGGTCCGCACGGAAGAGGCCTTTGCCCGCGCCGCCGGAGATGAGATAGATCATTTCTTCGTCGCCGCCCGGCTCGGTGATCACGCGAACTGGAATGCGGCTGTGCCCGCGGCTCACGCCGAGGTCCGAGTCCTGCACCACGATCGAGAGGGCCTCGCCCGGGGTGTGGAACCGTTTGCTGGCCCGACCGAGCCGGCCGACCGTGCGGAGCAGTTCCAACTGGTCCACATAACGCTGTTCGGCGCCGTACACCTCGGACAGGTTGTACAGGGCCTGGTTGGCGAGTTCGATGTTGGGCACGCGCTCGAGCACGCCGCGGAAGATGGCGCGGGCTTCGTCGCGGTCGCCGCGGCGGGATGCGAGCACGCCGCGGAGGAACTCGGCGCGGATCACCACGTCGCGTTCCCGGCTGCCGGCCAGTCGTTCAAAGGCCTGCTCGGCTTGGTCGTACACCTTCTGTTCCATGAAGGTTTCGCCGATGCCGAAGTCCGCCTCGATGGCCTGTGCCGTCTTCGGGTACTTGTTCAGCAGCGTGGTGAACTCGGCGCGAGCGAGGTCGTACCGCTTCGACTTGAAATAGTTCCGCCCGAGCAACAGTTGAATGCGGGCCTTCTCGACTTCGTCGATCTCCTTGATGTCCGCGTTCTTGATGAGCCACGCCCGCAGTGTGTCTTCGACGCGGGTGTGGTTCTCGTCGCCGCCCGCCGCGATGTGGCTCTCGCAGACGAACACGATGAGATCGACGGGAACGTCCGCCCGGTTCATGTCGAAGAGTTTCTGATTGGCGAGGTACGTTTCGAAGGCGAGTTTCTGGTCGCCAAGCCGCAACTGCAGCGCGGCGGAGAGCAGCGGGGCGATCGGGCTCTTCTCGTCGATGGCGGCGCCGCCCGCGGCTCCGAGCCGAGTATAGGCTTGGGTCAAAAGGTCGCGGCCGGCTTTCTTTCGGCCGTCGTCCAAGCCCGGGAAGTTCCCGAGCATGCCGCCCATGAGGGTGGCGCCCGCGAGGTAATCCTTGCGGCCCATCGCGGCCTGGGCATAGCTCGAGAGCAGATCGAAATCCGTGGTCGTGCCGGGGCCCATGAGCGTGGCGTTGGCGGTGGCGAGTAGCCGCTGCATCGGCGGCAACTTCGCCGCGTCGTCCAGTTCCAGCAGCGCGGCCTGCGCCGCGGCCGACGCGTACGCCACATTCAGATCCCGAACCAGCGTGAAGACCTTCTTCTTCACCTCGGGCGTGGCTTTCATGTCCGTGCGGGCGGTGGCCACCCACGTGGACATCTGGCTCCAATCGTTGTCCACGGTTGCCCCGCTGAAGGCCCGGTCGTGAAGTTTCTCCGCGGCGGGCAGCATCAGCTTCGACGCGCTGTCCACGTCGTTCTGCCGGATGAAGAACTCGGATCGTTGCACGGCGAACGAGAACTGCCACGCCGTGTCCTTCGCGATGAGCGAGTCCAGGAACGTCGGCTTCTGAGGATCGGGCAGGAGCGCGAGCAACCGGCTGGCGCAGGTGGAGTACTCGGTCGCGTCCGGATTGCCGGTGATCCCGCGATCCCAGCATTCTTTCGCTTCGTTCTTCAGGCCGATCGCGGTCAGCGAGTCGCCGATGCTGCTGGCGTAGGTGCTGTCGTAGCCGTGCTTGTCGAACATCTTCTTGGACCAGGCCCACGCTTGCGTTCCCAGAGCGGCGTCCTTGAAGTGAACGGCCACCTGCATGAAGCGACGGGTGAGATCCGCCTGGCTCGAAGGCGCGTCCAGTTTGATGAGCACGGCCGCGGCGTCCCGGAACGCGTCCGGCTTGGCGAAGTCGGTGGCGTGCGTGAGGTATGCGGCGGCGGCGTCGAACGACTTCGGCATCCGCGTGGCCCACGCCTTCGCGAAGTCGATGCTCTTCGGTCGTTCCGCATCCGGCGAATAGTGCCGATAGAAGTACTGTTGCTGGTACAGCAGATCGTTCGCGAGTTCGTCCGGATAGCCGGCGAGGCGGGCGGGTTCGAGCAACTTGCCGCGGGCGAGGGCGGTCTGAGCGCCCCAGACATTCTGTCCCGTCGCGGCCTCGTAGGCCATCCAGTCCGCGTTAATCGGCTCTTTGTCCGAAGCCGCGAGCGCGACGTTGGCCGCAGCGGCCCGCTTGCCCAGATCCTTGTTCTGCACGCGAGCTTGCGCCCATGCGGCCAGCGTGGCGCGGTACGTGCTGATCCACGGAAACTTCCGCCGCGCTTCGACGACGCGCGCCACGTCCGAATTGAATTCGGCGTCGTCGGTCGCCGCGTCGAGCAGCCAGTTGATGGCGCCGCCGGTGTATCCGTCGTTCGCGGGGAACTGGAAGGCGACCTCGCGGGCCACGGCCTTTGCCGCCGGGATGTTCTGAGCCCGATCGCGGAGAACCTCGAGAGCCAAAGAGTAACGCAGCGCACCGGCGTTTTGCGGCGTGCTCTTCGCGATGGCTGCTCGCAGGGTCGCTTCCGCGGTCGCGAGGCGCTGCGCTTTCACGTTCTTGTCCGCTTCGCCGCCAAAGAGGGTCGAGTACGAGGAAGAAGCGGAGTGGGCGCGGGCCTCGAAGGGAATCACGGCCGCCAACACCTGCTCGGCGCGGGCCACATCCTTGTTCGCGATCATGACGCCCGCGAGACGGATCTGCGCGGCGTACTTGTCCTGTCGCTCCGGGTACTTCGCCACATAGTCGTTCACGACCGGTTCGAACTCGGCGACCTTTGGGTTCGTCTGGACCAGTTCCTCGATGAGCCGCATGTGAATGTCGGCTCGCGGCGGCACGTTCGGCACGCCGAGGGCCTTGCGCCAGCCATCCACGGCGTTCACGCGCTGGGTGAGGCGGCTGTAGTTCTCAGCCACGCGATAGTGCAGGTTCTGCACCATCTTCGGGTCGGCGGGCGGGCTCTTCCCGAGCAACTTCAAGGCGACCTGATTGGCCTTCGCCCACTGGCTGAGCCGCTCCTGAGCGTCCACGGCGTACCACCCGGCAACCGTGGCCGTCGGCCCCGCGGGAAGTTTGTCCAGCATGTCTTCACCGATCGCGGCCGCTTTGGCGAGCGTCTCGGCGTTGTTGATGGCGAGGTACGTCATGAGCGCGTCGCGGCCGGAACGCCAACCTTCGGGCGTGGCCCCGAGACGTTTCCAGTGCGATTCTTGAACCGCGGCGACTCCGGCGGAGTCGCCACCGCGGCGGAGCAGCACCGCGAGCCAACGTTCGATTCCGGCGCAGGCCGGATCGGCCGGATTGCGCTGGAGGAACTGCCGGCCCGTGGCGATGAGTTCCTTGTTGCGACCCGTCACGATCAGGCCATCGATCACCTTGAGCATCGCGTCCTTGTGTCGCGGATGCGTGGAGTGCAGACCGATGAACGTGGTGCCGGTGCGGACGAGGCCGAACGGCCGGCCGTTCTCGTGGTACAGGTCGATGAGTTTGAGTTGAAGCTCCGCGCCGTCCTTGCTGGAGGAGGCGGTCTTCGCGAGTTGTGCCTCGAGCGCGGCGGCCTGCTTGCCCACGGCGTCAATCTCGCCTTCAGGCACGGCGGGAGTTTTCGGCGCGTCTTTCCCGGGCGTCGGCGGCTGGTGGGCCGTGCCGAAGCCGATCAGGGCGAGAAAAGCGACACTAAGCGCGATCGGTCGTGCGAACATATTGATGAACCGTCGTGGGTGTCTGGTCGATTCACGCGAAAACGCATGCGGCTTCCGCCGTCAGTTGCCTGTCTTGCGGAGAGCCTCGCTGATCTTCTTCGCGTCCGGAGCCAGGGGGCTTTCCGGGAAGTCCGCGATCATCTGGTCGAACTGTTTGCGAGCTTCCGCCTTCTTGTCCAGCCGGTAGAGGCAGCGGCCGTAGTTGAACAGGATCACGTCCAGGAACTTCGCGTCCGGGTGGGTGCGGAGCACGGTTTCGAACACGTCGATGGCGCGGGCATAGTCCTTTTGCACGTAGTAGTAATTGGCCATCTTCGCCACCGCCTCGCCGACTCGGCCCGAATCCGGGAACTGGTCGAAAACCTTCTTGTATTCCTGGAACGATTGGTCGAAGAGTTGGGTGCCGCCGGCTCCGTCCGTGGCTTTGGCCATCTCCTCGTAGCATTCGGCGATGCCGTATTGGGCTTCGCCGCGGAGCGGGCTCTTCTCGAGTCGCAACACGCTGGTGTAGATGCCGATGGCGCGCTGCATCTGGTTTTGCTTGCGGGCGACATCCGCGAGAGCGAGCAACGCGGCGTCCACGAATTCGCTGTTCGGGAACTCGCGTTGGAGCCGCTGGCTCATCGCCGCCGCAAGGTCGAGCTTGTCCATCTCGAAGTAAATCTTCCAAAGTTGGACGTAGGTCTCTTCCAGGGTGCGGCCGCCAAGCTTTGCGGCTTCCGAACTGATCTCTTCGCACAGCGTCATGGCTTGCTGGTACTTGCCGTCCGCGTGTTGCTTCAGGCCGAATTCCTTGTACCGATTGCCGATATTCGTGAGAGCGCTGGCGGTCTTGAGTTGCGTCTTGACGCGGAGTTCCTGATCGTTGATGAGCGTTTGCGAGACGCGAACCGAGCCGAGGCTCCCTTCAACGGTGCGGGCCTTGAACACGACCGTGCGGCTCTCGCCGGCGCCGTTCTTCGCGTCCACGTAGGTCAACACGATGAGATCGTTCGGCTGGGCCTGAAGGGCCATGTCGCCGACCTTCACCATCTCCGCGTTTTCGAGAGAGACCACGGCGCGGAACGTGCCGGAGTGAATCGTGCCGTCGTCGGGCTCGGGTTCCTTCTTGGGAGCCGGCGGCGGAGGAGGCGGAACGTCTTTCTTCAGCTCGGCGTCTTTCTTCGGTTCGGGTTCGCCGTCTTTCTTCGGTTCCCCGTCCTTCTTGGGCTCATCCTTCTTCGGTTCCGTGCCTTCGAGCTTGGGCAGCGGCACGTTCTCGGGAACGACACGCACCACCTTCGCCTCGGTGAGAATCACATCGACCTTGTCGATCTTCTTGAAGCGATCCAGTTTGTTGGGGTCGCTCTTCATCGGCATCGGGGCGCCGGCGGGTCCGGCTTCGGCGGCCAGTTCCTCGGGCGTTTTCTCGCGGTAAACCTCGACGACGGCGTTGAGAACGTCCGCCCCGTCGGTGAGATCGAAGTCCGCGTCGACGACCTGAAGATTGACGCCACGACCGAGCACGACGCCAGCGAGCGTTTCCCCGTAGGCGCCGTCCATGAGGGCGGCCGTCGCGGTGCCGATGACCGGGATCTTCTTGACGACTTGGTTCTCCTTCGCGCCCGCGGCCGTGTGCATGTCGCGATAGGAAATGGTGACGACGTCGTTCCCTTTCACCTCGAGGCGGTTGTTGCCGGGCTTGGCCTTGCCGAGGGCGGTGGGAATCGAGCCGACCACGACTCGTACGTTGCGGCCGATGGCGAAGCACTCGACCGTCTCGATGTCGCCCGCGGTCGATTCGACTTTCACGGGCACGGTCTTGCCCGGTTCAAGAGCCGCGAGGTCCGCGTCTTCGACTCGAACGAAGAGTCGCTTCCCGGCTTCGAGCAGTTCGAGCGCGACCTTCGGCTTGCCGTCCGGCCCGATCTCCGGCGGGGGCAGAGCGGTTCCGACCCGCTCCAGCGACTGAATCGCCCGGCTGTAGTGCCCCTGCTTGAAGTGCCCGAGCCCGATGTAGTAGTACGCCTGATTCACCTGCGGGCTCACGGGGTACTTCTCGATCACGTCCCGCATGTACTTGAAGCACTTGCCGTAGTTGTTGCTTTCGAAGTAGCAGACGCCGACTTTCAGGGTCGCTTCGGCGCGTTGCTCTTCGTTCGAGTTTTCCTCGACAGCGGCGGATTCGAAGAAGGTGCGGGCGCGGTCGTAGGCCCGCTCCTTCGAGAGCATGTGGTTGCCGAGCTTGAGGTGGGCGTCGAAGCGAACCTTGCTTCGGGGGTAGCGTTCGATCACGGACTGCCAGACTTCGACGGCCTTGGCGGGTTCGTTGGCTTCGAGTCGGGCGTCACCGGCTTCGAGGAGCTTGCGGGCGGCTCGGTCTTCGACGATGGAGCCGCGTTCGCCGCCCTTGGCGTCCTTCGCGTCCTCCTTGCCCTTGTCCTGGGCATCCGCGGAGCGTGGGGCTCCGTGGGTTTCGACGAAGGCGATCGCGACCGCGGCGGCGACCAGACTCGGAAGCACGAGGCGGTTGCGAAGCGAAGTCGTGTTCATGAACGGCTCGGCGTCGGTGAATATCGGCGTTGGGCGGGCAGCGTTCGGCTTCGGCGGGAGATCAGTCGCGGGGGGCGGGCAGCGGGCGGCAATTTCCCCACGTTGGACGATGAACCTCGAATCGAAGTTCCTGAAAAAAGTGTCCTCTTTCCAAATTCCGTTTGCAAGCCGGAAACACAAACGCGGAGCCATTTTGGCTCCGCGTTTCGATTTGGCCCCAGCTCACTTCGACTTCTTGAAGACGTCCACCTTCGCGTCTTTGTCCTTGAGTTCGAGTTCGTCGTCCGTCAGCTTCGTGATCGTGACCGTTTCCTCGATCGTCTGATCCGCGACCTTCAGCTTCACGGTCAGTTTGTCCTTCTCGACCTTGTAAGTCCCTTCGAGCTTGGTGTCTTCGCCCTTGATGACGGCGGTCAGTTTGCCGTCCTTGGCGAAATCGACGGTGCTGCCCGTGGGCAGGTCCGACCCGGACTTGGTGATCTCCCACTTGCCGACGATCTTCTTGGCGTTGTCGTCCTGAGCCGTGGCGAACCCGGCGGTGAGAACGATGAGGCCGCCCAGGGCCAACGCGAACAGACGATTCATGCGACACTCCTTGTTGCTGACGATGACCCGGCGACCGGGTTGCATGAATCGTATCGCCGGAAGCCGATTTCGTCGAGTTCGCTGTGGTGAAGGGTGCGCCGATAGATTTTGGCGGCGGAGCACGCTCTTGGGTGGCCCCGGCTTCCAGCCGGTGGGTGGCCCCGGCTTCCAGCCGGTGTGTGGCCCCGGCTTCCAGCCGGTGCTCCTGTCGGGGGCAACTTCCTTCGAAGTCAGCCACACTCGGAAGGAGCCCGCTCTTGGGTGGCCCCGGCTTCCAGCCGGTGCTCCTGTCGGGGGCAACTTCCTTCGAAATCAGCCACGCTCGGAAGGAGCCCGCTCTTAAGTGGCCCCGGCTTCCAGCCGGTGCTCCTGTCGGGGGCAACTTCCTTCGAAGTCAGCCACTCTCGGAAGGAGCCCCGGCTGGAAGCCGGGGCCACCCAGGTTGGGCTTCGCCAAAATCCATTTACGCACCCGAGGCGAGACCGCAATGGCGTTCACGTGCCGATGACGACCAAGTTGTCGCGGTGGATCAATTCCTCGTATTGGCGATCCGCGGCGCGGTGGCCCATGACGCGGCTCGCGTCGTCGGCGGAATAGTTTGTCAGGCCACGGGCCACCTCCACGCCGGATGCGTCCCGCAGCGAGACGACATCGCCCTTGCCGAAGTCGCCGGTGACGGCCGTGACGCCGACGGGGAGCAGGCTCTTACCTTGCTCCACGACGGCGCGGCGGGCGCCGGCGTCCAGCGAGAAGGATCCCTTCGGTCGGGCCGTGTACCCGAGCCACCGCTTCCACGAAGGCACATCGTCGCCGTGGGGCAGGAACAGCGTGCCGACCGATTCCGCGGCGAAAATGCGATCCAAAACGCCATCGCGGGACCCGTTCGCCATGATGACGGCCTCGCCGGCGGCGGTCGCGAGGCGGGCCGCTTTCAGCTTGCTGGTCATGCCGCCGGTGCCGAGGTCGCTCTTGGTTTCGCCCGCGAGTCCCGTGATCGAGGCATCGATGTGCGGCACCGTGGCGAGCAGCGTCGCCTGCGGGTTCACCCGCGGATCACCGGAATAGAGCCCGTCCACATTCGTGAGCAGCACGAGAAGCGGCGCCCGCAGCAGGTTCGTGACCATCGCCGCGAGATGATCGTTGTCCCCGAACTTGATCTCGGCCACCGAGACGGTGTCGTTCTCGTTGATGATCGGCAGGGCGGCGTATTCGAAGAGCGTGAGGATGGTGTTGCGAACGTTCAGGTAGCGGGCGCGGCTGTCGAAGTCGCCGGCGGTCAGGAGGATCTGTGCGGTGTGGACGCCGTGCGGGGCGAGGCTCTCCTGGTAAAGCTGCATCAGCGCGGACTGGCCGACCGCGGCGCATGCTTGAAGGTGAGGCAGGTCCGCGGGGCGTTTCCCGAGCCCGAGCTTTCCCACGCCCGCGCCGATGGCCCCGGACGAGACAAGGACGACCTTCCGGCCCGAAGCGCGGATCCGGTGCAACTGATCGGCCAGCGAACGAATGCGGTCCCGATCCAAGGTGCCGGACGAATCGGCGAGCACGTTCGTGCCCACCTTGATCACCACGGTGTGGGCACGGTCCAGAATCTCGGCGCGAATCGAATCGGACATGAATGCAGTTTACGTGCCCGTCGAGCCCGTGACGTGAGTCACACAGCCCGTCGAGCCCGTGACGTGAGTCACACAGCCCGTCGAGCCCGTGACGTGAGTCACGCTGCCCGTCGAGCCCGTGACGTGAGTCACGGGAGTCGTAGGAGCCTGAACTCCCGCGACTCACGTCACGGGCTCGAAGGCAGGTTCGCGTTCAGGAATCGCGTCATCAGCGAATACAGATGTCGCGAGGTGTTCGCGCCTTCGTCCACCGAATGGCTGCGGTTCGGGTACGCCATGGCCGTGAACGGCTTGTTCAACTCGATGAGCCGATTCATCAGCTTCTCGGTGCCCTGATAATGGCAGTTGTCGTCGCCCGTGCCGTGGACGAGCAGCAGGTTCCCTTTCAATCCGGCCGCGTGGGTGATCGGCGAGCCGTTCCTGTAGTCCTCCGCGTTGTCCTGCGGGAGGCCCATGTACCGTTCCTGGTAGATCGTGTCGTATAGCCGCATGTCCGGCACCGGAGCCACGGACACGCCGGTGCGATACAGGTCCGGATGGCGGAAGAGCAGGTTGAGAGTCATGGATCCTCCGCCGCTCCACCCCCACGCGCCGACGCGGGTCGAGTCGAGGTACGGCCGCTTCAACAACTCGCGGCACGCGGCGGCCTGCTCCGCGGACGCGAGCGTGCCCACCTTCCGATACGCCGCCTTCCGCCACTCGCGGCCACGAGGGCAGGGCGTGCCGCGATTGTCGAAACACGCCACGGCGTAACCCTGCTGGGCGAGCATCGTGTGCCAGAGAAAGTTGTTCCCGCCCCAGCGGTCCGTGACGGTTTGTCCCGCGGGTTCGCCGTAGACATGAACCAAGAGCGGATACTTCTTCGCGGGGTCGAAGTTCGCCGGCTTGATGAGCCAGCCGTCGAGCGTGACGCCGTTGCCGATGTCGACGCGAAGGAACTCCGAGGGGGTGGCCGGGAGTTTCTTCACCGCGTCCCGGAGCTTCTCGTTCGCCGCGAGAACCCGCACCGTCTTGTGTTCCGGCAACGACACGATCTCGACACGCGGCGGAACCCCGAACGACGACCACACGTGGACCGCATGCGTGCCGTCCTTCGCGATCTGGTAATCGTGCCACCCCGCCTGATCGTCCGGCGTCACGCGTTCGGGTTTTCCCCCGGCCAGCGGCGCCCGGTAGAGGTAGTGTTGCGTCGCGTTCTCCGGCGACGCGATGAGGTACGCCAGTTCGTTCTTCTCGTCCACGTGCAGCACGCGGATCGCGTCGAACTCGCCGCACGTCACCTTCTTGATGCTCGAGCCGTCTCGTGAGGCGAGGTAGAGTTGCCGCCAGCCGTCGCGTTCGCTGATCCAAGTGAACTGTTTTCCTTTGCCGAGCCAGTGCATGGCGTCGTCGTGAACGTCCACCCAGGCGCCGTCACGTTCCGTGAGGATCGTCCGCACCGCGCCCGTGGCCGGATCGGCGAGCATGACGTCCATCGCGTTCTGAAGCCGGTTGACGCGTTGAATCGCGAGGTCGCCTTCGGCCCATTCCATCCGCGGGATATAGAAGTCGGTCCTGGTGTCGCCGGGAACGGCGATCCAGGCCGGGGCGCCCCCCTCGACCGGGAGCACGCCGATGCGGCATGCCGAGTTCCGTTCGCCGGTCTTGGGGTAAGCGAAGGTGCGGAGCGTCTGGTAGTTCCCGCTCGTCTGGTCGACCAAAGTGAAGGTTGGAACGCCGCGAGTGTCGAGTTGCCAGTAGGCGATGCGTTTGCCGTCCGGGCTCCAGCGCCAGCCGTCGCGGCAGAAGAACTCCTCCTCGTAGACCCAATCGAAGGTGCCGTTGATGATCTCGTTCGATCCGTCGTTCGTGAGGCGAACCGCGGCGCCGCCGTCCGCGGGTTCGACGTACAGATTGTTCTCGCGAACGTAACCGACCTTCGAACCGTCCGGCGAGAGCTTCGCGAATTGGAGCGTGCTTGGAGCCGCGTCGCGGCCAAGCTTCGCGAGCTTGCCCGTGGAGCGGCGGAAGGTCCAGTAGTCGCCGCGGGTGTTCGCCCGCCACACTTTTCGGGTGTTCGTGGAGATCAGCACGAGGTCGAGGTCTTTGGTGAACTCGTACCCCTGGATGCCGAGCGGGGCCTTTGCGTCCGCGGGGATGAGCTTCTCCGCGGGAACAAGCGTCTCGGTGGAACCGTCCGACTTCACGTGAACGAGGTCGTTCGCACCCTTGTGAGCCTTCGAAGGTTGTAGCGTGGTGTAGGCTCCGCCCTCGAGCCACCTCACGGAGGGAACTCGTTCGCCTCGGAACTCCTCGGAGGCGAAGATGCGATCGACGGTGAGCCGCTCCGGCTCCGCGGCCCGGACCGGAATCGCCGTCAACAACGCCACCCACGCGATCGTTCGGATCATGGCTCGCCCCGGAGGAAGAACCCTGCCCATGCTAATGGCGGCGGGGGCGGCGTCAACTGTCGTCGTCGAAGGCGAGCGGGCACGCACATTCGGCGGCGATCATTCCAAGTCCACGGTGGACCCCGGCTTGAAGTCGTGAATGACAAGCTGGATGCTGTGGAAGTCGTTCCACTCGTTGGCTCGCGGGGTGAACGCGAGGCACGCCGTGCCGCCCGCGCTCTGGAGTTCCTCCAGGCGATCCGCCATGTTCCACCCCACGCATCGGAGCGTGGCGCCGCCCTGCTTCGCCTTGAACTCGAGGTGGCGTTTCACTTCGCCGGAGCCCATCGCCCGCGCAGCGTCGATCGTCACGCCGCTGGCGAGGAACTTCGGCTTCGGGTTCTGGGCGCCGTACGGTTCCAGCTTGTCGATGTCCCGAAGCAGCCCCCACGTGAGCGCGGAGAGCGGCACCTCGGTGTCGAGCGTGAGTCGCGGCGCGGGCGGCACGCCGCCTTCGAATTGGGACGCGGCGTAATCGTTGAACGCCGCGCCGAAGGCATCCAGGTTTTCGGGCTTCAACTTGAAGCCGGCCGCGGCCGCGTGCCCGCCGTGGCCGATCAGGTGTTCCTCGCACGCCTTCAGCGCGAGATGCAACGCGAAGCCCGGCACCGAGCGGCCGCTGCCGACCGCGATCTGTTCGTCGTTCTTGATCGAGACGACGAGCGACGGCCGGGCGTACGTTTCGACCAGCCGGCTGGCGACGATGCCGACCACGCCCTGATGCCAGTCCGGGGAACCGAGCACGATTCCCGCGGTCGCGGCGAGGTCGAAGCCCGTCATCATCTCCTTGGCATGCGTCGTGATCTTGCGTTCGACCGCCTGCCGTTCGCGGTTCTGGGCTTCGAGGTACTCCGCGAGCTTCTTCGCCTTCTCCTCGTTCTTCGTGGTGAGAAGTTCGACCGCGAGGCTGGCGCACCCGAGGCGGCCGGCGGCGTTCAATCGCGGAGCGAGGCGGAAGCCCACGTCGTCCGTGGTCAATGGCTTCTCGGTTCCGAGTTGGGCCGCGGCGATGAGCGCGCTCAACCCCACGGAGGGTTTGTCCAGGATGCGTTGCAATCCGTTCCGAACGAGGATGCGGTTTTCGTCCTGAAGCGGGACGATGTCCGCGATGAGGCCGAGGGCCGCGAGCCCGAGGCAATCGAGGAGGATCTCGCGGAGGTCGGCGCGAACCTTCTCGGCTCCGGACACGTTCTGCGCGATCGCCCACGCGAGCTTGAACGCGACCCCGGCTCCGGAGAGCCCGCCGAACGGATACGTGCTGCCCGGCAATCGCGGATGCACCAGCGCCGCCGCGTCCGGCAGCGTCACGGCGTCGCCCTTCGTCTTCATCTCGTGGTGATCGGTGACGATCAGTTCGAGCCCGAGTCGCTTCGCCTCCGCGGCTTCGTCCAGGCTTGCGATGCCGCAATCGACGCTGATCACGACCGAGACGCCCTGCTTGGCGAGTTCGCGGAGCCGCTCGGAGTTCAGGCCGTAACCCTCCGAAAGCCGCAGCGGCACGTGGAACATCACGTCCGCCCCGAGGTGCGTGAGCAACTTCAGAAGGATCGCGGTGCCGGTGACGCCGTCCACGTCGTAGTCGCCGTAGACGCAGATCCTCCGCTTCTCGACGATCGCGTGATGCACCCGCACCGCGGCGAGCGGCACGTGAGGCAGCAAGCTCGGCGAGTGCAGGGAGGCCAGTGGCGCGAACAGGAACGTTTTCGCGTCCGCCGCCGTCTTGATTCCGCGGTTCAGGAGCAGTTGAGCGACGACCGGCGAGAGCCGCGCGGCCTTCGCCAGATGCTGCGCCTCGTCCGGCTTCGCCGGGAGCAGCCGCCACACTTTCTCGACCACGGGCACGGCATCGTCCTTGGGGTGTAGGGAGAGGTTATCCGAAGTGTGCCTCGCCCGCCATGAAAGGTGTCACGTCGGCTTGTCGGAGAAGAGAGTTGCACTTGCCGAGATCGATACCGAGAATGGGGCGGAGACGATTCTGGGGCATGTGTTGGGTGGACCTTCACGGTACATCACCCACGGCATGCGTGGTTACTCTCGGCGGCGGATTGCGGCCATATGGCGACAAAGGACGAGGTGTAGGCAAAATGACTCTCGACATCGCAGATGTGGCCGCGAAGCTGAACGAGATGGCGTCGAGCCACTTAATCGGGCAGCTACAGGACATACGCAAAGCCCTTCACGGGTTCGACCGCCGACCCCGCGACAAGATCTTTTCCGGCCAGACCACGTTTGAGAACTGGGCGTTTCACCACGGCGGTCGGACAGAGCTGCAGTTCAACATCGGCCGGGAGACCTCTGAGACGGGTGAAGTCCTCCGACACGGGATCGCGTTCTCGTTCGAGACAAACCAAACGCTACCTTTAATTGATGTCCTTGTGCCGAAGGCCGGCCTCTTCAACGACTACCTGCGGTCGAATCCGGACGACTTCGGCGACATGCGGATGTGACACTGGAACGAGACGCGTAGTCCGGACCGGCTACCAGGGCCGATCCCCGAGCCACTGGTTGCAAAGGGCGTGTTCGTCTTCCTAGGCAAGTGTCAGCCCGCCGAGTCGATCAACTACAAGATGATTTTGGATGATTTCGATAGGCTCCTCCCTCTCTATCGATACGTCGAAAGCGGCGGGCGACACGACCCGGTCCCTTTGCCAGCCATTCCCGGGTTCGTGTTTAAGGCAGGCTGTTCGCCAAAACACGGCGAGGCGACCGCAACGTTCACGGCAAAGGTGCTCAACCTCGACCTCCGCCACAACCTGCTTCAGGAAAGGCTAGCCCAGCGCCTGATCGCCGAGTTCGGCGTCGAAAACGTGTCCACGGAACAGCCCAGCGGAGCGGGCACACGCATCGATGTTGTGGTGCGGCAGTCAGGTCAGTACTGGTTTTACGAGATCAAGACAGCCAAGTCGCCGCGGGTTTGCCTGCGCGAGGCCCTCGGACAGCTTCTTGAGTACGGCTACTGGCCGCGCGGGCAAGAACCAACTGCGAGCAGGCTAGTTGTGGTCGGCGAAAGTCCCTTGGGCGCGGATGGGACCGAGTACCTGCGCCGCCTGAGGGACATCTTTGGCCTGCCGTTAGAGTACTTGGATTTACCCCTATGATGGGATTGCCGAAGCTGCGCCGTAACAGAATGTCAATCGTCGGTGAGTGACACATCATCGTCACCCGGAAGGCGCGTGCCGGAGGGCGTCCCGGCGACTGCCCTGGCTCACGCGTCGGGCAGGTGAGGCACTCACTCCTCGTGCATGACTTGGCCTCGCCCTCCAATCGATCCTTCACTTGCAGGCTTCGATCCGCGTGATGGCCCACGCGGCGGCGTCGGCGATAAGCGGGTCGTCGATCAGGGCGGCGCGGAGAGCCGGAAGGGCGGACGGGTTGCCGGAGTTGCCGAGCACGATGGCCGCGTTTCGAAGCAGACCCGGCCGCCGATTCCGCCACAGCGATGTCTTCTTGAATCGCTCCCGAAACGCCGCTTCATCGAGCCCAAGCAACTCGATCGGATCGAGGGCCGCGATCGCGGGGTCGTGCGGAAAGACGGATGCGGACGCGGAGCCGCGGTTCCACGGGCACACGTCCTGGCATACGTCGCACCCGTACAGCCAATTCCCGACCGGCTCGCGGAGCGGCTCCGGGATCGGCGAGCGAAGTTCGATCGTGAGGTAACTGATGCAACGGGTCGCGTCCAGAACGTGCGGCTCGGGGAAGGCGCGGGTCGGGCAGGCGTCGAGGCAGGCGGTGCAGGTGCCGCAGTGCGAGGTGGCGAACGGCTCGTCTGGCTTCAACTCGCGATCGGTGAGCACGGCTCCGAGGAAGAGGAAACTGCCGTGCCGCGGGTGAATCAGCAGCGTGTTCTTTCCGATCCAGCCGAGCCCGGCGCGACGTGCGAAGTCCCGCTCCAGGAGCGGCGCCGTGTCCGCGACCGCCCGCGCGGAGCAGCCCGGCGCGGCGGCTTCGAGCCACGCCGCGAGATCGTTCATCCGATCCCAGATGAACCGATGGTACTCCGGCCCCTGCGCGTACTTCGCGACCCGCGCCCGCGGATTCGGGGACGGCGGCCCCGTGTCGTACTCCATCGCGAGCATGAGCACGGAGCGAACGGATTCGAGAATGCTTCGCGGGTGCCGGCGTTCCTCCCGCTGTTCGTGGAGGTACTCCATCTCGCCGGCGAAGCCGCGCTCGAGCCAGGATTCGAAGTGGGGGAAGGCGTCCGCCTCGGTGGCCGGGGCGATGCCGGCGAGGGCGAACCCGCGGGCCAACGCCTCCGACTTGAGCCGTTCTTCCAGCGGAGGATCGGCCATCGCGACACCGCCGGAATCAGTCTTTCTTCAGGGAGTTGAATGCGAGGCCGGTCAGGAGCTTCGGGTAGAAGTATGTGGACTTCTGCGGCATCTTCTCCCGCTTCCCGGCGATCGCTTCGACATGGCTCATCGTGGCGGGCGGCACCAGAACCGCGACCTGGCAACTCTTCGCGGTCACGGCGTCGGTCGCTTCCTTGAGCAGGTGAACGAAGGTGAGCTTCGGCGTGGCCCCGAGTTTCTCCGGCACGATCTTCTCGATCACGAGCTTGTGCAGAATGCTGACGCCGAGTTCACGCCAGTCTTCGCTTTGCTCCGCGGCGACGCTCGCCATCGCGGCCGGATCGCGAAGCTTGGCGGCGAACCACTGGTTGTCCGCCGTCGTGCCGAAGCCGAGAATCGACTGCGACCCGTCCATTTCGATGTGTTCCCAGCACGCCGTCGCGTCCGAGCCGAAGGCTTCGACGATGTCGAAGAGGCCCTTCAGAGCCTCCTGAAGTTGCGGCCCGGTCACGTTCGGCAGTCCCGAGAGCAGGCGATGCGTCGGCAGGATGATCAGGCCGGGGTCGCTCATGGCGACCAGCATCATGAGCGTGAAGTTCGCCGGCGCGTCCGCGTCGAGCGGGCCCTGTTCGTCGCGATACTTCAGTCCGGTTTCGTAGCGATGGTGCCCGTCCGCGATGAAGACGGGCTTCGGCCCGAGGATGCCCATCACGGCCGCGATTGCCTGCGTGTCCGTGATCGTCCAGATGCGGTTGACGACGCCGAGGTGATCCTTGGCGACGAGCGGCGGGTTCTTCCGTGTGAACGGTTCGAGCACGGCGTTCACCGCGCCCTCCGGGTCCGGATAGAGGCCGAACACGGGTGAGAGGTTGAAGCCGGTGGCCTGATACAACTTCAGGCGATCCGCCTTGGGGCCGGACATGGTTTGTTCGTGGGCAAAGATCTGGCCCGTTTCGAACGGTTCGAGGCGGACGCGAGCGAAGAACCCGCGGCGGGTGTAGGTTTTCCCTTCGGCCTCGAACTCCTGTTCGTAGATGTACAGGGCGCGGGCCGTGTCCTGGCGGAGGGCGTCGTCCGCGATCCAACCTTTGAGCGTGCGGGCGGCTCGAGAATACTTGTTCTCTGTCTCGGTGTCGCCGGGCTCGTCTTTGGTCAGTTCGAGGCGGATCGCGTTGTACGGACTGAGGTCGTAGAGCTTCTGCTGGAGCGAGGCGTCGATTACGTCGTAGGGAGGCGCGACGACGTCCGAGAGCGTGCCGACACGGCCCAAGTCGTAGCGAAAGGCACGGAATGCGCGAATCTCGGCCATACGTACGGCTCCAATGGTTTAGACGCGAGGCGGAGTCCTCGGAGCCGAGCGTGCTCGGCTCCGAGGACTCCGCCTCGCGGCTAAACTGTATGCGATTTACTTGGCGATGGCCTTTTTCGCGATCTCGACGAGCTTGTCGAAGGTCGCGGGGTCGTGGATCGCGATCTCGGAGAGCGACTTGCGGTCGAGCGCGACCATCGCGAGTTGCAGGCCGTGCATGAACTCGCTGTAACGCATGCCACGCATGCGGCAGGCCGCGTTGATGCGGATGATCCACAGGCGGCGGAACATTCGCTTCTTGGCGCGGCGATCGCGGAACGCGAACACTCCGGCGCGAAGCAGCGTGACCTTCGCCTGGCGGAAGAGATTGTGGCGAGCGAGGCGGAAGCCCTTCGTCAGTTTGCGAAGGCGCTTCTTGCGGGCCGCCGTGACGGACTTGTTGACCGCGCGAACCATGAGCGTGACCTCGGATCAGATGTAGGTGAGCCGGCACGCGTCAGCGGCCGGGGATGAATCGGGATTACAGCAAGCCCAGGGCAATCTTGTACTTCTTGAGCACGCTCGGGCGGCCATCGATCACGCCGGCTTGGCGCAGATGTCGCTTCCGCTTCGTGTTCATGTGCGCGTTCAAGTGGCGTCGGCCCACCTTCGCGTACTTCAGCTTGCCCGTCCCGGTCACCTTGATCCGTTTGCGGACGCTCTTGTTGGTCTTGTTCTTCGTGGCCATTGCGATCTCCGTGGGAGGGAGCGGCTTGCGCCGGCTTGAGGCCCCTCGACAGGGTCACAGGTTCGCCCGGCGGACCGCCCGTCGGCACGATCGCGCGAGAATGTCCCTCTCGCGACAGACTGTTATCTCTAGAAACGGAACGTTTTCGGGCAAGGGGTCGCCGCCAATTGATGAGACGAACCCGCGAGGTCCGCCGCCTTCGCACGCTTCGCCGCGAGCGGCTCATAGAATGACGTTTTCGCCCGATTCTCCGCCTTCATGAAAGTGCTCCGCGAAATGAAGCCCCGACTGTTCACGCCAGGCCCCACTCCCGTTCCCGAAGAGACGCTCCTGGAACTCGCCCGCCCAGTGACGTATCACCGCGCTCCGGAAGCCAAGGCGATCCTCGCCGAGGTGAGCGAAGATCTGAAGTACGTCTTTCAGACGGCGAACCCGGTGTTCACACTGACGTGCAGCGGCACGGGCGGCATGGAGGCGGCCGTTTCGTGCGCGTTGGCCGCCGGGGAAAAGGCGATCCTCTGCACGGCGGGTCGGTGGGGCGAACGTTGGCGCGGCATTCTGAAGGCGTTCGGCACCGACATCGTGACCGTCGAGGTGGCCTACGGCAAGGCCGTGACTCCGGAGTTGCTCGCCGAGGCCCTCGCGAAGCACCCGGACGCCAAAGCCGTGTTCGCCACGCTCAGCGAGACGAGCACCGGCGTGGGGCACGACCTCGAAGCGTTCGGCAAGATCGTGGCGAAGACGAACGCGCTGCTGATTGTGGACGCCATCAGCGGCCTCGGCGCGATGGAGTGCCGTACGGACGCCTGGAACATCGACATCTGCGTGACCGGCTCGCAGAAGGCGCTGATGCTTCCGCCGGGCCTCGCATTCGTTTCCGTGAGCGAGAAGGCGTGGAAGAAGATCGATACGACGCCGGTGCGTTCGTTCTATCTCGATCTGCGTCGATACAAGAAGAGCCACGCCGAGAGCGACACGCCGTTCACCCCGGCGAACACGCTGATTCGGGCCCAGCGGGCGAGCCTGAAGCGGATCCGCGCCGAGGGAATCGAGAACCTCTGGGCGAGGCACGCGAAGATCGCCGCGGCTTGCCGTGCGGCCGTGAAAGCGATGGGGCTCGAGATCTTCGCCGAGCGGCCGAACAACGGGCTCACCGTGATCACGGTGCCCGCCGGGGTCGACGGTTCGGCCACGCTCAAGAAACTTGAGAAAGGGCACGGCTACAAACTGGCCGACGGCCAAGATTCGATGAAGGGACAGATCTGGCGCCTCTCGCACATGGGATATACGGACGCGTTCGAGGTGCTGGGCGCGATCAGCGCGTTGGAACTGGTGTTGCTGGAGAGCGGATTCAAACTCGAACCTGGAGCCGGCGTCGCCGCGTTCCAGAAGTCGCTCGCAGGGCGGTGACTGAATGGGAGCCCCGGATCGAATCCGGGGCTCCGGGACATGATCACTTCAGTTTGAACTCGTCCAGCATCGTGGCGAGGCGGATGGCCTTGCCCTTCGCCTTGAGCTTCACGGTGAGTTGCTTGCCGCCCTCGATGCGGATGCCGACCACGTCCTGGCCGTTCGGGTTCTCGCTGCCGAAGGCGTCCTTGATCAGGGCCTTGGTTTCATCCGGCTTGAGGTCCTTCTCCACGAGCGGCACGATCTTCGCCAAAGCGACATCGAGGCTCATCACCGGGGCGGGAGCTGGCTTCGCCTTGAGGCCGGCCTTGATCAGGGCACCGTCCTGCTCGATGCTGATCGCGATGCAATCGGCCGAGACGGCGAGCCACACCATCTTCGTGCCGAACATCTTCTCGAAGTTCTCGTCCGCGATCTTCACCTCGATCTTGTGCAGGTTGAAGTCGCCGATCTTCTCGACGTCGAAGCTGAGGTCCACGGCGTCGCCCGGGATGATGGGGGCGAAGTCTTTCAGCACCTTCTCGAGGTCCTTCGCGTCGACGACCCCGACGGCCGCGATGAGGTTGTGGTGGCCCTTGGCGGTGGGGACGAGGCTGGCGGCGAAATCCAGGTTGCCGGCCTTCGCGGTGGCGACGAGCGGATCGAGAATGCGGGTGGTCGCGCCGCGGTCGCCGGAGTTCTCGATCGCGTCCTTCGCGAGCCCGTCGATCACGGGGGCGAATTTCTTCTTGAGTTCGTCCGGCAGGCCCGCCTTGGCGAAGACCTGTGCCGAGGCGTTCTTCGCGGCGACGATTCCAGCCGGAAGGCTGTTGCGACCCGTGAGGCCCGCGAATGTCTTGGCCAGCGGCGTGCCGTCCTTCGCCACCAGGTTCAACTCGATGGAAAGCTCATCCGTCTTGGCGTCCACGAAGGCCTTGAGGCTGAGTTCCTTGCCGTCGTCCGAGAGCATTTTGGACGAACCGACGACCGCGTCCGCGATCAGGGCCTCGAGCTTCTTCTGGGCCTCGTTCTTGCCGGCTTCGTTCTTCTTGAGCCCTTCCTGAACCTGATGTTCGAACTGGCCGAGGACGAAGGTCTTCACGTCCGCAGGCATGCGATCGAATCGGGCGGAGACGGACAGCACCGAGCCGTCGTCTTTGGCGAAGTAGTCTTTCGGCGCGATGAGAGACTTCTCGGCGAGGTCCGCGGCACTGCGGCCGACGTAGAGGTAGTCGTTCGAGAACCGCATGAAGACTTCATTGATGAGCGGCACGTTGGCCTTGAGCGTGCCGCCGTCCGCCTTCTCGGGTTCGATCGAGAGGCGATCTTTGAGAGCCTGGAGGAAGCGATCCTTGTCCGCGATGGGGATCATGACGACGACGGGGCTGGATTGCACGTCGGCCGCGAGAAGGGCGTAGGCGCCGAAGGGCTTCTTCGTGTCGATTCCTTCGAGCCCCTTGCCGCCTTCCGAGAGTTGCTGGACGAGGCCGCGGACTTGCTTGATCGGCTCGTCCTTGTCCAAAAGCTTGCCGATGTGTTCGGCTTTATCGAGGAGGTCGTTCACGGAGCGGAGGCGGATTTCGAGCGTCGGCTCGGCAGGTCTCTGGGCCACCGCGGCCGTGGGCAGCACGACCGAGAGGGCCACCGCGGCGGCCGCGATCACCCACGATTTCAAACGCATGACGGACTCCTGGAGAATGTTCGTGGGATGGTATACCTCGCGACCCCGCGGCAGGTGTCAGAACGGCGAGAAGTATTTCGTGGGCTTTGCCGCCGTAAGCGCCAGCGTTAGAATGGGAAATATGGAGGCGGACCGAATCACAGTCGATCCCGATCAGTGCGGCGGAAGGCCGTGCGTTCGTGGCATGCGCATTCGCGTGAGCGACGTGTTGGATCTCCTCGCGGCCGGACTCGCTTTTGAAGAGGTCGTAGCCGAACTTCCTGATTTGGAGCTCGCCGATGTCACGGCCTGCCTCCGATACGCCAGTTCGAGAGTGTCCATTGCGGGAGCCGCAGCGTGACGCTCTGGCTGGACGCACACATTTCTCCCGCCTTGGCCTCTTGGATCGCGAACGAATTCGGTATCGATTGCGTGGCCGTCCGCGACTTGGGGTTGCGTGAGGCTCGTGATCGTCCGATTTTCGCCGCCGCTCGGGACGCATCTGCCGATCTGCTGACGAAAGACGAAGACTTCGCGGAACTCGTTCAACAACTGGGTTCGCCCCCGCGAGTCCTCTGGCTGAGATCTGGCAACACCTCCAACGCGACACTGAGGCAAATCCTGACGCGAGAACTTCCCGCGGCCCTCGAGCGCTTTGCCGCCGGAGAATCTCTCGTGGAACTCGGCGGCGAATCCGAATAGGAAATCGGTTCGTAGATCACGCGTCAAGGTCGAGGCATCATGAGCAAGACGTGGGGCGGGCGGTTCACCGGCGGCACGGACGAACGCGTCGAGGCGTTCACCGAGTCGATCACCTTCGACCGGCGACTTTATCGCCACGACATCCGAGCGAGCCAGGCTCACGCCCGGATGCTCGGGGAAGTCGGGCTGCTTACGGCGGACGAAGCCGAACGGATTGCGGCCGCGCTCGACGACATCGGCGCGACCATCGACCGCGGCGAGATGGAGTTCACCATCTCCCTCGAAGACATTCACACGCACATCGAACGTGCCCTGATCGCGAAGCTCGGCGACCTTGGCCGCAAACTCCACACCGGCCGCAGCCGCAACGATCAGGTCGTCACGGACGTCAAACTCTGGGTCCGCGATTCGATCGACGAACTGGACGCTCTGTTGAAGGATCTCCAGCGAGCGTTCCTCGATTCGGCCCGTCGCGAGGCGGGCGTCGTGATCCCCGGCTACACGCACCTCCAACGGGCGCAGCCGGTGCTCGCTTCGCATTACTTCCTCGCTTATGTGGAGAAGTGGCAACGCGACCGCGATCGTCTCGCCGATTGCCGCACCCGCGTGAACGTGCTTCCGCTCGGAGCCGCCGCCCTCGCCGGCACTTCGCTCCCGATCGACCGCGAATCGGTGCGGGCGAAACTCGGCTTCGATTCCGTGGCCCGCAACAGCCTCGACGTCTCCAGCGATCGCGACTTCGCCCTCGAGTTCGTCTTTGACCTTGCCCTGATCGCGACTCATCTCGCCGGTTGGGCCGAGGAATGGATCATCTGGTCCACCACGGAGTTCAACTTCCTCGAATTGCCGGATGCGTTCTGCACCGGGTCCAGCATCATGCCGCACAAGAAAAACCCGGACGTGCTCGAACTCACGCGTGGCAAGTCCGCGCGGGTGATCGGCTCGCTGCAGCAACTCTTCGTGCTCGTGAAGGGGTTGCCGCTCGCGTACAACCGCGATCTTCAGGAAGACAAGCAGGCGCTCTTCGACTCGTTCGACACCGTGGCCGCGTGCCTGGCCGTGGCTGCTCCGCTCGTGCGGCAAACGAAGCTTCGACGCGAATCGATCACGGCCCGAATCGAAGACGGCTTTCTCGATGCGACCACGCTCATGGAAGCTCTCATCGCCCGCGGAACACCCATGCGCTCGGCCCACGAAACGGTCGGAAAGCTGGTTCGCGAATGCGAGGTGAAGAAGTGTCGCCTCGCGGATCTGCCCGAGACCACGGAACTCCGCGACGTGCTCGGCGTGGCCAACGCTCTGACCGCGTTCAAAAGTTACGGCTCCACCGCCCCCGCGGAAGTGGAACGTCAAATGAACGAGTGGACCGCCCGTCTCCAGTGAGCGAACGCATCATGAAATGGTCTCTTGTCGCGATCGCGGCTCTGGCGTCCGCGTCGATCGCGGCCGACCCGAAAACCGGCGCCTCGACACGCCCCGATCCGCATTCGTACGCCACGTTCGATTACACTTCCGGGAAGTCGCGGCTGAGGCTGGTCGTGCCGGAAGGCTTGGACACGATCCGCGGGCTGCTTGTAGTCGCGCCCTTCTCCGGCGGCGACACGCGGGACTTTCACAAGGAAGTGTGGTACCGCGAGTTCCTGCACCTGCATGGCTTCGCGTTTCTCGGCGCGGACTGGACCGGTTCGCACGACGAACGCTTCAAGGTGTATCAAGCCGCGATCGAACGCTTCGCGAAGGATGCGAAGCGGCCCGAACTCAAGAATGTGCCATATGCCGCCACCGGGTTCTCGGCGGGAGGCGGCTTCGCGAGCAAACTCGTCTCGGAACTCCCGGACCGCGTGATCGCGGCGGCGATCGTCGGTTCGCGATTGAACCTGCCGTTGGTCGCGGATGCGCATCGCGGCGTTCCGATCCTCGTTCTCAACGGTGAACATGAAGACAACGGCATGGCCAAGGCCGTGGCTCCGTTGCTGGAACGGAATCGGCCGAAGGGCGCCCTCTGGGGCTGGATGGCGATTCCCGGCCTCGGCCACGAACGGGACTCGCAGGAAGTCGTGGCCATGGCTCTTCTCGATGCCGCGGTGCGACTTCGCTATCCGACGGATGCTGACGTTCGCAATGGGCCCGTGAAATTGAAGTCGCTTGATCCCGCCTCCGGCTGGCTGGCGGACAACACGACATGGACGAGCGGCCTGACTCGCATCGCCCCGGCGAGGGATTTCAAAGGCGATCTCGGCCAGACGAGTTGGCTCCCGAACGAAGATCTCGCCTTCGCCTACCGGGCGCTCGTCAGCTACGACCGACCGCTTTCGATCGCGTCCCCGCGGAACACGGCGGACAATGCTCGCACGCAGGTCTGGGACGCGGGCGGCCAAGCGTCCATCACCGTGGACGACAGCAAGTTCGCCGGCTGGACGACGCTCTCGCTTTACGACGGTTCGAAGAAGGTGGCCGAGTTGAAGAGCGGGAAAGCCGAGTTCGTCGTGCAACTGAAGGAAGGCTTCCACGTGTTCACGGCGCTGGGTACGGACGCGAAGGGGAGAGTGCGGACAAGCGAGCCGATACTCGTGACCGTGCGAAGATAGTCACGTCCGGCGTCGAGCCGCCAATTGTCGCACGAAGGTGGCGTGCTCCGGTGATGAGGTTCCGCGCGAGAGAGCGGCCAGAACCGCCGCGATGTTCAGACTCACGAGCGCCGCGGAATCGAGCCACAAACCCGGAAACACCGCACTTTTCAACAGGCCGTCGGAGGGATCGGGTTCGAGCCGGACATATTCCCCGCCGCGAAGCACGAACCAATCCAACTCTTCGTCGTGTGTCCGCCACACGATGTACTCGTTGACGCCGTAAAGAGCGTAGACCTCCAGCTTGTCGTTCAAATCGAGAGCCGTCGTGGTGCCCGAGATCTCGGCCACGAGTTCCGGCCCGCCGGTCACATTGTTGCCGCTCTTCTTCACCTGGCCGCCGTACTCGGGCCGCACCATCAAGGTGGCATCCGGTTGCGGTTCATTCTTCGAATCCAATCGCAACGTGATGTTGTCACCGCCCACGATCCCCGGCGTCGAAGCTTCGAAGACACCCAGCCACATTATGAGCTTCCAGTGTTGCTCGCCGTGGAAGTCCAAGCTGACGGGCGACCCCATGAACACGACTCCATTGATGAGCTCCGCCTTTTTCACATCTGGCATCGCCTGGTAGCGACGGTCGAACTCGGCGCGCGTGAGCCGGTCGCCGTTCTCGAGCGGCGGGATTCGCTTCGTCGTACGCGTGTGGCTCATCGTTCGTTCCTCTTCGGCGCTCGTCGGTGAATCTTATTGACAGTCAGGTTAGCAAAGGCACCGTGGCAGTGGCAGCCTTGCGCCCCGCCAGCATCCGAGGAGGATCGATCGCTGCTTGGCCGTCAGTCTCAACGCCGGACCGATCGCGTCGTTGAG
>Ga0169931_10000338_pt1 | contig 76850 bp, 57 predicted proteins | sample Kivu_15m_20L_FD_129675 | JGI IMG/M metagenome (GOLD analysis project Ga0169931, IMG submission 129675) | Freshwater microbial communities from Lake Kivu, Western Province, Rwanda to study Microbial Dark Matter (Phase II) - Kivu_15m_20L... | ecosystem: Environmental > Aquatic > Freshwater > Lake... | reverse complement strand
GGCGATCACCTGAAGGTCTGGGTCTGCGCTCTCTGTCTGACGATTCGCTGCGCTCGCGGTAGGGGCGATCACCGGAAGGTCGAGGTCTGCGCTCTCTGTCTGACGATTCGCTGCGCTCACGGTATGGCCGATCTCCTGAAGGTCTGGGTCTGCGCTCTCTGTCTGACGATTCGCTGCGCTCACGGTAGGGGCGATCACCTGAAGGTCTTGGTCTGCGCTCACCATCATCGTTGTGCCTTGGCCTGTCGAAATCATCATCATCGTTGGAACGTCCGCTTCTGCGTGGGCGATCCATTTCGCCATCCTCAAAATCCCGAGCATTTCGGCGGGGTGTTCCACCCACCGTGTTGCGCTCTGATGTCACTTGAGTAATGCGTTTTCTCAAAGGCTTTACCTCTCCATCGCCCTCTTGCACATCGCCACTTCCACCCAATCGGATTCCCTTGTCTGTCAATGTGATCAGTTGATCCTTGTACAATTGACCCGCGGCCTTCTTGAAGGTCTTCTTGGACATGGTCAAGTATCTTTTAATGTCTTCCGGATCGCTGTCATCGTGCAAACGCAGATAGCCTTTGTTGCTTTTTAGCACTTCTAAAATTCGTTCTGCAGCTTCATCGATCAACTCTTGCCCTTCCTTTTGGGTGCTGACCGTAATTTCACGTCCTTCTACTTTTCGGATATATCCTTTGGCTTTATCTCCCTCCCCATAATTGCGCAACATCTCTTGTTTGAAAAGGAACCCCACGTATTTCCCATCGATGATTACACGACGACCCAATTCTAATTTCTCTCCAATGATCATGTCCACTTCATCTCCTCTTTCATAAGGGACATCATAGTTTTTAAAATAAGCGTTGATCTTGGTAGAGGCAAAAATGCGTTGACCTAAATCGTCATATTGCAAAGTCACCAACACCCAACGACCTTCTTCCAATTCTTCTCTCTGCTCTGGGTATGGAATCAACACATCTCTTTCGCTACCGATATCGATAAAAGCTCCGAGATTATTGAGGTTTTTTACTTTGAAGCTTCCTACTTGTCCTACTTGGATGACAGGCAATTGGGTAGAGGCTACCAAACTGCGCTCATTGTCGAAGTAGGTAAAAACAGTCACCTCGGCACCTTCTTCGGCCATGCCTGGAAATTGTATTTTGGGAAGAGGTACTTGTTTGTTTTCGTCTCCCAATAAAGCAAATTTTCCTTCGATGGCGTGGACTTTTAAAGTTTGAATGGTTCCTGGATGGATGATAGTTTTCATTGATGTAAAGGTAGGTGGGTTTATTGTGTTATTTTTGGAAAAAACGCAATAGCATGAAAAAGGGATTGTTTATAGTATTGGCTTTGATCATTCATGGTTTTGCATGGAGTCAATGTGAACCTGGGCAAATTAGTGTCACCATGGTGATACACACCGATGCTTGGCCATACGAAACCTATTGGCAATTGGTGCCAGAGGGCGCGGGTTGCGGTAACCAGGTAATAGCAGAGGGCTCCAATCTGAATGTAGGTTGTGCATCAACAGCATCCGACAACAGCCCTGAGGGCTACGCAGGTGATGCACTGATCAACGTAGGGCCTATTTGCGTGGACAGTGGAAGTTATGATTTAATTTTCATTGATACATACGGAGATGGAGGATTGGTATTTGAGTTGTATGAAGATGGTGTATTGATGCATTCATTCGCGGGTTCGGGTTTTGGAAACACCTTCACTTTTTCCACAGGTGTTACTTTGATTCCCTCTTATGACTCTCCCTGTCAGGCCATTCCGATAATACCCAATGGGCCCTCTGTGTCGGTCAACAATATGAATGCTACAGGCTCATTGGGAGAGCCCACTCCCAATGGAAATGATTGCAGCGCATTGGGCAGTTGGTGTGAAACGGGGGTTACCAATTCAGTGTGGTTGTCTTTTATACCAACAGCTAATGAGTCTTATGAAATCACTTCTTGTCATCCAGAAACCAATACTGATACGCAGATGGCCTTATGGAAGACACAGAATTGTCAGGACTTTACCTCTTTTCAACTGGTTTCTTCTAATGATGATATGATAGGAGGATGCAACGGCGGAGGGGAGCTGTACGCCTCTCAATTGTTTGCTAGTTGTTTGGATACCAACTATCAGTATTTTTTGCAGATCGATGGATGGAATGGTTCGACAGGTGATATTGAAGTAACCGTATCCTCCTTCAATCAACCTTTGGTTTTGGAGGCATGGATCAAGAATATTAGTTGTCCGCTCAACAAAGGCGATGTGGGAGATGGTATGATTCAACCTTACATCATAGGTGCAGGAGTGGACTTCACTTGTGAGTGGATAGGTCCAAGCGGATTTACTTCCAATGATTGGATCATCGGAGGTTTGGGCTCAGGAGATTATTTTTTGACGGCTGAAACGGCATGTGGGGTGGTGATGAATCAACTTTTTACCATATCTGAGCCTAGTTGGTGGAGTATCAACCCGCAGGCCACTCAACCCTCATGCAGTAATGAGCCCGATGGGGGATTGGCTCCTGTTGTTCAGGGTGGAACTCCGGAATATGCTTTTCAGTGGATAGGACCCAATGGCTTTACTTCCTTGGATCCTATTTTAAACAATATTGCAGCTGGTGCTTATCAATTGATCATTACCGATAACAATGGCTGCGTGTATGAAACGCAGTACACCTTGCAAAGTGGTGATGAGTATTTATTTGATTTAGGAAGTGATTTGAATTTATGTTTAAATGATATTACTACCATAGAGGGCCCTGTTGGCGGCAACCTGATTTACTATTGGCAAGATGGCTCAGACAATTCGGATTTTGTGATTGATCCACTCCAATGGGGAGTAGGCAATTATCAGTTGAATTTGAGCGTTGTTACCACGTCCGGTTGTTTTGGAACGGATCAATTGAATTTTGCAATCAACGATTGTGTCAATATCGAGGAATCTGGTTTTGAAACAGCCACCATTTACCCCAATCCCGCATCAGCCCCTGAGTTCCAATTATCCAATGCAAATCCTGACATTGTTCGATGTGTAGTAATGGATATCACGGGAAGGCGTATTCATGAGCAGGCCATTCGTTCGCAATCCGAAAAAGTTCAATTGAGTCTGCTACACGGCGGTGTTTACAAAATTTTGTTGTTGAATGATAAGGGCGCTATGTTGGGTCAAAAGAGTTGGATCTTTTTAAATGATTAAAGAATGAAAAGGGTATTTATTTCTGTCCTATTTATGGCATTTGTTTTTGGTGGGTGTAAGGAAGAGTGTGTTCAACCCAACCCCCAAGAGCCAAAGGTCAAAGTTGTTTTTCATACGGTGGTCAATGGCGCTGAAGTAACCTCTGGCATTGAATACGCTCGTCCCGATGGTGAGTCGTTTCAAGTAGATTTGATGAAATATTATATTTCACACTTTGCGCTTTCCAATGATGAAGGTGATTCAGTGATGATCAATGATCATACGCTCATTGATCCCATTCAACAGAAGAAGTCGTTCTCGTCTACAGTGAATACTACAGGAAGATTCCAATCCTTACGTTTTCTTTTAGGGGTGGATGAATTGCATAATCACTCAGGTAATCAAGAGGGTGATTTGGACCCTGTCAATGGCATGATTTGGACTTGGAGTACGGGTTACATTTTTTTCAAGCATGAAGGTACTTTCACGGATGCTTCGGGAGCTACTCTCCCTCTTTTGTATCATTACGGGCAGGATAGAGCGCTGGTAAGCGTTGATTTACCCATTGATCTGAACATACAAGAGGGTAGATCTTACGAGATTCATGTAGTTTTGGATTTGGCTAGATTGTATCAAGGTGTTTCTTTCACCAACAACAACGTTCATCAAAGTGCAGGTACGGCGGATAATCCATGGATTGACGTCTTGAGGCAGAATTTTGGAAGTGCATTTGATGTGAGTGAAGTGAAAGAGAGTATGATTGAGTAACTTATGAGAAAGACGATTGGAGTTTTGTTCATTTTCGCGGGAATCATTCTCCTCTTTTCTTGTTCACATGAAAATGAGCAGGTAGATTTTCATACGACACCGTATCACTTGGCCATACCGCAAGGTTTTGTTCCTTTTGCTATTCCAGCTAATAATCCCATGTCACAAGAGGGCGTGGCATTGGGAAGAAAATTGTTTTATGACCCCATGCTGTCAGGAAATAATACGCAGTCTTGTGCCAGTTGTCATTTAGTACAATATTCATTTTCAGACACAACAGCTGGAAGTGCTGGGATTGATGGGGTGGTAGGCCCTAGAAATGCGATGCCATTGGTGAATTTGGGTTGGCAGAGAAATTTCTTTTGGGATGGAGGTGCGTCTGATATGGAAAGCCAAGTGTTAGGTCCAGTTGAGAATCCAATTGAAATGCATGAGCAGTGGCCCAATGCCATTGCAGAGTTGAATGCGGACATAGCCTATCAGGAGTTGTTTTATCAGTCTTTTGGGGAGAGACAGATTACAGTTCCGATGGTCATCAGAGCAGTTGCTCAATTTGAACGGACTCTTATTTCTGGCAATGCTAAGTATGATCAATATTTGAGAGGAGAAACAGCCTTGTCATCGCAAGAATTATTGGGACTCGAGGTTTTTACTGACCCAATGAAAGGAGATTGTAATCACTGCCACTCTTTAGGATCCACTTTTTCTGATTTTGAATTTAGAAATACAGGATTGGATTCTATTCCGGTTGATCAAGGAAGATATTTGATTACTTTAAACGAGAATGATAGAGGAAAATTCAAGACCCCTTCTTTGCGGAATGTGGAATTGACCGCTCCATACATGCATGATGGAAGGTTTCAAACATTATTGCAGTGCATTGAGCATTACAATTCAGGTTTCCATTATACTACGAATTTAGATGTCAATTTGTTGACAGCGCAAAAGGGTAGGATGACAGAAACGGATGAATGGGCCTTGGAGGCATTTCTCAAAACCTTAACCGATTGGGAGTTTATTCAAAATCCTGCTTTCACGGATCCTAATCCTTAACAGGTAAATACGCCATCGAAAAGAATTTCGAAGAGTTGAGATAGCGTTCACTGAGAGAACACAATTGATCGGAAGTAATTCCATCGATCACATCAAAAACTTCTTGCATGGTATTGATTCGATCATATACCCACAAACTTTTTCCATTGTTGAACATCAAAGAAGCTCCGCTGTCTTGAGACAGCGCCAATTGCCCCTTCAATTGTGTTTTATAACCATTCAATGCTCTTTTGCTAAGAGGTTGTTCTCTCAATTTTGTCAGTTCTGATTCAAGGAGTCGAATGGCTTTTTCCAATTGATGTTCTTCTGTTCCCAAATAAATGGAGAAAACACCCGTGTCAGAAAAGGGTGAGTAATTGGAATCCACTTGATAGGCGATGCCATGTTTTTCTCGAATTTTTAAGTTCAGAATATTGTTCATCGCAGGGCCTCCCAAAATATTATTCAATAAAATAAATCCATGCCGTTCTTTTTCATGTAAAGAAGGCGCCAATCCTCCCCAACCATAATGCGCTTGATGGATCTCTTTGTGCTGAACGATTTTTTTCTTTTTGAACGGATGGAATTTAGGTCGGTTGTATTGTACGACAACCTCTGGTGCAGAGCACAAGTACTTTTCACACCACATTTTCAGCTGCTCCAACTTGAGCGGACCGGCATAGCTGAACACCATGTTTTGACCAATGAAACAGCGCTGATAAAAGCGCATGACATCCTTGTGCTTGAAACTTTTAACGCTTTCTTCCGTGCCCAAAATGCTGCGCCCCAGTGGATGATTTGGAAAGAGATATTCATCCATTTCTTCAAACATCATGTCTGTGGGAGAATCCTTGTAGCCATTGATTTCATCGATGATGACGTCTTTTTCCTTCTCCAATTCGCTCATGGGAAAGGTAGAATTGAGGGCGATATCGGCAATCAGTTCGATCGCTCTTTCGGTATGCTCGTGTAAAAACGAGGCGTGAATCCAAGTTTCTTCTTTGGCTGTAAAAGCATTGATTTCTCCACCCACAGCGTCTAATCTAGAAAGAATCTGCGTGTTGTTGCGCTTCTTGGTTCCTTTGAACATCCCGTGCTCAATAAAGTGAGCCAAGCCGTGCTCATGTATGAGTTCATCGCGGCTTCCGCAAGCGATCATCAATCCGCAATGTCCAACCGCGCGTGCCATGGGTTGATGAACGACACGAATTCCGTTGCTAATTTTAAAAATGGAGGGGGGAAGAATGTTTTCCAAGGATGCCGTATTCTAGATGAGCTTAATTCTTCTTATCGCATGGTAGGTCCATCCAAACTCCAAAGGCATCGATGGCCAGGGCCTCTTCTGGTTCTGTGATTTTTTCTATTTCCGCTTTGGATTTTCCGGCATCTTCCGCCAAGTGTCTTAAATACTCCACGCTCAATTTGTAACGAAAAACTCTACCATTCACCACTGTTTTTTTTCCTTCGCATCCTTCCAGCGGAACGCCAAAGGCGTGATCTTTCATGAATACTTTTATCTTGCTTTTGCCATCTTTCGATTGAATTTCCATCCAACATCCCGCTTTCTTACAAGTAGTGACCACTGTAGCTTCAATTTGCGCATCCAAGCTATCCAAGGATTCCATGGCGGAAATCATTTCTGAAATTTCAATTTTTTTGGAAGTTTGAAATTTTTCACCATAATAGCACCCTTGCCCATAAGCAAAGGCCAAGGAGAAAATAGCGGTCAAAGAAAGTATCAATTTTTTCATGGTGCAAAGGTACGTTTAATGTGACTTGACAAAGAATTCAGTGCGTCTATTTTTTGAACGACCATCTTCCGTATCGTTGTTGGCGATGGGCATGGTTTCGCCATATCCTTTTGCACTGAGTCTTTTGCCCTCAATACCTTGCTGAACCAGGTAATTCATCACCTCAAATGCCCTGTCCATACTCAGCGCAAGATTCGCTTGATCACTTCCTGAGGCATCGGTATGTCCTCGGATTTCAACAATCATATTCGGGTGATCTTTTAAGTATTGTGCAAATTCATTCAAGATTAAAAAAGAAGAGCTCAATAGATCCGCTTTATTGGTTCCATATCGAATGTCGTCTATGGGAAATGGTTGATTGTCTTGCAACACTTCGGTTTTCATATCGAGTTTCACCACCACGGGAGGTATGGTGTCTTCTTTGTGCGCAATGACTCTTGTATTAAAGGCCACCTCTTCACCTTTGACACTCAGCACCACATCTTCTCGAGTGCCCACTTTCATGATGGCAGCATAACTTCCATCATCCTCATTGACTTTTACTTTATCCACTTCACCGCTTCCGGTATATTTGATTTCTACTTCGGCGTTGGCGGGCGGCTCACCGTCTTTCTTTTTCACCTCGCCTTTCACCAACATCACTTTCTCGGGTTTGGCGGGAGGTGGAATTTGGAAGCTGTAAACGTCCCACGTTCTCTCTCCTTTGTAACGCTTAGCACCAAAGTAACCGAGCTCACCATCACTGCTGACGATGACACCAATTTGATCATTTTCATCATTGATGGGGAAGCCGATATTTTTAACATCGCTGAAGGTGAGGTCATCATTCATTTTGCAATGGAAAATATCGAGTCCTCCCACGCCCAAATGTCCATCACTTGAGAAGTAAAGTGTTTTACTATCACTGTGGAAATAGGGACCCTTCTCTTGTCCTTTCGTGTTGACATTTCCTTTTAGCGGACTCGCAGCACCCCATGTACCATCTGCTTGCTTGATGCTGTAAAATAAATCATGACTTGGATTCCCGCTCCCATCTTTGAGGCAGCCCTCTCGGATAGTAGCAAATACCAACACCTTTCCATCTCCGCTTAGGGTGGGTTGTCCCTCCCAGCCATTGTCTGTGTTGATATTGGGACCTAAATCCTGCAAAGGTTCCCAAGTGTATTTTTTTTCACCGTCTTCATTCACTTTTCGAGTGTATCGTGTGCTGAACAAATCAAAATTACCAGGGTTTTTCGGTTTAGGATTTTTCTTGGCGACAATCATCACTTTATTGTCCAAAGAAATGGTAACCCCGCCATAATTATCTCCCACATTGAAAGGAGGAGGTAAAGCTTCCCCGTTATTAAAATCCGTATTGATATTGGGTCGTTTCGACCAGGTCAACTCTTCCACCATTTTAGGTTCCACATCCCCCTTGGCCAATTTCTGAAATTGTCGGGTGTAAAACATGATTTCTCCATCGGGAGATAGCAGCGGTAAATATTCTTCTTTGTCAGAGCAAACCCCCATCACTTTTTCTGGTTGAAAAGGGGTTTTGTTGGAATAAATTTCTTGGTAGGCTTTTACATGGGGCAATGCTTCTTCTACCTCCTTGTATTTTTTCTCGTAGCCCTTGTCTATCTTGGTAGGGTCATCACTCGGGAAGCGCAGAAACTTCTCAAAGTATTCAATGGCTTTTTCGTATTCTTTATCCGCATATGACATTGCGCCTAAATAATAAAATGGCTCCGGATGGTATTCTGGGCATAGCTCGATCAACATCTTGAAATGTTCTCTGGAATCTGTAAAGTCCATAGAACCGTTTTTTGCTCTCAGAAATTCCATCTCTCCGAGCTGATGAAGACAAGGCAAACAGGCAGGGTCTATTTCGATGGATTTGAGAACAGCTTCCTTTTTTTCTTGCGCGTCTTTGTTCTTGTCTTTGGCTTGTTCTAGGAATTTGAGCGCTTTCGGTAATGGCTGATGATCACACCCCTCCTCTTGCGCGTGCATTGATAAACAAAAAAATAACCCTGTTAAAATCAACAGGGTTAGTAAAGAATAAACACGTTTCATTAATTCTTGTTTTTACAGAATTTCCCAAGGTGAATGATCCCTTTTTTGTAATAGAAGGAGTAGCTGGGTCCGAGAATTTCTTCCATTCCTTGAATAGGGGTTTCGTTTCCTTGAACAAATTTCCATTGGAAGTTCGTGGTTTTATTATTGCCATCGATGGCCACTCCGCTTCCATTGGAGATTAAAGTAAACCGTTTGATAGCGGACTTCATATCAGGATTATTACATTCTGCTGCAAATTCCTCGCAGCAGTTATAGATTCCGTAAATCTCGGATAATTTGAATTCATAAATTTTATCAGGGTCGTTTTCATTCTCCACTGTTGAGGTAGTTTTTGACTCTTGTGGAGGAGTTGTATTCGCTGGCGGGTTGGTTGTTTGCCCCGGTTCTATCTTGTTGTTATTGAACTCTGAGTTTGATTGAACAGGGGGCTGATTATTGATAGAGGGTGATGAGCTATTGAAGTAAGAGGTAACAAAAGCATCGGGATAGCCCAATGCTCTCACTTTGCCCAGATCATTGGAAGCAGCGGACTTGGAAGAATATTTACCTGATCCGTATTTGTAAAGATTTTTGTCCTCTACGTATAACATTGTGAGGTTGTCGGCTTTCAGTTCACCGGGCACTGCGGGTCTGCCGAATACACCTATTTGAATGGTGTAGTATCCATTATCTCTGCCATTGACGGCTCCGCTATTAGAACTGCCGGAGGTACCGCTATTTTCTATCACACCGCCGCTCACTCGTTTGCCATCTTTGTAGATCACAACAAAAGCATCTTTGTAACCCATGTTGCGAATTTCATCTCTTGCTTTTATAGCATCTCTTTTGTCGTTGAATAAACCAGCCATGTAACGGGTAAATCCATTGGATACCTTTTGGCCCATGATAGGCGCAAACTGACCAAATGTATTGTTTGGAATTGGGTTCCTAAACGCACCTACTTGAACTGAATAAATGATTCCCATTGGCATGGGTTCATCCACGGGGATCGGGTAATTGGCTCCGTATGCAGATTTATTTACTTTCACAAAGAATGGTTTGTCGATGCGTTCTGGTCGAGGCCCTAATAATTGATTGACTTCACTATCATCATACTTTCGAGTTTCCATTTGAATTCCCGATTTTTGCATGTCCTCGTTGGAAAGATTCAATGATTGAAGATCTTGGATGACATCTGCGGAAACAGTTTCCTCTGGTTGTTTTTGCGAAGTTGTATTTTGGCCGTTACCAGGAACGTTATCGTTGGTATTTGGATTTTGTGCCGTAACACTATGGGTGGTATACTTTGCACGAATGGCATCTGGTTGGGAGGATAAAAGGAAATTCTCATCTGCAGATCCGTAAAGTTCAAAGATGGGAAGTGCTTCAATGGCTTTGTTCATATGACGATAGATGGAGGCAGCCATCATTTCTTTTGAGAAGGCGGATCGTATCCATTTGTCTTTCTCATTGATGTCGGTGGCATTTTCGGCTTTTTTTCTTTCAATTAGAGCAAGATCAGCAATCGAATCCGCATCATTCTTCAATTGAGTGATAAATCCGTTGAGCAGGGGTTCTTTCTTAAATCTTTCAATGTTGAGATTGTAGTTTTTGAGTGCTTTATCTTTTTCAGCATCGAGTTCTCGTTTGGCCAGTGCTCTGAAAATGTCTTTATTATCCACTTCAATTTTTGCCCTTTGATTTTCCAATGTGGAAAGTTTCTTTTGAAGTACAGATTTCTTTGAAGGATCGGCTTCGCCTTTCATGGCTTTCTCTGTTTCCAGAATGGCCTTGTTCACGCTGTCAGCTTTGGCTCTATCCTTGAAAGTTCCACTGATCTCCGGATATTTCTTCAGGAGGTCATAAAATTTCCATTCTTCCACGGCATATCGGTAATCAAACTCCTTGAAGTTGGCTGAATCGATCACTTGCTTCATCACTTTTGATGACTTTATGGCTAATGAAGCATCGGGATTGTCTGTTGGCAGAGGTTGATACGGATCTTTTTTGTTATCGGAGCCAGAGGCAGTGGATTTTTCAGAAGAGGAGCTGTTAGGATTGGTAGCTGGAGTGTTAGTAGAATTTGGAGTCGAATTTTTCGTCGTGGAAACTTCCTCTTGAACGGGAGTTGGAGCTATATTGACAGCCGCTAAATCAAGGTTCGTTTGGGCTTCTTTGTCGTCAAGATTATAATTTCTGTAAGGAGAAATTTTTGCCTGATCAAAAAGTAAAGTATAAGAATAAGGTTCTGTAGTTTTGGTTTTAGAACTTTGAATTTTCGCCTTTAAATCTTGTATGTCACTGTTAGAAAATTCTTTTTGATCACGTGTGGAAAGACCAAGATTCTCGTTAGCGTTGATTTGCGCGTTGATTTCAATGGCTTTTTTCGCAGAGGCGGCGTCGTCATAGGTTTTCTTGACTTTTGGGTCAAATGTCAACAGTTCTGTTTTTTTATTTTTAGCAGCGGCCTGTGTTTGTGCAAGAGAGGGACTATTGTTCTTTCTGTCCTCAATGACTTTGGCTTCTAACACATTAAGGTCATTGAGCATCTCGTCATACATCTTGGCGTTCGCCTCATGTGATTTAGCCGTTGACTTTGCATTTTGCGGAAGTGCATTGCTGGGTTTTTTAGGACGAGATTGTTCGGCTAATAATCTTTTCCTTTCTTGAGTGAGGACGTCAACGGTGCCATCCACGTTGTTCTCCTTGATATAAGCTTGGAGTTTGGTTGTCTGTGTATTGAGTTCTTTTAATGTTGGATCAATGCTAGCCTGATAGGTGGCATATTGATCACCTAATTGTAAGGCAGCATCGGCTTTGATTCTCATTTGATCACCCGCACTGCGCAGCTCCAAAGATTTTTCCAACGCTAACTTGTCTTGATCATTGAAAATGTATGGCGTTCCCTTGGATTTTGCTGCTTCCACTTTGTCATTGATGACTTTTGCAATGGAATCTGAAGCCGCATAAGCTTTTTGAGATAGCTGATATTGTTGATTGGCCAATTGATAAGCTTTCTTCTTTTGCTCTTCAATGGCGGGTTTAGCATCATTCAAAGTTTGCATTTCCGCCTTCATGTCATTCAAGATATCTTGCGCTGACTTTCCCTTTGAAAAACCCGCCAAGGCAGGAGCATTGGTCATGCTTCTCTCCAGGGTAGATGGATCGGTTTCCGTTTTGGAAACGTCTAAGACGGCTTTGCTTCTTAACAGACCGGCAAAGGCCGTTTCCATAGAGCTGTCCAAAGTAGCATCGCTTCCATTTCTTACCGCCACGGAGGTCTTACCTTTATCATCGGTCATCAAGTTGACTTGTTGAGGAAAGTACACAGATCCCGACCTTCCTGGTTGTACATCAAATTCTACGGTGTACTTTTCCTCTTGATCTGGAACGGTGATGGTGTAGGAATATTTACCCGGTTTCGGGAAATAAACATCAAATTTTCCTGTTTTGTTATCCGCGCTGAAATCCCCTATGATTTCGCCCGATTCTAAATCTTTTACGACAATCTGTGCCGATGAATTGTCGGGATTGAGTGAGGAGTAAAAATTAGCTTTTGCATAAATTACTTCAATCTCTTTTCCTTGAAATGAGGTTTGATAAAGCGTATAGTGATTATGATCGCTGGTTCGGCCGGATGCGAATATGGCGGATTGATTGGCGGCGTCGGAAATAAAGAAGATGTCATCGTCTGGCGTATTGAAAGCAAATCCAAGATTGATCGGCTTTTTCCACTTTTTTGTAAGTGAGTCGAGATCCGATCTAAAAATGTCATATCCCCCCATCGAATTGTGTCCAGTGGAGGAGAAGTATAAAGATTTACCATTGGGATGAAAAAAAGGAAAATCTTCGTCATATAACGAGTTGACCAATCCGGGCACTCGGGATGGGAGGCCATAAGAGCCGTCGGGTTTGATGTCGGCTTGCCAAATATCTAGGCCTGAAGAATCAGAGTAGCTCGAAAAATATAACACTTTTGGAGTTCCGTTCAGGTAAACTAAATGTGGACTGGTGGATCTTTTGTCTTTTGCGTTGAGCAATTCATTGGGTGTGGTAATGATTTTGCCACCAACTGACTCGAGGTTCATGAGACGAAAAAAACCTTGTCTTTCTGCTTCGGCCCTCTTTTTCACAATGAGTTCCTTGGGGTTTCTCATCAATTTGGTGGCATAAATACACATTTGAATTTCTCTCAGGGCATCGTATTCCCCTTTTTCTTTGTCGTTAGCGTTATCCAAATATTTTTCATAATAAGCAGCGGCTTCGCTAAATTGATAGCTGAGTTGATAGGCTTTGCCGAGATAAAAGGAAATTTCAACTTCATTATAACCGGCCTTCTCTGCTTGTTTCAGATAATTGATGGCATTGGTCTTGTCTGCATCGCAAAAAATGGCACATACCCCGAAATGAAAGGCGTAGTCGGTGCTAAGAGGGGATAGGGCGACAAGTTGCGAATACAAAGGAAAGGCATCCGAAAATTGTGCTGCACTATAATAACCCAATGCTTGTTTAGCCAATTTAGCCTCATCTTTCTTGGTTTGACCCAATACGAGGTGAGTCGTAAGAATCAAGAGTATCGCTGTAATTATTCTCCTCATCAACTTAATGCTACAGTTGGTTTAAGTGGTGAAATATAGGGGAATTTTGTCAATTGGCCAACTTCATTTCTGCTACATTTGCAAAAATGCGTAGGATTCATTGGTTTTTTTGGCTTTTGGGGGTGTCTGTGATACTCGGTGCATGGTCTGCTCATGGGCTTGATGGATGGTTGTCAGCAACAAAAATCGAATCTTTTAAAGTAGGAGTTCAGTATCAAATGATGCACGGATTGGTTTTGTTGTTCATCGAGATCAATGCAAAGCAAAGTGGCTTGAAATTAGCTCAAATCAGGAGTATCCAGAGATGGTTTTTAGCAGGGATTGTTTGTTTTTCAGGATCCATTTATCTGCTATCATTGAATGAGTATTGGGGAGCAAGTTGGATCAAGTGGCTTTGGCCCATCACCCCTATCGGAGGGGTATTACTCATCGCAGGATGGTTTTGGGGAGGTTATCAATTTTATAAGGTAAGAGATGAGAAATAGATTTTTTGGGATGTTGCTCTTGGGCATACTAAATGGACTCAGTGGAAGTGCGCAATGGACGTTGTCCAATGTTACCACTTATTCAGCACAAATTCAGTGGCAAGCGCAAACGGGGGTGAGTGGCTATGTGGTCATTCGTTCGACGGACGCCAATATCGAAATTCCTGTTGATCCTGCTGGATATCAAAAGGGGGATTATATCGGTTCAGACCAGGTGGCCTATGTAGGGACAGCCAATAGTTTTACTCAAAAAAGTCTCAGGGCGAGCAGCCATTATGAGTTCATGGTTTTTCCCTATTACTTGAATAGTGGAGTATACAATTTCATCGAAGTGCCTTTTTCGAATCTCATTCTTGATACACCTTACAACATGATGGGGGATTATTATGCGGGGGTGGATTCTACACAATCCAGTTTTATCGCTGATTTACAGGATAGAATCAGAAATCCCTACATCAAAGTATCCTACAATTCCTACGATGAAACGATGATTGCCAATTATGCAGCGGTAGATACTGCCGATGCTCAGTCAGTGGTGGAATGTGTGTATTCACAGTTTCATTACGTTTACACTCCGCCGTTTGATTGGTTGCCTATCAGCCGAGAGCATACCTATTGTCATAGTTGGATGCCCTCCTATTCCTCCACTTCAACGGATGAATATGCAGATCAACACCATTTGTTTCCTACCCAACAGAACAACGCCAATGGGGTGCGCAGTAATCACCCTTTAGGTGAAGTGGAGATAGTGCAATCATCTTTTTTACAAGGTAAGTTGGGCTTGAATGAAGACAACCAAGTAGTGTACGAGCCCCGTGATGAGCAAAAGGGTGATGCCGCTCGTGCCTTACTTTACATGTCCTTGCGCTATGATGGGTTGGATGGATTAGATTGGACTTTTGATCGCCTGAATAATGTTACCCTCCCGAGTTTGAGTGAAGCCCCCCAGTCTCTTGCTCTCCTATTACAATGGCATTTTCAAGATTTACCGGATGCGTTTGAAAGAGGAAGAAATGATTATATCCAATCGATTCAGCAAAATCGAAATCCCTTTATCGATCATCCTTATTGGGTGAATGATATTCGATTCGAAGACTTAACTTTCATTGAACCGGTTGTCATTCAAGACAACGCTCCAATGAGATGGCAATTGCTCAACAATGGAAGAAGCCCCATGCTCGTGGGCGATGGTCTCGATCAAATTGTACTCTGCGAATGGTTCAATCTTACAGGTGAAAAGGTGAGTTCTATGCGCATTCAAAACGAGGTCAGCCTTCACAATGAATCATTGTCCAATGGTCTTTTTTACGCAAGATTGACATTGAAAGATGGAACCAGCGTCGCCATGCCTTGGTGGGTCAATAAGGATTGATTATTCTTCCTTTAGAAGTGAGATGGCTTTGGCCAACGAAATCTGCTGTTGCAATACTTGATCTTCCACCATCTTCCACTTTGCTTGAAATGCTGAATTTTCGGCATATTGCTTTTGCAAATGCAGCATCCATGCTTGTTCAAGTAAATGCTTTTTCTGGGTCATGCGATGATGCGCAAACCCTCTTGATAAGCTCCATTGGAGATAGTTTTCTAAAGTATCAATCAAATCTACAATGCCGGATTTTGCTATGGCGGAGGTGGTTAGTACTTTGGGATACCAGCCGTCCTCTCTTGCCGGAAACAAATGCAAAGCTTGTTGGTATTCTGCTTGGGCTTTTTTTGCTTGGTGGGTATTTTGTTCATCTGCTTTGGTGATGGCCAATACATCACACATTTCCATGATTCCTCTTTTGATGCCTTGCAACTGATCTCCTGCTCCAGCGAGCATCAACAAAAGAAAACAATCCGTAAGATCGTGCACCGCAATTTCACTTTGCCCAACCCCCACGGTTTCTACGATGATCCGATCAAATCCCGCCGCCTCGCACAACAAAATTGCCTCATGCGTGTGAGCAGTTACTCCGCCAAGTGATAACGAGGACGGGCTCGGGCGAATGAAAGCGTTTGTATTCAAAGACAACTGCTCCATTCTTGTTTTATCACCCAAAATACTGCCTTGCGTTATCGGACTGGTCGGATCCACGGCCAATATGGCCACTTTGTGTCCGCGTCGGATCCATTCCAAACCCAGCTGTTCAATCAAAGTGCTTTTGCCTACACCCGGCACCCCTGTGATGCCCACACGATATGTGCTTTTGGAATGGAGCATAACCTTTTCTATCACGCCATCAATCAATACGCGATCGACGTTTCTTGTACTTTCTGAGAAAGTAATGGCGGCTGAAAGGGCGGTGATGTTTCCCTCTAGAATGCCATTGGACAATGTCTCTATCGTCCAATGATTTTGCTGCTGCTGTATCGCCTCAATGATTTTTTTTCTGCTATTTTCTTGAGACGCGTGGGTCATGCCTTAGCGATAGCAAACTTCCTTAGCGGCTTGCACCACATCTTTGATTTGTGGCAATGCTGCTTCAATCAAAGTGGTGGCAAAGGCAAAGGGAGTATCTGTTTGGGTTAACCTTCTGATGGGAGCATCCAAATGGTCGAAGGCATGGCGCTGTACGCGGTAGGCAATTTCTGTTGAAATACTCGCAACGGGCCAGCTTTCTTCTAAAATGATCAAACGATTGGTTTTTTTCACTGATTGAACGATGGTGTCGATATCCAAAGGACGGATGGTTCTCAAATCAATCACCTCTACACTGATGCCTTCCTTCTCGCATTCTTCTGCCGCTGCGAGCGCGGTTTTCATGATTTTACCAAACGAAACCAAGGTTACATCGGTACCTTCTCTCTTGATATCGGCTACCCCAATCGGCAAAATGTATTCTCCATCTGGAACCATGCCCTTGTCACCATACATTTTTTCTGACTCCATGAACACCACTGGGTCATTGTCTCGAATAGCGGCTTTCAATAAGCCTTTGGCGTCATATGGATTGGAAGGGGTAATCACTTTGAGTCCCGGAACGTGAGCGTAGAAGGCTTCAAAACTCTGACTGTGCGTAGCAGCCAATTGTCCCGCTGTTCCATTGGGAGCTCGGAAAACGATGGGTACATTGTATTGCCCACCACTCATCTGCAACATCTTCGCAGCGGAATTGATGATCTGATCGGCTGCAAGAATAGCAAAGTTCCAGGTCATGAATTCAACGATGGGGCGAAGACCATTCATGGCAGCTCCCACGGCAATACCGGAAAATCCCAACTCAGCAATGGGAGTGTCAATCACGCGCTTGGGGCCAAATTCATCCAACATTCCTTTAGAAGCTTTGTAAGCTCCATTGTATTCTGCAACTTCCTCTCCTAATAAAAAGACGGTTTCGTCTCTTCTCATTTCCTCTGTCATGGCCTCACAAATGGCCTCTCTGAATTGAATTTCGCGCATGATTATTTTTTCGTTACGGAGCAAAAATAATAGAGGTTGTGTAAAACATACACATTTAATCTGAAAATTCATGCTTTATCTTCGCCACATGGAGAATTGGACGAGCAACACAAACAATATCGTGGCAGAGAACAACAATGGCGATACAGAGAAGAAGCGTCACGGCTGCGTAACCGCCTGGTTAATTTTTGTCATCGTAATCAATTCGATAGTAGGGCTGGGCTATATCTTAATGAGAGATATGTTGCCTGCGGCGATGAAAGATTTTAGCATGGACAGATTGGAATTGACGCCCAATTATTTTTTAATCGAAGGGCTGGTTTCTTTGGCCTTGGTGTTTTGTTTTATTCAATTGTGGCAATGGAAGAAAATCGGATTTCATGGCATTATCCTTTGCACCATGATCACCGCGTCGGTCAATTATATGGCCAATCATGACCTGACAGATTTTGTGTTTTCCTTCACCGGAGTGTTGATTCACTACTTGGTTTTTCAAATTAAAATCAACAACCAAACCGCTTGGTCGTTGTTGAAGTAAACCGCTATGAAAGGAATAGGGTACTTTCTTTTTAGCTTTGTTGTCTTTTATGTCAAAGTTTCTTGCGCTCAAACGGATGATTTATTGACCACTTTTCAGGGCGAAAAAATCGCATCGGCAATGGAGTGGGAAATGCAAAGAAGAGCAGAAATTCTTTACTATTTTGAGCAAGAAATTTACGGAATGCAAGTGCAGATTCCTACATCTTTTCAAATGCAACCCAAGCTTGTTTTAAAGGAAGAGGTGAGGTATGGTTCTGCTGTTGTCGAGCATCAAGAATGGTTGTTGGATTGGGTGGACACAAAGAGTGGAAAGAGCAAATTGAAAGTTCCGTTGTCCTTATTTCTTCCGAGGAGTCAAAAGTCGAAAGGGATTTTTATCAGTCTCAATTTTTTTGGTAATGCCACCATTGATACTTTAAAAACGATTCCTTTCAATACTTCATACATCCCTAAAAACGAGAAATTCAAGATTGTCAAAAATCAATTGACAGAGGCCTCGCGTGGTACGTCCGCTTGGCGTTGGCCGTTGGCGGAGATACTGGGATCGGGATATGCCTTGGCCACTTGTTATGCCGGTGATTTTGCTCCTGATCAACGCACGCATTTTCGCGAGGGTGTGTTGCAATTCGATCGCCGTTCGCGTCGCTTCAATCGTCATGCCTCTGGCAATGTCGGTGCATGGGCTTGGGGCTTGAATCAAATGTTGGCGGCAGTTCAGGGAATCGAGGAATTTTCGGGTGTGCCTTCTATTGTGATTGGCCATTCAAGATTGGGAAAGGCGGCATTGTGGGCTGGAGTGACCAACAGCAGGTGGGACATGGTGATCAGCAATAATTCCGGTTGTTTGGGAGCGGCTCAGTCAAAGAGACCTGTGGGCGAGGATGTGTACCGTATTACCAAGCGCTTTCCTTATTGGTTTGCTCGTCGTTGCAAGCACTACGCAAAGCATGAGGAGCGTTTTTCATTGGACCAGCAGATGCTATTGGCGTTGGTGGCTCCGAGACCATTGTATGTGGCCAGCGCGATACAAGATGAATGGGCCGATCCAGAAGGAGAGTATTTGTCGTGGTGCTATGCCCAAGAGGTGTATCGATTGTTCTCAGATTTAGAAAAAGTGCCATGCCAATTTCCAGCTGTCAACCAGCCTCAAATTGAAAAGGCCCTTTCGATGGGATACCATGTGAGAAAAGGCGATCATGATATAACATTGTATGATTGGAAGCGGTATGTGGAGTTTGCTGATTTGTATTTTCATTAGCCATTGCCTCTGCCCATTGCCTTCTCCTTCATTGCCACCGGCATTTTCTCGATCGCATACCTAAACGCTGTCCGAGGCATTACGAGCTCATAACGCATCACATAGTCAAATACTTTGTGCAATTGTTGTTGACTGTACACTTTCAGCAGCCATCCGTAACCCTTTTGTACCATGGGCTCTGCATCGGTAAGCAATAAATTGCAAATGTCAAAAATGAGCGTTTCAAATTGACCTCGCTTGGCCGGAACAATCAGTGATACCGCTGCGGCTCGCCTTACCCAAAGATTTTCACTCGTTGTCCAAGAATACAACATAACAGTAGCCTCTGGAAATTTCAATAACAATGCGCCCATGCTTTGGTTGCAAAACGTATCGCAAATGGCCCAATTGTGCACGTACAATTGTATCCATCTTTCAAAAATCAAGCGGTCTTCCCAAACAAATTCTTTTTGCCTTTTCAATACCCATTGACAGGCAATCATGCCTTCCTCTATCCATCCACTCGCCAATAATGTTTCTGCCATCTCCCAAATAAATGTTTTGTCGTGATGCTTCACCTTTTGGTAAAAGGTGGACCCAATTTTCTTCGCATCGGGGTTGCTTACTCCATAACATTGAATCGGTTCTTTGAAGAATTGCAACGTGGATTCCCTCCTTTGAGGCGTAGCTATTTCCAATAAGGCTTGTTGAATCTCTTGATGAATGGCTTGAACAGAAGACATTTATTGACAATTGTTTAGATTTTATTGCTCAAATGTAATGGCGAATTTTTATTTTAGCCCTGATGAGAGTGGCTTTGATACTCCTTGCTATTGTTTTTAGCAATTCTTTTTTTGCGCAGCGCAAGCAATACAAGTTGGAAGATACTTTGCGTGGAAGCATTACTCCTGAGCGGGTTTGGTGGGATTTGAATTACTACCACCTTCACGTGGAAGTATTTCCCGATACCAAAACCATTGTAGGGGAAAATGAAATTTACTTTACGGCACTTCAAGATGGACGCGTACTTCAAATTGATTTGCAAACGCCACTCCAATGGAAAAATGCTACGCTCGATGATTTGGCTGTGGATAGCGTGCACCGAAGAGCGGAATATGTTTATCATGTTTATCTCAAAAACTTGGTGAAAGCTGGTGAGAAGCATGTCTTGCGTGTGCAATACGATGGGAAGCCCAGAAAGGCGTTCAATGCACCTTGGATGGGGGGATTCACTTGGGACAAGGATAGCCATGGTCAAGATTTTATTGCCACTTCGTGCCAAGGTCTGGGTGCCAGTGTTTGGTGGCCTTGCAAGGATCACATGTATGATGAGCCAGACAGCATGCGCATCAGTGTCACTGTGCCCAAACCTTTGATGGACGTGTCTAGCGGTCGCTTGGAGAAGACAGAGGACTTGGCCAACAAAACGCGCTATCAATGGGTAGTAAAAAATCCCATCAATAATTACGGAGTCAACTTGAGCATCGCGCAGTATGTGCCATTTGGGGAGACTTATCAAGGCGAAAAAGGACCACTAGAGTTGCGTTTTTATGCATTGAAAGAGGATGAGGAGAAAGCCCGTGTGCAGTTCAAGCAGGTTACAAAAATGCTAAAGGCATTTGAATATTGGTTTGGACCTTATCCTTTTTACGAGGACGGCTATCAACTGGTGCAAGTGCCTTTCCTCGGCATGGAACACCAAAGCGCAGTGGCCTATGGCAATAAATTCAAGAATGGATATTTGGGATCGGACTTGTCTCACTCTGGTTGGGGAAAAGATTGGGACTACATCATTGTGCATGAAAGCGGGCATGAGTGGTTTGCCAATAACATCACCTACAAGGATATGGCCGATATGTGGTTGCACGAAGGCTTTACCACTTATTCAGAGGGTTTGTTTGTTGAATATTACTACGGAAAACAAGCCAGCGCGGAATACATCAGAGGATTGCGCAAAAATATTTTTAATGTCAATCCATTGATTGGCCCCTATGGTGTCAATGAGGACGGTCCAGGGGATATGTATTACAAGGGTTGTAATTTATTACATACCATTCGTCAGATCAAAAAGGATGACGAACGCTGGAGAGCCATGCTCAGGGAGATGAATCGCGTCTATTATCACAAGACTGTTACCACGCAGGAAATAGAGGCCTTCATGGCGGCTGAATTGGGCTTGTCTTTGTCCAAAGTGTTTGATCAATATCTAAGAACTCCGCAAGTGCCGGAGTTGGAATACAGAATGGAAAAAGGTAAATTGTCTTATCGCTGGGTCAATTGCATCGATGGATTTGATATGCCGGTAGACATAGAATTGGATGGAAACTGCATTCGATTATTTCCGATGGCACAAGAATGGAAAACAGCTGAACTAAAAGGAAGAGTAGTGGTGGTGAATAAGGATTTTTATGTCACCTCTAAAAATATTGGAAGAAGAAAGTCATGATGAGAATTACAAGTTTTCAAGCGTATCAAGAGGCGTATCAAAAGAGCATGGAATCGCCCGATGAGTTTTGGGAAGAAGTGGCTCAGCATTTCAGTTGGAGACAACCTTGGCAGGAAATTCTATCGGGCGAGATGAGCACTGCCAAGGTGGAATGGTTCAGAGGAGCCAAGCTCAATATCACGGACAACGCCATCGATCGTCATGCAGTGGCTCAGCCCAAACAAATGGCTTTGATCTGGGAACCCAATGATCCTCACACTCCAACTCGCTCTTTTACTTACGGGCAGCTGCAACAAGAGGTGATGAAGGTGGCGGAGATGCTGCGAAAAATGGGGGTAAAAAAAGGAGACCGCGTTTGTATGTACATGGGCATGGTGCCGGAGTTGACCTTTGCGGTGCTGGCTTGCGCGCGCATCGGGGCCATTCACAGTGTCATCTTCGGTGGTTTTAGTGCCAAGAGCATTGCAGATCGATTGGAGGATGCAGGTGCGCGTTTTATCATCACCATGGATGCAGCACAAAGAGGCAATAAAATCATTCCATTAAAAAGTGTGGTGGATGAAGCTTTGTCAACTGGAGTCAAAGTGGATAGGGTATTGGTGTTGGATTATTTGCAAACGGAGTGCGAGCGCTTTGAACGTGACATTGCATGGAAAAGTTTGTATGATGAGGTATCACAAGAGAATTCCTATGTTAAGAAAGGCGAGGACATGGATGCGGAAGATCCGCTGTTTATTCTATACACCAGTGGTTCAACAGGAAAGCCCAAGGGCGTGGTGCATTCCACTGCGGGTTATATGGTATGGACCACCTATACTTTTTTAAACGTATTTCAGTATCAACCGGGCGAGGTCCATTTCTGCACCGCAGATGTGGGGTGGGTAACGGGTCACAGTTATTTGATTTATGGTCCATTGCTCAATGGAGCCACCAGCTTGATGTTTGAGGGTGTACCCAATTATCCGGATGCGGGTAGATTTTGGGAGATCGTGGACAAACATCGCGTCAATATTTTTTACACCGCCCCCACGGCCATCCGCAGTTTGATGTCTGCCGGTGAGCAGTGGTTGGAGGGCAAAGATTTATCGAGTTTACGTGTGCTCGGATCAGTGGGTGAGCCTATCAACCAAGAAGCTTGGCAATGGTATCATGATCATGTCGGCAAGGGGAATTGTCCCATTGTGGATACCTTTTGGCAAACGGAAACCGGGGGCGTCATGATTTCCAGCTTGGCCGGCATCACTCCGCAAAAGCCGGTGTTTGCTACTTTGCCTCTGCCTGGAGTGTCGCCGGTTTTGTTGGATGAAAAAGGGAATGTGATCAAGGAAAACAATGTTACGGGCAACCTCTGCTTTGCTCAACCTTGGCCATCGATGATCCGCACAACGTGGGGCGATCATGAACGATGCCTGTTGAACTATTTTACAACCTATCCAGGCTATTATTTCACCGGTGATGGCGCTTATCGAGATGAGGCAGGATTGTATCGCTTGGCGGGAAGGGTAGATGATGTGCTCAATGTCAGCGGTCACCGCATTGGCACGGCGGAGGTGGAGAATGCCATCAACCATACACCGCATGTTATTGAAAGTGCGGTGGTGGGCTATCCTCATGATATCAAAGGACAGGGAATTTTTGCATTTGTCATTTGTGATCCATCGGCGGAGATGAATCACGCCACTTCAAAGTCTGCCATTTTACAAACCGTAGTAGCACAGATTGGCCCAATTGCCAAGCCCGATCAAATTGCCATTGTTTCGGGCTTACCCAAAACACGCAGCGGCAAGATCATGCGGCGCATTTTGCGCAAGATTGCCGAAGGCGAATTTACGTCCATCGGCGATACCACCACTTTGTTAGATCCCGCAGTGGTAGAGGAGATCATCAAAGTGGTAGAGGCAGATCAGGTTGTTTGAAGTCCATGATGATGATGTAGAGAGAGCATGAAATGCGATGAGCTATGAGGCGGTGCCCCTCTCTCGGCTGTGCCGAGACGGGTCGGGCTTTCCGCTTTATCTTTTGGCTATCGCCAAAAGGATGCCGCTCCAATCCCTCACCGGGAGGGTGATGAAGTGATCAGGTGATGAGGGGATGAAGGGATGTGGTGATGAAGTAACGAGAGCGGACAATATCTCCCCTCCTAATTTTACGGAGTAAAAGAAAGGAGGGGTAGCTTGTCTCGGCTGAGCCGAGATAAGACGGGGTGGTCTATTCAGAGCGAGAAACAGAAACAGAACGAGAATGGGGAAATAGCGATCCTTCTCAAAGGAGAAATATCGCCATACCCCGGATAGTAGTGGAAAGCCCGCAGGGTGCGCAGCACCCGAGGACTTGGAACGGATAGCCGGATGAGGTCCGAAAAAAAAATCTTTCATTATAGGGGTTGGTTTGCTAAACGCATTTTAAAAACCAAATGCCATTCGCGTAAAGCGCGCGAGGAATGCGCAAAGTGCGCGTAGAGGGGAGTTAAGGCGAGTTGTGATGATTAAACCACCCTTAATGCTTGGCTACACAAACAGTATGAGAATGAGTAAAATCTCCCATCCTGCCGGATAGAGATGTTATATTATTTCGTGGTGGCAGCTCCAATTTGCTTGCCCAAGGCCTCAAATGCGACATCATTGGGTTCCCATAATTCGATTTTATTGCCTTCGGGATCCAAGATGTGCACGAATTTGCCGTAATCAAACGTCTCTATGCTATCCGTGATGATTACACCGTCAGCTTCAAGTTGTTGGATCAGATTTTCGATATGTACGACCCGGTAATTGATCATAAAATCCTTCTCGGAAGGTAGAAAATACTTCGTCTTTTCATTGAATGGACTCCATTGTAAAAATCCTTTTTGACTGGAATCCGCTCCTTGTCTCCATTCAAACACAGCTCCATACTCATTGGTGAGAATTCCCAGATGCTCTTGATACCAAGCCCTGATGGCCTTTGGGTCTTTGCATTTGAAAAACACCCCACCAATGCCGGTTACTCTTCCTGCATCCTTTTCCATAGGAGCCTGTGTTGGCTGCGACCATTGATGGACCTTAAAACCCAACGCAAAGCTGGCTAGCATGATGATGGAAATGAGTAATCGTTTTTGCATATCGAAATCGATTAAAATTGTAGATAAATTGGAGTGACCGGAACATCCGCCTTGCCCCAGGCAATCACTATTAACATGACCACCACATACAACCAAAGCACCCCAACTTTTTGTTGGGCCATCTTTTGAATGATGATATCGTTCCAGCGCAGGGGAAGCCAATGAACGATCATGGAGGTGATGATCAGCCATAAAATCCATTGATAGTGAGCAATAAATTCCATCGCAAATGTCAAATCCATGTTGAAGAAGATTTGATGCAAAAGGGTACAGCTCTTTTCAAAAGAATCTGGACCGAAGAAAATCCAACAAAAAACAACAAAATGAAAAGTGAGGGCAATACTCACCCATTTTGGTAAAGAAAAAATGGTTGTTTTAAAAGATAACCTCCATTTGTCCAAAGCGAGAGCGAAACCATGCATCGCACCCCACAGTACAAAAGTCCAATTAGCACCATGCCACAAGCCTCCGAGCAACATGGTGATGAAGAGATGCAGATAAGTGCGTACAATTCCCTTTCGATTACCGCCCAAAGGAATGTATAAATAATCTCGAAGCCAAGATGACAGAGAGATGTGCCAACGTCGCCAAAATTCGGTGATGCTGGAGCTTTGGTAAGGGGCAAGAAAGTTCACTTCTATTTTGAAACCCATCCAGCGCGCAATTCCAATCGCCATGTCGGAATAACCACTAAAATCGCAATAAATCACAATGGCATAACCGTAAACGGCAGTGAGGGCGTAAAGGCCATTGTAACGAGTGGGATCGTCAAAAACCACCTCAACGATATTGGTATAAATGAGATCACTGATCACCATTTTTTTGAAGCATCCGGTGAACACATAAAAAAGCCCGAAGGCGACATCTTCTTGAGTGAGGGTGATTTTTTTTCGGATTTGAGGGATGAAATCCGCGGCCCGCACAATGGGCCCCATCATCAATTTAGGAAAGTAAGATAGGAAGAAGAGGTAATCGATAAAACGATCGACGGGTTTGAAATTTCGGCGATAGACATCTAGCGTGTAACTCAGGTTTTCAAAGGTGTAAAAAGAGATTCCCACGGGAAGGATGAGATGAAGATAGTTCATCGAATCGCCATTCCAATCATTCCACATCTGAATAAAGAAATCAGTGTACTTGAAATAGGCCAATAATCCTAAGTTGAGGAAAATACTCACAATCAGCAGGCCCTTTCTTTTCCATTGCACCTGCCATCGGTGGATCCAATGGCTAAGTTGATAATCCACCACTGCCGCGATCAAAATAAAAATTACATATTGTCCACAGGCTTTGTAGAAGAAATAAAGCGAGAAAAAAGACACCAGAATAATTCGCGCAGTAATCTTTTGATACAGCCATGCATAGACAAAGAAAAAGAGCGTAAAAGCGTAGAGAAAAAATGAGGAATTGAACACCAATGGATGTTGGGGCTGATAGAACAGCTCATTCCATAATAATGTCCAATCGATATTTCCCATTTTATTTTATCAGCAAATGGCACATCGCCTCCGCGAAAGATTCCCCCAATTCCCGGTATCCACTGGGTGAAAAGTGAATTTGCTTTTTATCCGTTAAACCTCTTTGAGCCCATTGCTTCATCGAATTTTCGCCGCCCATCACTTCGTATAAATCAAACACGGCCACTTGATTCAATTCCGCCACTTCTAAAATGATTTTTCTAATAATGGGGACATTGGGATGTGGTGTAAAGTAACTCTTGCCTTTTTTAAAACTTTGTTTGCTGACACCAGGTGGGGTAACTAAAATAATCGCAGGATTGCTTTTTAAGCTGCTCAGCATTTGAATCATTTCATCCACTTGAAGATACATCAAGCTGTCTTTGAATTCTTCATTTTGAAATGCTTCGTTGGTTCCCAATGCAACGACCACAATATCTGGCTGAGTGGTTTCTAGTTGATTTCTGAAATGGGTGGCTTTGAGAAAATGATCATAGGTGGCTCCGTTGATTCCAATGGAGGAATTGATAAATCCGGCTTGTCCATTTTCAACAAACACTCCATAAAGGGTTGAACTTTTTTGATATTCATGAAATCGTAAATGGCTCATCGTAAAATTCCATACAGGTGAGTTAAACTCAAATACGCTTTGATGATCATGGGAGAATTGCGGCAAGTATCTCGCTTTGTTGCCGTCATAATCCAGAAATTGATAGAAATAATTCGAGTCAGCAGTAGAAGCATGATACACCGTGATGCGTTGCACTGCATTTTGAGTTTGTGTAGTATCAAAGTCCCAAGAAATCTCGGCCTCTAAATCGGAGGTGTGGATTGTGTATCCGGCTAATCCGATAGGAAAGCTCGGATTGGATTGAATGATGCGCGCGCTTTGCCATTGAGCATCTGACACAGTCTTGTACGCATCATGGCCATTGGTTTTGGCCACTGAATAGGGGAAGGCATTTCCATAGCCTCCGTTAGGCATACAATCATTGAGCATTTCCGATGTGGGCAAACTGAAAATGCCAGGTTGTGTATGCGAGTCGCCAATGTGCATAATGCGCAAGGGACGTTGAAGCGCATTTTGGAGTTGAACTTTTTCTTTGATGATTTCAGTATATCCAGTCAATTGGTGATTACCTCCATAACAGCAGTTGGATTGGCCTTGCGATTGGGCGATGCAAAAGATGAGTAGAGTAAATATTTTGTATTTTAAGTCAATCATTTTTTTACTTTCTTGGAAACTTTGGGATGTTGTAATTGATACACTTCATGCGATCTTTTGATATAGGCAAAGATAGAATCGGCTAGGATATTGGCCCCTTGAAAATTGGGGTGAGTGTAATCTTTGTTGGCCAATCGAGGGGTGGAGTCATTGACCCACGCCAACATCGATCTCTCTCCTCCCATTGCATTGTACAAGCTGAAAAAGGCGAGCGATTTATTTTGCGCAATTTGCATTTGATGGTTCAGCAAAAATGGAACGGCAGGGTCCGGCACCCAATCACCATTTTCATTGATGCCCTTATCCGTCATTCCCACCAACAGAATGGAGGCATCAGGGAAGCACTTTTGCAGATGATCAATGGTTCTTTCCATCGATTTTTGATAATTTCTATAATCAGTCACTCCTGCACCCAGTACATTTAAACCGTACTGAATGATAAGCAGTTTGTAATTCAATGAATCATTGATGGAATGCATCAAATCAGGATCGAGCTGGCTCAATGAAGTTCCGGTGCTACCCCTGAAAGCAAAGTTATCTACATAAACACCTTCTCCGTTTTCAAAATTGAGTCCAAGCAGTTGCGGTTGTCCTTCCGTACAACGCAGTTGGAGCGTTTTGGATTTTTGATTTCCAATATTCATAATGGATTGAACGGAAGAGTCTGGATGGAACACAAATTCAATAGCAGGATTTTGGTCCCATTGAATTTCTATTTTGCCACTTCCTTTTTTGTTCCAAATGAGTTGGGTTTTTTTAAAGGGAAAGTGCGTAGCCTTGAATTTTACTTCTGCACCTTGTTGAGCGATGAACAGGTGACCACATGGACCGTAAAGGGAGTTTTGATGTTGGGCCCTTTCAGTGAAATTTTGTTCGATCCATAAATCATTGAACTCATGACGGATGGTGTTTCGAAACCCCGCGACGGGTGAGGTAATGGGAACATATCCTACTCCAGAACCACCATACTGCGATTGGATTTTTTTTCTGAATTCAGCTGTCATCAAATCGCCCTCTATCATAGAGTCTCCGAAATAGGCTATATGAACCGTTCCCCCAGAATCTCTCAATACTTCCAAAGCTTTGAAAAAAGCATCGAGTCTTCCTTCTTGTTCGATGGGTAATGAAGACTGACTTGAAAAATCAGCGATCATTTTTTTTACGGAATCGAGTTGAGCTGTGGTGGTGTTAGCGTCCAAATGAGCGGTTTGGATATCAGATAAAAAGTGAATGGACTTGGAAAAATTTGGTGATAATGAAATCAAGGAAACCGCAACACATGCAGCCGGTAGTAACAGAGCAAGTTTAAATATGGGATTTGGCCATTTGGCTTTTAACATGGGATACGAAGATAAATATTTTCCGATGAAGAGGCGGGGGAGTTTTTCTAAAGTGTTTTATCATGATTTGTTGAAAATGTGCAGTGTTGAATAGCCTTTTTGCATTCAAGAGTGTTAAATTCGCAATTCACAGAAAAAGTATGGTGAAATTTCTAATTAATGATCGTTCGATGATGGTGCTCATGTTATGCTATGTGAGCATCGGCGAAGTTCTCTCTCAGGCACGATCCACTCAATTTTCCATGTATGGCCATATTCAAAACCATTTGGAAGATTTCACGAATGAGCCCAAGAATTATTTTTCATTAGGCGAGCAGGATTTTTTTGTAACCTCAAATATTACGGAAAGAATTTCTTTTCTTGGAGAAACAGTGGTTCGTTATGATGCGAGCACGAGTTCGAAATTTGCGCCCAGTTTGGAGAGAGCGCAAATCAAATATGATTATCGCCCTAACCATAGTGTGGTAGTAGGCAAGATGCATACTCCAGTCAATTATTGGAATGATGTCTATCATCATGGACGTCTATTTTTTCCAACGATAGATCGTCCTCATTCTTTCAGTTATATGGTACCTCTTCATACCATGGGGATTCGTCTTCAAGGGCAAAATATTGGACGCCTGAAGTTTGGCTACGATGCTGTGGTGGGAAATGGAATAGCTTCGACAGATATTGCTGATCCTTATTTGAATAAAGCGGTGACGTTGGCCATGCGCATTGAACCCACGGATAATTTACAAATCAGATTTTCTTACTTCAACGATTTTTTGAGATCGAACATCGCGGGAGCGCACAGCGGACATGGTGGTGCATTGGCTTCATCTTATAAAGGAGCATTGAATTACGAATTGTGGTCCAATTCGATTGCTTATTTTGGAGAAGGTTGGGAATTTTTAAATGAGTTTTCGTACAATCGGAATAAGACACAATTGACCGGCTATGCCAGTAATTTCAGCAATTTCACCTATTTGGGAATGCGAGTGAAAGAAAATCAGACCCTGTATTATTTGACCGATGTGATGAAAGTAGCGGAAAATGATGTGCACACCGTGGGTGGGGAGATGTTGAAGTTTGCTTTGGGTTACAAGTATGAGTACAGTTATTTGTACAAAGTAAAGATTCAATTGGAGAGAATGGGCACCATCTCCCATGATCATGCCCATCACGATGCACAAGATCGATATGACATTAAAATTCAATTCGCATATGGATTTTAAGCATGGTTGGTTAGTGATCGCCATATTCCTGGGAGTAGGAATAATGGCGCCGGTAAAGGGACAATCTGAATTGGTTTTCATGGGCAATGATTTATCCATGACGGAGATGAATACCGCCTTGATGAAAGACGTGTTTAAAGCGCGTTATGCATTATGGCCCAATGGTATAAGCATCACCGTTTGTTTGCCAGGAAGCAAAAGCGTGCATGCGGAGAAAGTGGCCCAAGAGATTTATGGAAAGTCTATTCAAGATGTTCAGAAATTCTGGTTGTCCGTTGTTTTTCAGGGAAAGGCGAAATCGCCTCACTTCTTCGATTCGGAAAAAGAGATGTCAGATTTTATTGCTAAAACGCCTGGCGCCATTGGGGTGATTACCAAGTCAAGCGGATTTGTAGCGCCCAAGAATCAACTCGTCAAGATCAATCCATGAGATTTCGGCCCACCATTTTTGTCCAAATTTGGTTGCCATTTACATTAATGATTGTTTTGGTTTTGGGCGTTTTGGCTTTTTATTATCCCCAAAGGCAGCGTCAGGTACTGGCGGGTTTTAAAAAGGAAGAGCTCGTTCAATCGGCCAAGATGGTGGCATTGGGAGTACAGTTATCGATTGACAGGGATGATTTTCCGGGACTCCAAAAAACCATGAACACCATCAGGGAAAGTCAACGATTGGATTATATTTCAATGGTAGTCTCAGACTCTATTTCAGGGGATGCCATTTTTGAAACATTCCCCAGCGATTTCAAACTTCAATTGAATAGCATTGATTCTGTTCAATATCTCAATGTCAAAGCTCCCTTTGAATCTAGTATTTTTAAAGGTTATATCATCATGGGGATTGAGAAGTCTAAAGTTTTCAAAAACATTGATGCCCTGAACAGGCCCATGTTGGTCTTTTTGCTTTTCATCGCAGTGCTCACCATGCTGGTGGTGTATTTCATCGCGGACAAGATAACCAGTCCTATCTCATGGGTGCAGAATTTCGCAAATCAACTGCAACAGGGCAATTATTCCACAGATGATCGTTTGGAAGCAAGGGCAATAGAGTTGGTCTCACTCAATGATTCACTTCAAGATCTTGCCAAAACGCTGCAGCAACAACGGTCGGATAATCAACTTTTAACAACAGGTTTAGAGGAAAAGATCACAGAACGTACTTTTGAATTAGATCGAGCACTTATAGATTTGAATGAGGCGCAAAAGATTTCTCATTTGGGTAGCTTTGAGTACTTCATGTACTTGGATCATTGGAATGGTTCAGACAATCTATTTCAAGTTTTGGGAATTCAAAAAGAAAGTTATACCCGTACTTACGATAGTTTTTTAGAACTGGTGCACCATGACGATAGGGAGATTATTCAACGCAGTTTTGATCACGGGAGATCAACGGGAGAGGAGTTGAATTTTGAGTGTCGGATAACGCGTCCATCAGATCTAGTTGAGATTTGGGTTAATTGCAGAGCCAAATATTACTCCGACAGTGAAGGGAGGAAATCACGGATGTCAGGCGTTATTCAGGATATTTCAGAAACTAAAAAAGTAGAAGAGGAATTGAATATCCTTTCGTTGGTTGCCAAGAAGACTTCCAATGCTGTTATTATCACGAATCTTCAGAAGCAGATTCAATGGGTCAATGAAAGTGTACTGGAAATAACGGGGTATAGCCGAGAAGAAATCATCGGCAATACGCCGAGAATGTTTCAGTGCGAGGAAACAGATCTTAATGAATTAGCTCGAGTAAACAAGGCGATAGAAAATCGTCAGCCGGTATGGGCGGAGTTGCTCAATAGAGGCAAATCGGGACATGAGTATTGGCTTTCGATCAATATTGTTCCTTTGAATGATGAAAAGGGAGTATTAAAGGGCTTCATGGCGGTGGAGACGGATATCTCTGAAAGAAAAAAATTAGAAGCGCAAAGGGAGGAATATGTAAAATTATTGGAGCAATCCAAAAAGGAAATAGAAAAAATCAATGAAGAGCTAGAGGAGAAGGTGAAGCAGAAGACCAAGAATATTGAGCACTTGGCTTTATTTCCTGAACAAAATCCCAATCCGGTGGTGGAGTTCAACTTTGACGCTCGGACTATCTCTTATTCCAATCCTGCAGCGAAGCAAATTTTGCCTCAATTCTTTGATTTAAATTTTGATTCACAACTCAAATCACTCAATATACATGAGTCTGAGAAGGTGTTGGAGGCCAACAAGAGTGAGTTTGTGATGGGAAATTTAGTCTTTGAGGTCAATTTATTTTTGTTGGAGGAGAAAAATATTTTGCGAGCTTATTTGCACAATATTACTGAAAGGAAAAGACAAGAGGCTCAATTGGCGGCTCTGGTGGAGCAGTTACAAACTGCAGAGTCAGAGCTGCTCAGTAAAAAAGAGGAGTTGGAGCGATCGCTGCAAGAATTGACGATGGCTCAATCTGAAATTATCAGCAAAGAGCGTCTTTCTACTTTGGGGATGTTGATTGCTGGAATTGCGCATGAAATCAATACTCCTCTGGGTGCGATCAAGGCATCTGGAGAAAACTTGAGGTATCTCTTCACAGAAGGGGTGATGAAATTGATTGGAGGCATGAATCCCGAGGAGCTTAATTTGAGCATTCGTCTCTACGAGAAATCCTCGATGCATAGCCTTTCAACGGTGGAGGAAAGAAAGAGAACCCAGGAAGTTTTGAGTGAAATGGAGGGCATGGATTTTCCATTGCGATTCAAACAAAAGATGGCGCGTATGCTGGTGCAAAAAGGGATATTCAATTTGGATGATGATCTAAAATCTTGGATGCATCATCCCAATGCAGAGCAGATTTTCCAATTGGGTTTGAATTTTGTGTTGATTTTAAGATCCATCGTTACCACAACAGCCTCATCTGATCAAGGTGGTAAAGTAGTAAAGGCGCTCAATAGTTTTGCTCACGGAAATGTGGCTTCCGAGTTCACTACTTTTAATTTAAAGGAGAGTATTGATACCGTGATTACCATTTTATGGAATAAAATAAAACAAGGATCTAGGGTGATCAATGCCATTCCAGAGGATGTGCAGTGTTATGCCTTGGCTGATGAGTTATCACAAGTATGGACCAATTTGATGAATAATGCGCTCCAAGCTTCGGGAAACAAATGTTTGATTACTTTTGAATATACAGATGATGGGGCAAATCACATCATTATCGTCGGAAATGATGGGCCACCCATACCGAGTGAAATCATAGAGATGATATTTGAGCCGTTTTTTACTACGAAGGCAAGGGGAGAGGGGACAGGTTTGGGATTGAACATCGTAAGGAAAATCATTGAAAAACATAATGGAACGATAATCTGCCAAAGTGATGAAAGTTTAACCAAGTTTATCGTATCATTGCCTAAATCAAACTAATCATGGAGGCAGCAATTTTGGCAGTAGATGACGATATCATGGTGTTGAATGCCTTAAGAATGCAATTGGAGCGAAATTTTCAAGAGTATGTGTTAGAGTTTGCTCAAAATGTAGATGAAGCCATTGAGGTGATTGACCAGCTTCGCGAAAGCAGCGTTAAATTAATTGTTATTGTTTCTGATTGGGTAATGCCCCTCAAGAACGGAGATGTGCTCGCTAAGTATGTCAAATCTATTGATCAATCTGTAAAAGTGGTGGTATTGTCAGGCAAATTAGAGGAGAGCAAAGTGGAGTCTTACATCACCTCGAATACCATAGACAAGGTAATCATGAAGCCATGGGATGAGGCCAATTTAATGGATACCATAAAATCTGTTATTGCATAATTGGAAACTCCATTTGTGATATTACTGGTGGATGATGATACTTTTATCTTGGAAGTGTTGCGCATTCAGTTGGAAAGGGCACTGCCCGAGTACATCACGGTGGAAAGAGCCCTCAGTCCTGGCGAGGCCTTGGAAATGCTGGAGGAGTGGAAAGCTCAAAATATGGGCGAATTGGCCTTGATTATTTCTGATTATTTGATGCCGGAGATGTTGGGTTCTGATTTTTTATTAAAAGCGAATGAGCTTTTTCCTAAAACCCGAAAAATGATGTTGACGGGCCAGGCGGAAACGGAAAATGTGCTTCGTGTTCTTCACGAGATGTCGTTGTTCCGCTATTTAAGCAAACCATGGGAGCCCACTTTAATGAATACGGCAGTGCTCGCTGCGGTGGAAGATTATATCCATTACTATCAAATGGAGAATAAGATAGCACAATGTGACTGTAAGTCTCTATGATTTTGTTAATAGTTTAATCTCCGACTTGTCTCCATGGAGGTATCGGTTCTTATTTTTGTCTCATGACAAAAATTCGCACATTATTCTTGTTTTCCCTGGTATGCCATTTTCTTATGGGGTGTAAGACGAAAGAGCAAATTTCAATTTCGGAATGGGGCTATTTGGATTCAGCTTGGATAGGAGTGGATACCACTGCTTTTTATGTGGGTGAAGCTCCAATGCTTCCCAAATTGGTGGTGGGTATTACGGTGGATCAAATGAGGTATGACTACTTAGAACGATTTAAAAGTGATTTTGGTGTTGGAGGATTTAATCGATTAATCAATGGAGGTGTCAGCTTGGAACAAATGCATTACCACTATGTTCCCACCTACACAGGGCCAGGTCATGCAAGTATTTTTACGGGCAGTGCTCCCACCTATCATGGCATCATTGCCAATGATTGGTATGATAAAAAGGCGGACGCTTTGCAGTATTGTGCAAAGGATCCCAATGTTGTCGGAGTGGGTACATCCAGCGAGTCAGGCAAAATGTCACCGGTGCATTTAAAGAGCACTACCATCGGAGATGAATTGCGCATGCATACCCAAATGCAATCCAAAGTGATTGGGATCAGTTTGAAGGATCGTGGCGCGATTTTGCCAGCTGGTAGAATGGCCAATGCGGCCTATTGGTATATCGGTGGTGCTGAGGATGTGTGGGCTACTTCTTCCTGGTATGGGATGTCCACTTTGCCGCAATGGGTGCAAGATTTTAATGCCAGCGGTTATGGGAAAAAGAGTTTAACAGAAACTTGGAGTTTGTTGTACCCGGATTCTATATACAATGAATCCATGGCAGATAACAATCCTTATGAACTGCCATTTAAAGGTACCATCAAGCCCGTTTTTCCCTATTCATTGGCGGAAATAGCTCGATGGAACAATCAGTTTGATGTGATGAAAGCCACCCCTTGCGGAAATACCATGTCAATGGAATTTGCAAAGGCCGCCATCATTGGCGAGCAGTTGGGCGCAGATGAAATACCTGATATGTTGTGTTTGAGTTTTTCAGCTACGGATTACGTGGGTCATCAATTTGGTCCGCACAGCAAAGAGTTGCAGGATACCTATTTGCGATTGGATAAAGATATCGATCATTTCTTGTCGTTTTTAGATGAGACCATTGGATATGGAAATTATCTCTTGTTTTTGTCGTCCGATCATGGCGCGGGAAATAACCCTGCCTGGATGGTGGAAAATAAATTATCTGCAGGATATTTTGTTAGCGATCGTTTAGAGGAAATGGTGGAAGAAAGGTTGATCAAAAAATATGGGGCAGGAAATTGGGTGCTCAACGAGTCCAACCTCAATATCTTTTTAAATCGAGTTTTAATTGAAGAGAAAAAGTTGTCATTAAAGACCATTCAGCAAGAAGTGGCATCATGGTGCTTGGAAATGGAGGGAGTCCATTCCGCTTTTACCCATGCAGAATTGTCCTACAGCATTGCACGAAATACGTTGTCAGAAAAAGTGCAATTGGGTTTTGACCAAGCAAGATCTGGTGACGTCATTTACACTTTGCAGCCGGGATGGATGGAGAATGGTCGCCAAGGAACCACACATGGTTCGGGCTATGATTATGACACCCATGTACCCGCTATTTTTTATGGAACAGGGGTGGGAATGGATTATAACACCATGAGTGGGAAATTTTCAATAGCAGATATTGCCCCAACCATTTGTCATTATTTGGGAATCCCTAATCCATCAGGATGTATAGGAAAAATTATTGAGTAGAATGATTCGTTACAAAGTAAAAGGAGGTCTACCTCATCATCGGTTTATCAATTTAGTGGCCTTATTTCCTTCTCAAGGGGAGACTACCACTATTCAGTTGCCGGTGTGGCGTCCAGGTAGATATGAACTGGGTAATTTCGCCAAGAATGTGAGAGGTTGGAAGGCCTACAATGCCGATACAGGTGAGCTCTTGTTGTGGAATAAGACCACCCCTCATACATGGAAAGTCAATACGGAGGGTGTGGAGTGGATCAAAGTGCATTATGAATATTATGCAGCTGAAATGAATGCGGGTTCCTCTTATTGGGATGGCGCTCAGCTATACATGAATCCTGTCAATGCTTTTTGTTTTTTATTGAATGATCAGCAGATGGATATGGAAATCGAAGTGGTGGTTCCAAAAGATTTTTCTTATGCAGGCGGTATTCCCGCAGAGATCATTCAAGAATTGGCTGATGATCAAGTATGGTTACTCAAGGCGGCCAACATCGATCATTTGGCGGATTCTCCTTTTGTATTTTCTCGCAACTTGTCCTTTCATCATTACCAAGCGCATGGACAAGAGATGCATGTTTGGATGAATGGGGATGTGGATTTTGGATCGTTTGATTGGCCCAAAGATTTCCAAGCTTTCTCTGAATTGCAAATGTCCATGTTTGGTGATTTTCCAAGGAGCCATTACCATTTTATCTTTCAATTTGCCCCTTATTTTATTCGACATGGCGTGGAGCATGAAAACTCCACCATCATCGCCATGGGCCCGAGTCAGAACTTTCATGAGCGCAAAAATTATGATTCCTTTTTAGGGATTTCTTCGCATGAACTTTTTCATGCTTGGAATGTGAAATGCATTCGCCCCAAGGACATGACTCCTTATGATTTTACTCAACCCAATTATTCCAGCACAGGCTTTATCACAGAAGGGATTACCACCTACTATGGAGATATGATGCTCATCAGAAGTGGAGTTTGGGATTTTGAAAAGACCAAAATTCAAATGGAGGAATTTATTGAGACGCATGCCAAGAATCGAGGTCGTTTGCATCAGAGTGTGAGTGATAGCTCCGTGGATACCTGGGTAGATGGCTATACCAGTGGCATACCTGGAAGAAAGGTTTCTATTTACAATGAGGGCGCTATGTTGGCTTGGATGATGGATGTGGAGTGGTTAGAGCAATCCAAAGGGGCTGTGTCCCTGGATGATGTCATGCGGGAAATGTACAAGCGATTTGGAAAGCGCGGCGTGGGCTATACAGCCGATGATTATTGGCAAATTTGTGCGGAGATGGAGTTGAAAGGATTGTCCTATTACCGATATGAGCTGTGCGAAGGCACCGGTGATTATTTGGCCATGTTAAAGCACACGCTTAAATCACTCGGCTGGAAATTGGAGTGGAAGAGCAGTGGAAATCGCTTTGAAGATTTTTATGGAATTGTCATAGATGACAACGGTAGAGTGAATGATGTGGTATTTGAAGGCCCTGCTGATGATGTGGGAATTGGGCAGGAAATGAAAATTACCCAGATCAATGGTCAACCAGTGCAGAAAAATGCCAAATCATTATTCAATCAGGCGGATGGTGCCGTTCATATTATTGTTGAAGACAAGTGGAGAGAATATGAATCGACCATTATTCCCAGAAGTATTCCCTATAAGCGCAAAGCTGATTTGGTAGAAATAGCTGATTCCGAAATCAGAAAAATTTGGATGTCCACCCGTTTGCCTTAGTAACTCCAGCGCTTGCTGTAAGTATTGAAGAACGATAGTCCCACCTTATAATTCAAGTTAGCGGCTTGGAAGTTGTTATCGGAGGAGCAGGCAAAAATACCTAAGCGAAACAATTGTTTTTTGATGCGAATGACGCGCTCAAGTCCCAAATACAATTCTTGATGCAGGAATTTTTTATCTTGTAAATACAGTGTTGCTATGCCAGCGGCTTCAGTAATTTTTAGTTTATTGATCAAAGGGATTTTGTTCAATAGTAATCCATTGAAATGATGAATATAATTGGCCCTCAAATAAGGATCGGTAGTGTTGAATACAGGACCTAACAATTGAAAACTTCGAGTGGGATCTGAAAAGAAAAAGGGATCAGAACCTCTGAAATATTTGTGTTCAACGATTCGTAAATCTTTTTTATTTAAAAATGATCCTATGCAGACGTTCCAATCGCCCATTCCAATACCGCGGAGATTATAGCTTTGTTTGATGGTCATTTCGGCAAAGTCGAAGTTGACTTGGCTATTGAAAATATGCGGAATGCCTTTCCGATAAATGAAGGTGATTTCGGGATTTTTGTTCGGTATTAATACTTTGCGACCTCTCCGCATGTAAAATCGTTGGCCTATTTTGTACTGCAAGTCCAATCGAATTTCGGCTTTCGTATAAGTGTCAAAATCAGTGGGCTGATTCAATGAGCCAAACACTTCGTCTGACCATCGATCTTGTTGTAATCCGCTGATGGCTTTTTGCTGGTTGTAATAAAAGGTAACTTCTCCATAAAGGCCATTGAAAATTTCCATTCTCTGCGCAATGTTGATGGTTCGTGCTCGATAGAAATTACTTCTAGCAAACAAAGTACCCAGGGAGGCATAAGTATTCAAACGCTCAAATCGATCACCTGCCGAGATGGACGTTCTCATGAATTTATCGGGTCGATAGCCGAAACTCACGCCCAATTCACCGTTCACATCGTTGTTTAAGAAACCGTAGGAAACAACTCCTCTCACGTCAAGGTAAAATCGATCATTCAACTGCTTTCTCACAGACCCTCCGAAATTATGGCGGTATCCTCCAACACTCAAGGGTTGAATCTGTGCGATCATGGGATTGATGAAATAGGAGAACTCTCGAATAGAATTTCTAAATCCCATTCCATTGAGCGTTACATCCCAAAAGGAAACTCGGTTGTACAAAGAGTCTCTGATTTCTTTATATCGGTTGCTCTTGTATTTTTGCTGCACGCTGTCGCAAAAATGGCTGTATTGGTATTCCAAGGAATCCAATGCAAGGGGACGATTATTCTGCCAAAAATCTTCAGGTTGGTGGTCGGACTGGGTAGTGAATTTCTGCACCTCCAAGCCAAATGAAATTGGTTGGATGGAATACTGAGCGCTGTCCAATAGAATTTGTGTAGAGCCGATGATGGTATCTTTTTCTTCGATGATGCTGTAATGGATGGCTCTTTGTGTCGGGATGATTAGACTGTCTAAAAGTTGAAATTGCTCTTCGAAATGAAATTGGTGATGAAAAGTCAGCGCGCGAGGTGTAAAATCGTAGGCAATTGATTGGACCACATAGGAGCTATCCTCTATCCAAATCTGTCCCTCTATCTGCGCCTCATTTTTAAAGAGCGGCAATATCTGAACGCAATAAGTATTTTTCCCCAATTCTGTTTTCACATCGATAACATTATAGCGGTAGGCCAATAGGCCCATTTTAGAAAATGGTGATGTTACACGTTTTTGACTCACTTGCAAATTGTCTAAGTCATGATCTAAAATCTCAAACTCTTGGAGTGCGAAATGCGATTCATAAGCGTAGGGATCTTCCCATAAATCTCTGGATGAAAAAATTTCTTTCTCTCCATATTCAAAGCCGATGGAAAAGCCGGCTTGCTCCGTCCAAGGTCGATAGGGTCCATATTTTTTATAGCCGTTTACACTTTCAAAGTAATTTTCCTTTTTACCAAAATAAGCGTTGGAGTGAATTTCGGTCAAGTGCATTTGTCGAAATTCAGGTATGGAATCTTTGACAAAAAGGTAAGCAGGGGAATGAGTTCTGATGTATTCTAAACTGTCTTTTCTTTTGTAAAGTCGAACAAAAGTCCGTCTCATCCATTTCTGAAAGCGCGTGGAGTCGTCATCGTCTTCTTTCAACTCATCCATGGCTTCTACTTGGGCAGAATCGATCACCACATCTTCTCCTTTTGGTTTTTTAGCCGGGCCTTGAACGCTTACTTTTTGATACAATTGGTATTGAAGGATTGGGGAGTTCTCTTTTTTGTATTGATAGCGAGCCGCCGCTTTTTGCATGAGTTCTTTTGCAAAATCACTTCTGTCTGCGGAAATTTGAAGTCCAATCAATTGAATGTCTTTGTCTTTTAATACAAAGGTGATTTTCATCTCTTTTCCCTCCACCCATTTACTTTCTGTAAGATCGTCAAATCCGATGGACTTGAATTGAAAAGTGATGTTGCCTGGACTAACTTTCAATTGAAAAGAACCATTGATATCAGTGGTAGCAGACAATCTTTGTTGAGGTAGATACACCCAAACTCCAGGAATAGGATTTTGATGGATGTCGAGAATGGTGCCAAGAACAGTGGTTGATGAGGCTTGAATGGAAATGAAAATTCCGATGCACCAAATGAACCCAGTTTTGAACATGAGGCAAAAGTAAAACTTTCTTTCGGAGCAGAATCCAATTAATGTTAAGCCAATGGATCTATCTTCGGTTGTCTAACGATTGCTACCTATTCTTTCCCGTATGGATCGTTTAAATGGGGCTGAGGCTAGTTAAAGAAATCAAGCACATGTTGGATAATGTAGTCTTGTGTTTCCTGGCTCATCTCGGTGTGAATAGGCAATGAGAATACATTATTGCACAGCATCTCTGTAATGGCCAAACTTCCGGGCTCAAATTTGCTCATGGAATATCCTTTTTGCAGATGAACGGGCAAAGGATAATAAATCATGGTAGGGATTCCTTTGCTCTTCAAATGCTCTTGTAAATCTTCTCTTCTGAAATTGCAACCCGTTAAAGTGTATTGATGAAAAACATGAGTGCTTTTAGGATTTCGAGTGGGCGTTTTGAGATTCGGATGATTATCAAATGCCTGATCATATCGGTCCGCAACGGTGCGCCTCGCCGCACTGTATTCATCTAAATGCGGCAATTTGCAATTTAAAATGGCTGCTTGGATGGTATCTAAACGAGAGTTGACACCAACAATATCATGATAGTAACGCACTTTTTGACCGTGATTGGCCACCATGCGCAGCTGTTCTGCGAGCTCATCGTCATTGGTTAAGATGGCACCGCCGTCTCCATAACACCCTAGGTTTTTGGAAGGGAAGAAGCTGGTGGTTCCAATATCGCCCATGCATCCAGCCGCTCTCTTGCTACCATCACTGAAAGTATATTGCGCACCGATGGCTTGGGCTGTATCTTCAATCACATACAAGTGGTGTTTTTTTGCAATCGCTAAAATTTCTTCCATGTCGGCGCATTGTCCATACAAATGAACCGGAACAATGGCTTTGGTTTTGGAAGTAATCACTTTCTCAATGGCTTGCGGATCCATGGTAAAAGTGTTGGGATTTATTTCAATGAAAACAGGGGTCAATTTAAGCAAGGCGATTACCTCACAAGTGGCCACATAAGTATAGCTCGTGGTGATCACCTCATCCCCCGGTTGCAAGTCCAACGCCATCATGGCTATTTGAAGGGCATCGGTTCCATTGGCACATGGAATGACATGCTTGACGTCCAAATATTCCTCCAGTGCGGAGCTGAATTGTTTTACTTGGGGACCATTGATAAAGGCAGACTGGTCAATCACTTCTTGAATGGCCGCATCTATTTCTTTTTTAATTTTTATGTATTGACCGTTTAGGTCCACCATCTGAATGTTCTCCATCTTATTTATTGGCTAAATGCGAAATACTTCTTTGCACGGCGTTGCTTAAACGCATGAAATCTTCCGCAGTCATTTGTTTGTTTTCTTGTATTTTTTTTAAGTCTTGTTGTGCTTCTCGCAAGATGTCCACAATTTGCATCATGTAGGCGTGGGTCTCTTTTTTTTCACCTTCCTGTAAGTGGATCGTCTGTAAACTGTTTCGATACAATTTTTCTAGTTCTGCAATTTTATTGGCGCTCTCTGCATGATCAGGGTGGGGTTCATGTACGATTACTTTTTTCTCCTGAATGACAATTTCCTTTTCGGTTACCGGAATTTTGGTTTTTTTAGTTCTCAAAAAGATCAATAGTAAAATGGAAATCAACGCAACTCCGCTGCACAGCATAGCGAGATAAAACCAGAGTTCTTGCTCAGCGTGCATCTGTCCCATCATTTCTTGGTTGAAAGTATATTTTGACTGGGTTTGTGCAAGTTCAGATTGCAAGGAATCACGCTGTTGGGTGAGTGATTGAATATTCTTTTCAATGACTTCTTTTTCAATTTCTTCAATTTGGCGTTCCAGCGCATTTACTTGATCTTGTTTTTTGTGGAATATCCAAAATTTGATTTTTTCCTTCAGCGTTTTGGTTTTTATTTTAGGGTCGAGCGATTTTGCGAGTAGCACATCCACCGAATCCAAAATCAAAACATCTGTTTTGTAGTTTTTAATCAGCAAAGTATCAATTTCCCATTTAGCCAACATGAGATTGGCTTGGAACTCATCCATTGCGTATAGATCTTGTCCTGATGGAATTAAAGGTGAGCAACAGTTCTTTTGCTGTCCAAAAGCAGTTTGACCGATAGCAATCAAAAAAACAATTATTCCAAGTCTTATTTTCATGGTGTGCGCAATTTACTCTTTTTTTTGAAGTGAATCCAATATGGGTCTTCTTGCCATGTAAAATTACTCCTTTTCCACTGAATCGGCACGTGAGGAGCAATGGGTTCCAAAGAATACAGAAATAGATTGTTGTAGTTGTATCGGATGGTGCTGATATTAACGGTAATGCGGGTATGGGGAAGCGTAAATGGAAATGTATTTCCAAAGGTGCCTGTCATGGGCCCCATTACCGGCTCTCCCCAGTGTTCTCCGCGACTGGTTTCATGAAAGTGATGAGTGAAATCAACGCCTGCAGAGGCCGTCAGCGCATCGGCCCACAAGATTACGGTCTTGTTATACACAAAGCGTTTTTGCTTCATGGGCTTTTTAAAATACACCGTATCCGTTGCGTACAAAGGCTGTTTTCTCAATTGAACATAATTGTAAATATCCTCTTGATTTTTTAATAGATGATCCACCCACCATTGTACCCATTTACGGTTCAATAAACGATATTTTTGATCTGAAATTTTACTTCGTCTGCCGACGATATTGGAAGGGGTATTGTATCCTTTGGCGTCGATGAAGGAGTATAAATATTCCACCTCTGTGCTTAAACCACCCGCATTGCCCCTGATATCAATGATTAGCGTGTCGATGCCTTTTCGATCCATTTTTTTGAATGCCTTCCGGATAGATCGGTGGTATTGAAGAAAATTTTTGGGCGCGAAGGTGGTTACTTTTAACCAAGCCACATGAGGACTCTTTTGCTGAAAATCAACAGCTGGAGGAATTTTTTCACGCGTTTTTTTCAGATGTCTTTGCCATTGCTTTTGATTCAAAGTGGGGCATTGTTTTACCATGATGGTATCTTGGCCTTTTTCATTTCTTTGAAAGGTAATGTCCACTGTTGATTGATGTTGAATCACAAAAAGTGCGGTTGTCAAAGAAAACAACATGTCGGTCATGCGTTGTTCTGAAACAAAGGAGTTGCCTTCAATGAGTGAAAAGTCGTTGGCCCAATGATCTATTTGCTCAATCGCAACGCCATTGATGGCGATGAGAGAATCGCCTGGTAGTAATTGCGCTAGATCTCCTTTAGAAACTAAATTTCCTCTTTTTCGGATGGGCAACACGCATCCTCCATGTTCTAGATGGTGATTCCAAAGAGAAGAGTAACTGACTTGGCTATGGCTGTCCTTGAGCGTTTTAAAGAGCTGCCCAATGGCTTGCGCAAATTGAGCGGTAGTCATGGTATCTATAATGTTTTGGTACAAACGACTTTTGGCCGTTTGGTATTGCTCCTGTGTGCAATACAAAGTCAAATCGGGATGAGCGTGTTCCAATGCGAAGAAAAAGGAGTCTGCATCTTGTAAAAGTTGTGTTTTAGACCAACTTTTGCCTTGAGCAGGGCAGAGGGTGTTGATGAAAATAAAAAAACAGAATCCAAAAATCCTCATTGATCATTGCGTTTCTTGACCATGGTCAAGATGGTAGCCAGTGCTACGGTTTCACCAGTTTCATCGTACACATCCACAAAGAACTTTACTATGCCTTTGGGGATGTCCTCATCATTGCGTTTTTCCTGATCCACTTTTTCTTTCACTGTAAACTTCACCGCGATGGTCATTCCGGGATACACAGGTTTGGTAAATCGACAATCTTCTAGCCCATAGTTCAACAATACGGGTCCTTTTTTGGGATCCACAAACAATCCGGCGGCTTTGGACATCACAAAATATCCATGTGCCACTCGTCTTTCAAAGATGGTACCTTCAAGACTGGTGGCATCCATGTGGGCGTAGAAATTGTCGCCACTCACATTGGCAAAATTGACAATGTCGGCATCCGTTACTGTATGCTTGTGGGTAAAGACAGTGTCTCCAATGACCAAGTCTTCAAAGTGCTGACGAAACAAATGCGGTTGGGCTTCTCGCTGAGCGGCGCCTTGCTGAAATACATTGGTGATGTGCGTTAATGTGGTGGGCGTGCCTTGTATAGCGGTTCTTTGCAAATAGTGCATCACACCGCGCTTGCCTCCCATTTCTTCTCCACCACCAGCGCGACCGGGTCCTCCATGCACCAGCAAGGGCATAGGCGAACCGTGCCCAGTGCTTTCCACCGCGGACTCTCGGTTTAAAATTAAAATCCTACCCAAATGTGAGGCCGCACCAATGGCAAACTCTTTGGCAATGTGGTTGTCATTAGTGACAATACTGGATACCAACGAACCCTTTCCTAATTTCACCAACTCTATCGCCTCATCTATCTGATGATAGGGCATGATGGTTGCCACAGGGCCAAAGGCCTCAATTTCGTGGGATTGAATATTTTGAAAAGGGGAGTGGTTATATAATACAACAGGGGAGATGAACGCGCCCAGCTCTCCGTTGGCATCTACAAAGGAAGTGTTGGTATTTTCATACCACACCTCGGATGCAGATTTCAGCAATTGTATTTTTTCCAAAACATCGGCTCTTTGCGATTGAGAGGCCAAAGCGCCCATGCGTACTTTTTCGTTTTTGGGATCGCCAATGGTGGTTTGATCCAATGATTTGCTCAAAGCCTCTCTTACCGCATCGGTGAGGTGTTGAGGTACTATGATTCTTCTAATGGCGGTGCATTTCTGACCGCACTTCACCGTCATTTCTTTTCTCACCTCTTTGATAAACAAATCAAATTCAGGCGTTCCCGGTTCGGCATCATGGCCCAAAACACAGGCGTTCAGCGAATCTGCTTCCAGGTTGAATGGAATGGCGTTGGCGATCAAATTGGGATGGGCTTTGAGCGCTTGTCCTGTGGAGGCTGATCCTGTAAAGGTGACAACATCTTGCATTTGGACATGATCCAAGGCCTCTCTTGCACTGCCCATGATCAATTGCAAGGAACCCGCGGGGAGGATGTTGGAGGCGATGATGTCTTGCACCACAGCTTCCGTCAAATAACCAGAGATAGAAGCTGGCTTCACTACCGCGGGCATTCCCGCCAGCAGATTGACGGCTATTTTTTCCAACATCCCCCAAATGGGAAAATTGAAGGCGTTGATATGAAACGCCACCCCCTCTTTGGGAACCATGATGTGATGCCCCGCAAACGTTCCGTTTTTAGACAACTTTGCCATCTCTCCATCCACGTAATAGCGCTCATTGGGAAATTGCTTTCGCAAGCTGGCATAAGCAAAGAGATTTCCAATGCCTCCATCTATATCGATCCAAGAGTCGATTTTGGTGGCGCCTGTGAAATAACTCAGTTCATAATATCGAGATTTTTTTTCGTTCAGAAAAAGAGCCAACGCCTTGAGCATTCTGCCTCTTTCATGAAAGGTCATTTTTCTCAAAGCCGCACCGCCCGTAGTTCTGGCGTATTGAAAGACAGCATTGAAATCTACCCCTTGGGTACTGATTTCAAAAAGTGGGGTGTTGTCAATGGCATTGGTAAGGGTTTGGGTGCTCCCATTGGGCGTGCACCATTCTCCCTGGATATAATGTTGTAATACTCTCATGTCAATTGAATTGATGGCGGAAAGTTAAGATGAAAAAAGAAAAATAAAGACAAAGATTGTCAACAGAAAACCTTAGTTCTGTGAAGGGATATTATTCATCACACCGGCCCAACGATTCACCATTTTGTTGATCAAATCGGTGAAGACGGGTTTCATCATGGTGCCTACGATGGGGTTGATGGAGGCATTCATCTCGAATTGGACTTTACAGGTGTTTTCGCTATCCTCATTGACTTTTCCTTTCAAAGTGAAGGACATCGGATGTGTACTCAGACTTTTGTAGGAAACCGACTGATCATCGGAATGATCTTTTTGCAAGATGATTTTAATATTGCCTTTGGTTTCAAAAGAACAAGAAAGCCCGTCACATTGCCAATTGAAGCAATCATCGGGTAAAAACTTTTCAAGATGATGCAGATCGTGCAAGTAATTCAAGGTGAATTTTGCATCTTTTGGAATCTGTACCTCCTGACTTTCTAATTTCATAACGTCTGATCAAATTGCGAAGACCACTCGGCTGGGTTATTCTTCCAACCTCTCAAGGTCTCCAATTGTTGCGGCGCAAGATAATTCGAAACAACGGCTTGCTCCAAAAGAAAGTCATAATGCGATAATGTTTTCACAACAAAGGGGTAATGTGAAAACTTTTCTTTAGATTCAGAAAAAAGGTAGCTGAATATGGCCACCATGCCGATGACCTCCGCTTTTTTTTCCATCAAAGCATCGATGGCGGCCAAGCTGCTTTTGCCTGTTGAAATCAAATCTTCAATCACCATCACTTTGCTGCCTTCTGGGCAAATGCCTTCTACTTGGTTGCCCATTCCATGTTTTTTAGCTTCGGAACGCACATAAATAAAAGGCAGGTTCATTAGATCTGCTACTAAAGCGCCAATACCAATACCTCCCGTGGCAACACCAGCAATGATTTCTGGTTGTTGATCAAAGGTGTGGATGATGTCCACAAAGGCTTGCGCCACGGATTTTCTGATGGTCGGATAAGACAATATTTTTCTGTTGTCGCAATAGATAGGGGAGCGGAGTCCGCTGGCCCAGATGAAGGGTTGCGTGGGATTTAATTGAACAGCTTTTATTTCGAGCAAATATTCAGCTACTTTTAGCCCCGTAATAGTTTCGATTGACATGATGCAAAAATATAAAGTTTACTGCGGCACCTCAACATTGTGGATAACAAATGAAATTCCTGTTGGCTTTGCGGGAGTTGTGAAAAACATGGATGAGCCCTCCTTTTTTGTGAGGTCAGCATGGAGTGAAATTCAGGATCAAAGTGTAGAGGTAGTTTGGATCACCCATGACGTACCGAAGGCATGGGCTCGGTTTCAAAGTATTTTTCGTTTAATGCATGCAGCTGGCGGAAAGGTATTGAATGAAGACCAAGAAGTATTATTCATTTATCGAAGAGAAAAATGGGATTTGGCAAAAGGAAAAGTGGATAAGGGCGAAACATTGGAGGAAGCAGCTCTAAGGGAAGTCAAGGAGGAATGTGGTCTCGTTCAATTGCAACTTCAACATTTTTTAATTGCCACGTATCACATTTATGAACTCAAAAATAAATGGGTATTGAAGACTACTTTTTGGTATCAAATGTCGGCTACTCGTCATCAAGCATTGATTCCCCAAATGGAAGAGGATATCACAGAAATGAAATGGATGTCTCCTTCAGATCAAAGATGGCAAGCCAACACTTTTGATTCCATTAAGGATGTTATCGGAGCTTCAATGTCAGTCGGTTAAAGCCCTGTAAAGAATTTTTGAATTTCCGGTAAATTGTAATAAAGAGTGCTGTCCACAATCACCACCGGCATGGTAATCGATTGACCTTGTTGATGTCCATTCTTTTTTAATTCTTTCCACATTTCAGTTGCCCACTCCCGTTGTCCAATTGATTTCTCTTCAAACTTCAATTGCTTTTGATTTAAAATAGCAATGGCGGTTGCACATCTAGGACATCCCACTTTGGTATAAATGACAACATGGGGAGGCGTTTTGGGATGTGATTGGCAGCTGGTTATGGTTATTGAAAATAGCCAAACCAATTCACAGAAAAAAATCCATTGCCAAACGTATTTTGCGCGTTTGGCAATTGAGAATACTGTGTTTTCTGGAGTCCTCAAGGGTTAATTTTGTTGATTTGCTGGGTGCCTTGTTTATCTGCTTCCTGGATCAATTGATCGCCCTTTTTATTGGCATCGATGACTAGCTTATCCGCTTTGGCGTCGGCTTCTTTGATATTGGTTTTGGCTTTGTTGGCGTAGGTGATGCCATCAAACCAAAATGTGGTTTGGTCGGCTGTGGTGTTGGTACTCAAAGTGAAAATCTCATCGGCAAAGTCACCGCTTCCTTCATGGGTGAGGTTTTTGAAGTCCATGAGCATGGCCATGCTTTTGTCATCGTAATGAATGTTTCCGTTTTCAATGGCATATCTGCTCAAAGAGAGAGACACCGGTTTGCTGGGTTCTTCTTCCACAGGAGCTGGAGCTTGAGTGCTATCAGGGATGGCGATGTCGTAGTTGGCAGTACCGTCGGCCATTACACGAACATCCAAATTGGGTTGATCCAAAATGATCTGTCCGATTTGAATCTGATCGCCAAACAAACTTTTGATGTTGATGACCACCGTGAAGTTTTCAATTTGGGCCAATTGTACGGAATCAAAAGGAGCTTTGTTTACCACTTTCAATCCTTCGATGGAAACGCGCAAATGAGGGAAATTGCGAAGCAAACTCAAATCGACATCGGTAAAACTGACGGTGGCATTCAAGTTTTCATTGGCTTTCTTTTGCACGATTTCATAGAGCTTGCCTTCAAAGGCAAAAGGTAATACGGCTAATAGCACAATCAAGCTGATGATGGTGATTCCCGTGATTTTAACCGCTTTTTTCAATTTGTTTCTATTTTGTTTTCTAAAAATGCATTGTAAAGAATGATGGCCGTGGTGGCTTCAATGATGGGTACGGCTCGAATGAGCACACAAGGATCGTGTCTGCCTTCTAAAGTCAAGGGAACGGAAGAGCCAGATACATCTTGAGTGGTTTGGGTTTGGCCAATACTGCTGGTGGGTTTGAACGCAACTTTGAACCAAATGTCTTTGCCATTGCTGATCCCTCCTGTTATTCCGCCATCGTGATTGGTACCTCCCATCACGGCATCATTGTTTTGACTGCCATATCGAAGAGTAGAGGAAAAGCCATCGCCCATTTCAAATCCTTTCACGGCGTTGATGCTGAACATGGCATGGGCCAATGCAGCATTGAGTTTTTCGTAAATCGGAGAGCCCCATCCAATAGGAACGCCCTCACTCACACAGACGATGGTGCCCCCCACGCTGTCTTTTTTGTTTTTTGCTTCTTCGATCAATTGCACCATCCTGTCGGAAGTGGTCTTTTCGGGACAACGCACCGGACTTTGATCTACCGTGTGCAATGGCAAAAAAGCGTAGGATTGACTGACATGCAGATCTTTGATGGAGTTGACATAGGCGGTGATAGTAATCCCCATCTGCGCGAGTATTTGTGCGGCAATCGCACCCGCCACCACACGGCAAGCGGTTTCTCTTGCTGAGCTTCTGCCTCCACCACGGTGATCGCGATGTCCATATTTTTTTTCGTACACAAAATCCGCATGACCGGGACGATAAACCGATTGAATCGCGCTGTAATCCACTGAGCGAGTATCGTTGTTTTTTAATACAAACCCAATGGGAGCACCGGTGGTCTTGCCTTCAAAAATGCCTGAGAGCCATTCCACTTCATCTGCCTCCTGTCGGGGAGTTACCCATTGATTTTGTCCGGGTTTGCGACGATTGAGTTGGTGTTGTACGGATGCAAAATTGATTTCGATGCCGGCAGGGCAACCGTCGATGATTCCTCCGATGGCAACGCCATGAGACTCGCCAAAAGTGGTGAGCGCAAAGTGTTTTCCGAAACGATTACTGGCCATGGGTGATCTCTTGCTCAATCTCGTACTCATTGCGGTGAGCTGCGTTTCGGGCGATCATCTCTCCTAAAAATCCCGCGAGGAAAAGCTGTGTACCAATTACCATGGCGGTAAGGGCAATGAAGAAGATGGATTCTTCCGCAATGTTTTTTTCTGGAATGTGTTGGGTGAGACAATAGATTTTATTGCCTCCAATCCACAAGAAGGCCAGAAAGCCGATAAAGAAAACCAAGCTGCCCAAGCTGCCGAAGAAATGCATGGGCTTTTTTCCAAATCGCGACATGAAGACAATCGATTGCAGATCCAGGAATCCATTGATAAATCTCTCCCAACCAAACTTGGTTACGCCATGTTTTCTGGGGTAATGCTGCACCACTTTTTCTCCAATGTTTTTGAATCCCGCACGGTGCGCCAAGATGGGAATGTATCGGTGCATTTCACCATACACTTCTATGCGCTTGACCACTTTATTTTTATAGGCCTTTAATCCGCAATTGAAATCATGCAAGTGAATGCCGCTCATTTTGCGGGTTGCCCAGTTGTACAATTTAGTGGGAATGGTTTTGGAAAGAGGGTCGTGTCTTTTTTTCTTGTAACCACTTACTAAATCCAATCCGTCGGTGATGATCATTTTATATAACTCAGGAATCTCGTCAGGTGAATCCTGCAGATCCGCATCCATGGTGATCACCACGGCTCCTGAAGCTTTTTGAAATCCTACATGCAGCGCAGCGCTTTTTCCGTAGTTGCGGCTAAATTGGACGGCATGAATGGGGTATGAAGGAGATAAGGATTGAATCATTTCCCAAGATGCATCGGTAGATCCATCATCTACCATGATGATTTCGTATCGCTTCTGCATTCCCTCGATTACCTTGTCAATCCACTGACATAATTCAGTGAGCGAGTCGGCTTCATTGTATAAAGGAACTACGATAGAAATATCCATTCATTTTCAATTTGGACAAAGGTAAATGTGAAATTGCAAATTTTCTATTGTTTTGAGAGGTAAACTATGATTACTTTTGCCTCCGAAGGCAAGTCTCATACGATCAGCTCCTGTCAAATCCTCCAGGGTCGGAAGGCAGCAAAGGTAGATGGTTGTAGCGGTGCGATATGAGGGGCTTGCCTTTACTTTTTTCTATGACTTCAGTCAATATCCTATCCTACCGTCAAAAAGCGTATCGCGACAAGAACCGATTGACCGCATTCCTTAAAAAGATTACGAAGAAAGCTGACAAGAGTCTCTATCCGATGGTGCGCGCTGCGGAGAAGCATGCTTGGAAAAAAGTTGATTGTACCCAATGCGGCAATTGTTGCAAAACCATGACTCCCACTTGGAAGAAAGCTGAGGTGAAGAAATTGGCTGCGCATTTAGGAATGACTTACGATGCCTTTTTTGATAAGTGGTTGTATGTAGAAGAGTCCACTGGCGATATCTGTAACCGCACCACGCCTTGTCAGTTTTTTGATGGTAAAAAAGGATTGTGCACGGTATATGAGTTTCGTCCGCATGATTGCGCCAAATTTCCCCACTTACACCGCAAGGATTTTTATGATCAAACGGAGTTGTTTGCTGCCAATTTACATCGCTGTCCCGCCACTTATGAGGCGATGAAGCATTTGTATGAATTGGCTATTCCAGCAGCGGTAACCGCTAAAAAGAAATAAACAAGAGAATTTGATTAGGGATGTAGGATGAGGATTTTCTCCCAATTCGAACTTCCATTTTCTTTTACACTTTCCAACCAATACATTCCTTCCAACCATTGACTACAATCTACTTGTGTAGCTTCTGTTAAAGTCAACTCAGAAATGAGCATACCCGAGGAATTGGTAATTCGAATTGTCGTTGGATAAATACCGGCTTGAAAGGTGAAGGAACGATCAGACGGGATTGGAAAAACTTGAATCATGGATTCATTTTTTTCAGTGATGTTATTACACAACAGGCTACAGTTTTGCTGCGTTGAGTAGATAGATGCGGATATGGAGGACTGAAAAGTATTTCCTGCTCCGCACTGATTCTTTAGATAAAAATTAAGCCAGGGTAAAATGGCGTTCATCGTAGCTTCATGTTGTTCAGCTTCAGAAATGGTGGCGGGTGTGCCGCAAGTGAGTTCTCCGAAATTGCAGGCGAGATTGAAATTGGCAAACTGACAGTGACTGGCGCCTTCAATGGTCAACATGGTTTTGCAAACCGACGTCAATGCATCTTGCATGGGTTGTTGATGATCGGCAATAGGCGTTACGCAATCGTTGGCACCGGCCAATACAAGGCTAGGAATGTCAATATTCGATGCAGCGCCCACTGCTGATGGATTGGTTTCTGCTGGAGCCAAGGTGACAATGGCGTCTATGTTGCTGCTATTCTCAATGGCTAAAAAAGACGATCCTCCTCCCATCGAGTGCCCCATTACCGCGTTACTGTTGGATACAGCGTCCGCAAATAAGGATGTGGCATTTGAGCCTTCTAACAACATTTGATCAATAACAAAAGCCAGGTCTTTTCCAAAATCACCGTGTGAGGGTGTGAATCCGGTTTCGGTATTGACCATTGCCACGATGTAACCGTTGTTCACCAGCGGAGTCCAAATGTTTTCATACGCGTCATATCCCATCAAGAAACCATGACCGAAAGCAATCACGGGGAAAGTTTCATTGGCAACAGGAACGTCATCCCCAGCTGTATTGGCGGGATAATAGATCTCCACAGGAATGTTACGGTTGTTCCTACTAGCATCAATGAAAGTGGCAGAGTGGTGCCCAACGGAAAAGTTTTGCGCTGAAACAAGGCCAAAAATAGAGAATGCCAATAAGGTAAAGGTGGTTTTCATAAAAGTAAAGTTAAGGTAAAATTTGGTGCTATTTTGTTTTAAAGGCGGCAATGGCGTTTTTGGTAAAATCAGACAACACCAATCGTCCGCTGATTTTGGCACGATCAAAAAGCAGTTGGTCCCAATGATCAGTTCCTTGCCAAAATATCTTCTTCAACTCATGCATGGCTTCTGGATGGCTGTTGGCCAATTTCGTTACCAATGTTTCAATCGCGGCATCCATTTCTTCTACCGTATCGAAAACATTTGTGTACAAACCTTTCTCCTTCGCCCAAGCGGCGCTTTGCCATTGAGTGGCATCGATGGCCAATTGTGACATAGCGCTCATTCCCATTTTTCGTTCTACCGCTGGTCCCACTACAAAGGGTCCTATTCCCACGGCCAACTCACTCAACTTCACTGACGCGCTTTGGGTAGCGAAACAGTAATCTACCGAAGCGGCCAATCCCACTCCGCCACCTACGGCTTTGTTTTGAACGCGACCAATGATCAATTTTGGACATTTTCTCATGGCATTGATCACCAAAGCAAAACCGCTAAAGAAGTGATCGCCTTTTTCTTCATTGTCAATGGCGATTAGCTCATCAAAGCTCGCACCTGCGCAGAAAGCCTTTTCACCTTCGCTGCGGAGCAAGATCACATTAACCTCTGAATTTTGTCCCACTTCTGTGATGGTTTTGGCCAATTCACGCAACAAAGCGCCGGGCAAGCTATTGCTTTGGGGATGAAAAAAAGACACCGTGGCTACGGTGTCTTTTATTACAACTGAAATATTTCCTTCCATTGTGAATTAATGTCTTTTTGCAATTGGAACGTAATCTCGGGTGGTGTGCCCTGTGTAGATTTGTCTTGGACGACCAATGGGTTCTCCTTGCTCAGTCATTTCCTTCCATTGTGCAATCCATCCTGGCAAACGTCCCAAGGCAAACATCACCGTGAACATCTCGGTTGGAATGCCAATCGCACGATAAATAATTCCAGAATAGAAATCGACGTTGGGATACAACTTGCGTTCTACGAAGTATTCGTCTTTCAAAGCCACTTCTTCCAATTGCTTGGCAATGTCTAAAACAGGATCGTGAATGCCCAAACGGTTTAACACATCATCACAAGACTTTTTGATGATTTTAGCACGAGGGTCAAAATTCTTGTACACACGGTGTCCAAAGCCCATCAAACGGAAAGGATCGTTTTTATCTTTTGCTTTTTCGACAAACTTCGCCACATTGCCACCGCTTTGGTTGATCTTATCCAACATCTCAATTACTGCTTGATTGGCTCCACCGTGCAATGGTCCCCACAATGCAGCAATACCCGCAGAGATGGAAGAGTACAAATTGCTTTGCGATGATCCTACCATTCTTACTGTGCTGGTAGAGCAATTTTGCTCATGATCCGCGTGCAGAATCAATAATTTGTTCAACGCGTCATCAATCACGGGATCGGGTTCAAAATCATGCGTAGGCAAAGCAAACATCATGTGCATGAAGTTTTGCGTGTAGGTGTATGCGTTGCGAGGATACATGATCGGATGACCAATGCTCACTTTATAAGCTTGCGCTGCTAAGGTGGGCATCTTCGCCATCAAGCGATGTATGGTCAATTCAATGTCCTTGAATTGTTGATTCGGATTTTGCGATTCAGGATAAAAAGTGGACATCGAGGCAATCATAGAAGACAATACCCCCATTGGATGGGCTCCAGTTGGATAGGCTTCATAGAAACGCTTCATGTCTTCGTGCACCAGTGTGTGATGTCCGATGCTGTTGGTGAAATAAGCCAATTCGTGATCGTTGGGCAATTCACCATAAATGAGTAAATAAGCAATTTCGATGAAATTTCCGTACTCCGCAAGTTGTTCTATAGGATAACCGCGATAGGAGAGAATGCCTTGCTCACCGTCCAAGAATGTGATGGCGCTTTTGGTAGCTCCAGAATTCTTGTAACCACTGTCCAATGTAATGTAACCCGTGAGGTCTCTTAATTTGGTAATGTCAATGGCTTTTTCGTTTTCACTTCCAGTAACAACAGGAAGTTCGTATTCTTTTCCTTCTAGGATAATTTTGGCCGTTTCACTCATGGCTGTTGGTTTTCAATTTTCAGCCGCAAGTTACGATTTTTTTATCCTAAACAATCGGGAAATAGAAAATTTTGTTGAGATTAAATTAAACTTTCATTCAACAATTGAATGAAACGTTTAGAGATGCTGTTTTGATAGGGTTTGGTGCGATACGATGCCGCCCATTCAACTCCTCTGATGGCGTTGGTCAAAAATACCTCATCCGCAGTCAATAGGTTTTGCGGATTGATGGTACATTCATACACTTTTAATTTGTTTTCTAGCGCCAAATTAATAATGTTCATGCGCATGGTTCCACCTACACATCCATCGGTCAAAGAGGGAGTATAAAGCACTCCATTGGAAACCAAAAATAGGTTGCTCGCGGTAGCCTCTATGATGGCCAATTTGGTGTTTTGAATCAAGGCATCGTCCCAGTTTTTTTCCTCAGCAAAAATCGAGGCCATGATGTAGAGTTGTGCGTTCAGGGTTTTGAAATTCGCAAAGCGGTTAGGATCTTTTTTTACCTCGGTGTAAATATCGATGATTTTGCCGGTCTCGTTCAACTCGAACTGATTATTCGAGATGGGCTCTACTTCGATAAAATAATCCAAGTCATTTTCCTTGGGAAGATAAAAACCTTTGGATTTTCGATAGAAGGTGATGCGCATTCTGCCGCCCTCATGGATCTCATTTCTTTTCAGCAGCCCATCAATCTCTTCCGAGAGCTGCTCGTATTCAAAATGGGAAGGTTGTATTTTTAAGATTTTGATGGTCTCCGCAATCCGAGCGAAATGATTTTTTAGGAACTGGGGCTTGCCATTAGCGATTCGGATGCTTTCAAAGAAACCATCGCCAAATCGATGTGCTCGATCATCCACATAAATGGTGGCTTGATGGCGCAACATGTATTCTCCTCGATGAAAAACAAATTCCATAATACAAATTACATCAATCTTTTGACATATTCCAACAGAGGCCCATTGACTTCCATCTTGATTCCTCTTACTCCGGCGCCCTCTGCGCACTCCACATCGCGATCTCGATCGCCGATCATCACACACTGAGCGGCATTCAATTGAAATCTTTGTAAGGCTCTTTCTACCATTAAACTGTGCGGCTTGCGCGAAATTGAATTGCCCACTTCAGGATGATCGATGGAGTAGTAGATCGCAGTGATTTCCACTCCATTTCTATTGCACTCACTTTTGAAAAAAGCGTGAATTTCCTCAACGGTGTCTTGTGTGTACAACCCTTTGGCGACGCCGCCTTGGTTGGTGATTAAAATGATCTGGTAACCTGCTGTTTGGGCGAGTTGTAAGGCCTCCATTACAGTGGGTAAAATGTGAAACTCAGCTAATGAATAGGTGTAGTCTCCGGGGTCATGATTGATGACACCATCTCTATCAAGAAACAGCGCTTTGCTCATATTTTTGATCGTTTGAAAGTTCGATAGGAGATAAACAAACTCAAGCCACAGAGGATGCCTCCGGCAAAGAAAGCGGCACCTGGGAATTCAAATGGAGCTTGAGAGCTTGCAAAATAGGAGAAAATCGCAGGCATGGTAATGGGTCCAATGATGGCGGTAACGCTATTAATAGCGGTGAGCGCTCCTTGTAATTCTCCTTGTTCAGAGGGTGGGACATATTGTGCCATTTCACTTTGCATCGCCGGAATGGTAATGCCTCCCAAACAATAAGGAATCAAAATAGCATACATCATCCAACCTTGAAAGGCAAAGGCAAATAAAAACAATCCTACAGTGTATAGCAATGTGCCTACAATGATGCTTTTGTGGTTGCCTAATGCAGGATTGATTTTTCTGATGAGGTAACCTTGAACCAGTGCAGCAAGAAAGCCAACTGCCGCTAATGAAAGTCCTATTTCTTTTTCACTCCAATTGAATAAATATTTGGTGTAATATGACCAAGTTCCTTGAACGGAAAAGGAGGCCCAATAAAGGAAAAATAAAGCCAAGACAATGGCGGAAATTTCCTTGTGTTTTTGGATCATTCTAAAAGCGCCAAAGGGATTGGCTCTCTTCCAATCAAACGCTCTGCGATTTTCAATTGGAAGTGATTCTGGCAAAACGAAATAGCCATACACTACATTGATTAACGACATGCAGGCCGCCGCAATAAAGGGAATGCGTGGTCCAAAACTGCCCAATAATCCTCCAATCAGCGGTCCTATGATAAATCCTAAACCGAAGGCAGCGCCCACCATTCCAAAGTTTTGAGCACGTTTTTCAGGTGTGCTGATATCCGCGATATAGGCGGAGGCTGTGGTAAAGCTAGCACCCATGATGCCGGCCACAACTCTTCCAATCACCAACCAATAAAGACTGGGTGCAAAGGCCATGAACAAATAGTCAATACCTAATCCAAACAATGAGAACAGGATAATGGGTCTTCTTCCATAGCGATCACTGAGATTGCCCAAAATGGGTGAAAAAACAAATTGCATGATGGCATAGGCAAACATGAGCCATCCGCCTTCGCTGGCGGCATCCGCTACACTCTCTCCTGTCAACTCTGTCAGTAACGTGGGTAAAACGGGGATGATAATTCCCAGTCCAATGACGTCAATCAGAAGGGTGATGAAAATGAATAAAATGGCATTTTTGTTTTCCTTCATAATGCAAATAAACAACGGAACTTTCGTTGCCTTGATGCATATTTGCGGAAAGTCGTTAAAATCATGTCAAGAGCATTGGATTTTCCCATTTGGAATGAGGAATCTTGGAAAAAAGGATTGCAGAAAGAGTTGGGCAATTTACCTTCGGATACATTGAATTGGAATCCCTTGGGATTGGGCAACTTGCCGTTATATGCCAAACGGAAAGAGGCGAATTTGGTAAAAACCTTTCCTGCATCTTGGTCCATTGGAGTCATGGCTGCTGAGGGTGAGGTTTTGAATTGCATGTCTGCTCTGATGGGCGGTGCGAATGCCTTGTTTCTTTCTGAAAATCAAGCTGTGCCGGCTTCATTGAAGGACGTGTTGGGGAATATCATTTCATTTCATTGCTTCCAACAAGGTCAGTTGCAAAGTGTTTTGGATTGGTATAAAGCCAATGCATGGGATTGGAAGGATTGCAAAATGTCTTTGTATCGTGAGAGTATTGAGGCCTCAAATCAGTATTTGTCATACATAGAGCAAGGTGCGTCCATTCAAGATGGTTGTATTGAAGTACAATTTCATTCTACTGAGGAAGCTCCGGCCAATATTGCAAGAGCGCTGCGAAAGGCAGCACAATTGTTTCGGGATAAATTGGCTGTGGGATTCAATGCTAAAGATGCTGCCGAAAGTATCTGCTTCGTGTATGAAAATCATCCTTCATTTTGGGTGGATATTGCCTGTCTGAAATCCTTGCGTCTGGGTTGGGAGGAATATTTGCATTCACAGCATATTGTGGCTGCTGGAGTTTTCATTTATTCGATTGGCAAGGACAAAAGTGCCGCAGAGCAAGAGTATGATCGGTTGTTACCCCTCACCACCATGGCGATGTCTGCGGTTTTGGGAGGAAGCAATGCTGTGGTAGTTTGTCCAATTGGACATGACCAGTCAGAAGCAGCATCGAGATGGAGCCGGAACATTCTTCATCTTCTGGCAGAGGAATCAATGTTTCATTGGAAAGAGGATGTCATCAAAGGCGCATTTTCGGTGGAAGCGTTAATGAATCAAATATTGGATGCGTGTCAAATAAGTGGTAGTAAAGTACAACTGATAGCCTCTGAATTGCAATCATTCGGACCAGGACAAGCACCGTTTTTGGGAGGCCCATACAGCAGTATGTACACCATTCGTCCTTGGACCATCCGCCAATATGCGGGGTTCAGCACAGCCGATGAATCCAATGCTTTTTATCGTCGCAATTTGGCAGCGGGTCAAAAAGGTCTTTCAGTGGCTTTTGATTTGGCTACGCACAGAGGATATGATAGCGATCATCCGCGAGTGACAGGTGACGTAGGAAAGGCCGGAGTGGCCATTGATACAGTGGAAGATATGAAACGACTTTTTGATCAAATCCCATTGGATCAAATGTCGGTATCGATGACCATGAATGGTGCAGTGCTGCCCATTTTGGCTTTTTATATCGTGGCGGCTGAAGAACAAGGAGTAGCTCCTGCTCAATTGAGTGGTACGATCCAAAACGATATTTTGAAAGAGTTCATGGTGCGCAATACCTATATCTATCCGCCTAGTCCGAGCATGCGCATTGTCAGTGATATTTTTCGATACACCAGTCAAAACATGCCGAAGTTCAATCCTATTTCTATTTCGGGTTATCACATGCAGGAAGCAGGCGCTACGTTGGAGATTGAATTGGCTTATACCTTGGCAGATGGTTTAGAATATGTGAGAGCGGGCATTGCGGCCGGAATGGATGTGGATGATTTTGCGCCACGACTTTCCTTCTTTTGGGCCATTGGAATGGATCATCTTTCAGAGATTGCTAAAATGCGCGCCGCAAGGGTAATTTGGGCGCAATTGATTCAACAGTTTCAGCCTAAAAATCCCAAATCAATGGCCTTGCGCACCCATTGTCAAACCAGTGGTTGGAGTTTAACGCGACAAGATCCTTTCAATAACGTCGCACGAACTTGCATCGAGGCCATGGCTGCGGTGCTAGGCGGTACACAGAGTTTGCACACCAATGCATTGGATGAGGCCATTGCGTTGCCCACAGATTTTTCTGCACGCATTGCCCGCAATACCCAAAAGTTTATTCAACAAGGCACAGAAGTATGCAAAGTAATTGATCCTTGGGCAGGATCTGAATGGATGGAAAAGCGCACCGCGCAGATGATAGAGGATGCGTGGACGTTGATCGAAGAGGTGGAAGCATTGGGCGGCATGACTGCCGCCATTGAAGCGGGAATTCCGAAGCTGCGCATTGAAGAAGCGGCTGCACGGAGACAAGCGAGAATAGACAGTGGCAAGGAAAAAATCATCGGGGTGAATTTGTTTGAAGTGGAGGATGAGGTGAAGTTTGATATTCTCGAAGTGGATAACCAAGAGGTAAGGAAGTCGCAAATGGAACTGCTGAAGGCCGTAAAGAGTCAACGCAATGAGGAGCAGACTCAATCGCATTTATTGGCTCTAACAGAGGCCGCCAAGAGCGTAACTGGAAATTTATTGGAACTGGCGGTGGTAGCAGCGCGTTCTCGTGCTACCTTGGGCGAAATATCGGATGCTTTGGAAGTGGCTTTTGGTCGGCACCTGGCGTCCATAAAAAGTGTAAGTGGCGTGTATTCATCCGAGTCTCATCAAGATCCATCTTTTCAGTTGGCCTTAAACAAAGCCAATGAGTTTTCTCAATTGGCGGGTAGAAGGCCGCGCATCATGGTGGCTAAAATGGGGCAGGACGGACACGATCGGGGCGCCAAGGTCATTGCCACATCTTTTGCGGACATCGGATTTGATGTGGACATGGGGCCTTTGTTTCAAACGCCTGAGGAAGTAGCGAAGCAAGCCATAGAAAACGACGTTCATGTGATTGGTGCGTCTTCATTGGCGGCAGGACATAAAACCTTGATTCCTGCATTGATAGAAGTGTTGAGAGAGCAAGGTCGTCCAGACATCATGGTAGTAGCAGGCGGAGTGATTCCTGAAAATGATTTTGACTTTTTATACAACGCAGGTTGTGTTGGAGTCTTTGGGCCAGGTACTAAAATTCCATCTGCTGCAATCGATATCCTGCAGATTCTAATAGAGGGTTATTCGAAGCGTTGAACCTTCGTCAGTCAGATTAAGATAAACCACTGATGACCCCATTGGCATCAATGTCCATACCTTCTGAGGCGGGAATTACCGGCAAACCAGGCATTCTCATCATTTCGCCTAAAATAGGAATGATAAATCCTGCTCCTACCGCAAACTCAAATTCTCTTACGGTGACATTAAATCCTTTGGGGCGGCCTATTTTACGTTCGTCATCGCTGAATGATTTTTGCGTTTTGGCCATGCACACTGGAAGTGCTGCTAAACCTAATTTCTCGATCGTTCTCAAATCGGCTTCTGCTTCTTTGGTGTAATGCACCCCGTCAGCGCCATAAATATTTTTGGCGATTTTTTCGATCTTCTCCTTCACAGGTGAGTCCCATTTGTAAAGCGGTGTAAATGCATTTCTACCACTTTCCAAAACATGGATTACCTCGCGCGCTAGATCACGCATACCATCACCTCCTTGCGCAAATCCACGCGCAACCACTGCCTTTACCCCTTTCAATGCACAACGATCAATCACGTAATTGATTTCTTCTTCTGTATCAGTGGGGAAGTGGTTGAGCGCCACCACAGGGGTGATGCCAAAATGCAGGCAGTTCTCTATGTGTTTTTCCAAGTTCTCAATGCCTCGCTCAATTCTCTCCATGCTCGGCGTGTTGTATTCCTCTTTGGTGGCTCCTCCATGATGTCTCAATGCGCGAATGGTGGCCACCAGCACAATGGCATTAGGGGTTAGGTTCCCGTATCCACATTTGATATTCATGAATTTCTCAGCGCCGAGATCCGCACCAAATCCCGCTTCAGTAACAACATAGTCGCTCAAGCTCAATCCCATTTTGGTAGCAATGATGGTATTCGTTCCTTGAGCGATGTTGGCAAAAGGACCTCCATGAATGATGGCAGGATTGCCTTCTAAGGTTTGAACCAAATTGGGTTTAATGGCATCTTTGAGGAGAATGGCCATAGCGCCTTCGGCCTTCAAATCACGAGCGTAAATGGGCTTTTTGTCGTAAGTAAAGCCGACGAAAATATTGCCCAATTTCGTTTTTAAATCTTCTATGTTCTTGCTCATGCAAAGGATGGCCATCACTTCAGAAGCAGGCGTAATATTGAAACCATCTTCTCTGGGAATTCCATTGCCCGTTCCACCCAAACCAATGGTAATTTGTCTGAGTGATCGATCATTCATGTCCATCACTCTCTTCCAATAGATTTGCCTCGGATCGAGTCCTAAATTATTTTGCTTGCTCTGAATGTTATTATCAATCAAGGCGGCCAATAAGTTATTGGCTTTTTCAATGGCGGAGAAATCGCCCGTGAAATGCAGATTGATGTCTTCCATCGGTACTACTTGTGCATAGCCACCGCCAGCCGCTCCTCCTTTGATTCCAAACACGGGGCCAAGTGATGGCTCTCTTAGAACAACCGTTGCCTTTTTACCGATTTTATTCAAACCTTCAGTTAATCCGATGCTTGTTGTGGTTTTACCTTCTCCAGCTGGAGTAGGGGTGATGGCTGAAACCAAAATCAACTGCGCTTGCTTTACCTTCTCATCATTGATGAGATGCAAAGGCAATTTGGCTTTGTATTTACCATAATGTTCCAGCTCTTCAATTGGGATATTCAACTTAGACGCAATGTCATTGATGTGGCGCATTTTACATTCTTGCGCAATTTGTAAATCACTCGGGAAGCTCATTTCTTCTTCATTTAATTTCTTCAAAGAAAGCAGAAGCGATTTAATTTTGCAAACCGAAAACCAAACATTGTTAACCAAAGTAAGTGAATGACAACAAAACTTTGGTGAAACTGTGGTTTTGCCTTTACTTCGCAATACAATTTTAATATGATGAAAAACTTAGTTATTCCCATTTTATGTGCATTTAGCGTTACACAAGCAGTGGCGCAGAATGCCAGTATTCAGCAGCAATGGCAACACGCAGATGCCAAGACGGATGGTTTGGTAGGTGTAAGTGCAGCCAAAGCTTTAAAGGAGTTTTCTCCAGCCTCAGGAACTTTTTCTCCTGTAGTGGTGGCCATAATTGATAGTGGTACAGAAACTACACATCCTGATTTAAAAAATAATCTTTGGACCAATCCTGGCGAAATTGCTGGCAATGGAAAAGATGATGATAATAATGGATACATCGATGATATTCACGGTTGGAGTTTTATCGGCGGAAAGAATGGTGATGTAGAAAAAGACAACTTGGAGTTTATTCGAGTTTACAAAATGTACTCTGCCATGTTTCCAGAGGGTCAAGCTATTAAAGGAAAAGAAAAGGAATTTGAGTTGTACACAAAGTTGAAAAAAGATTACGAGACTCGTTTGGCGGGAGCTAAGGCAGATGTTGAGGAATATGAGAATTTTTCCAAAGTATATCGTTCTGCCAAGCGATATTTCACCAAGAACATTGGAGAGGATTATACCATTGATGAGGTGAAAGATTTTAAAGGTGAAGGTGATTCTTTGGATTTATTCAAACAGCTGGTGGTGGTAGGTATCACCAATCATTTTGATGAAGTATTGCCACAGTGGGAAGATCAAGTGAGAAGTGCACTACAATATGGTTATAGTTTGGATTTTGATCCAAGAAGTGTTGTAGGAGACAACTACAACGACGTAATGGAGACTAAATATGGCAACAATCATATTGATGGTCCAGCAGGAGAACACGGAACCCATGTAGGAGGGATAGTAGGAGCGGCTCGTGATGGAAAAGGAATGGACGGTATTTGCCCAAATGCACAATTGATGATCATTCGTTGTGTTCCAGATGGTGATGAGCGTGATAAAGATGTGGCCAATGCCATTTTTTATGCGGTCAATAATGGCGCGAAAGTCATCAATATGAGTTTTGGAAAGGCTTATTCGCCCTTCAAAGAGCGTGTAGATGAGGCTGTGAAATATGCCGAATCAAAGGGTGTTTTATTGATCCATGCCGCCGGTAACGATAATAAGAATGTTGATGTTAAAGACAACTTTCCATGTGCAGATTATAAGAGTGGGGGAAAGTGCAAAACCTGGTTAGAAATTGGAGCCAGTGGATCTACTGAAGGTCAATTAAAGGCGGATTTTAGCAATTATGGACGTAAGTCGGTGGATGTGTTTGCACCAGGCGTGGATATTTATAGCACAGTTCCCAATGGGGAGTATAGAGCTTTGAGTGGAACTTCGATGGCCTCACCTGTAACTGCCGGTGTTGCTGCGGCGATTTGGTCGTATTATCCTGAGCTCTCTGCGAAACAAGTTAAAAATCTGATTTTAGAGTCTGCGGTTTCCTACCGCAATACGCGTGTAAATGATCAAGAGAATCCAAAGGAAAAACAAAAGTTGAGTTTCTTGAATCCTATTCTCACCAAACCGATGTATTTCAATCTAGGTTATGCCTTTATCGATGATGATGGAGAGCCTTTTGGTGATCTATTGAATATCAAGGATTCATGGAGTTATTCTTCTTTTCCTGCAGCAGTGCAGATTGGTAATGAAATCAATGATCGCTGGAAGGCGGGATTGGCGTTTACTTATTCAAAGTATAATGCATGCAAAAAGAATGGTGTGGAGTTTTCTGGAATTGGCAGAATTTGGAATGTAGAATTGAACAGTCAATATCAATTTTTACGTTTGCCGGTGTCATCCTACGCTTTCCACTTTTCCACTATTCAAGGCCTTGGTTACACCAAAAGAACTTGGGGAAATGTGAACAATACCGTTACTGCAAACACAGGTTTGGCACTTGTATTCAGTATTTGCAATGAATGGAGTGCGCAAATCAGCTCTCAGGCCAAATGGGGTTTGAACAATTATGAGGCGGGTGGAAGTTACTTGCAACATGGTGTTTCTGTCACCTACACCATACCTGGTAAAGACACTTTCGGAAAGTTGTCTAGAACAGGCAGTGTAGTGAACTTGTACAAAGCTTTAGAATTAGCAGAAAAGCGATACGGCAAATAATATGCACCTCTCTTATCAGGGGATTAAAGAAGAAAAAGGCGATGCTGTCTTGGTTCATGATGAACTGGTGATGGAATCGCCTTTTTCTATTTCCATCAATGATGAGCCGTGGACGGTTACCATGCAAACGCCTGGAAATGAATTGGAGCTAGCGGCAGGTTTACTTTATACCGAAGGCATTACCAAAAAGAAAAAGCCAGATGAATTGATTTGGAATTGGGACATGGAACAGGAAGGTATTGTGCGCACTGTGAATGTGATGATTCAAGATAGAAATGATTCTCTGAGCAATCGACGTTCCTTGATGAGCATTGCCTCTTGCGGAATATGCGGAAAGACGTCCTTTGAATTGCCCAATGGAGAGGCTTTGGTTTCCAATAAAAGCGATTTTGATTTTGCAGTCTTGTGGACATCCTTTCAATCTCAACAGCAATTATTTGCTCAAAGTGGAGGCTCGCACGCAGCCGTCATCGCTAATGGAAATAATGAAATATTAACCAGCTTTGAGGACATTGGTCGGCACAATGCGGTGGACAAATGCATCGGAGAACTTTGGTTGAAAGAAAAATTGGGCGATGCCCGCATCTTGATGGTGAGTGGAAGAATTTCTTACGAGATCATTTCCAAATGTTTTATGGCAGGCATTCCTTCCATTGCCGCTGTCTCCGCACCAAGCTCAATGGCTGTTGATTTTGCCAAGGAATGGGGAATTGAACTATGGGGTTTTTGTAGGGAGGGACGTCAAACAAAATATGCATGAAAAAAATTACCCTGATTTTCTTTTTGTTCATTCAAGTTTCACTGCATCAAGCGCAGGCGATTCGTGATTCAATCCGTTATGAAAATCTGATATTTGAAGGAGCAGGTATCCGTGGATTGGCTTATTGCGGAGCCTTGATGGAAATGGAAGACAGGGGGATGTTGCAATATATTGAAAGAGTAGGAGGGACCTCTTCTGGTGCGATTACTGCCGCTTTCTTGGCAGTGGGATATTCGCCTCAAGAAATTTTTGATATCATCAGCACTACCAACTTTGCCAAGTTCAATGACGGAGGTGTTTTTTTTATCGGCGGACTTTTGAGATTGAAAAGAAGAATGGGCTATTACAAAGGTCAATCCTTTGTCAAATGGATGGAGAAGATGATAGCAGCGAAAACCAACGATGCGAACATTACTTTTCAAACATTGCATGATTGGTCTGTAAAGGACAAACGTTATAAAACTTTAGTGGTGACCGCCACCTGCATGAATCATCAACAACCGGAGTATTTCAGTTATCTTAACTATCCAAATATGCGCATTGTGGATGCAGTGCGCGCTTCCATGGCCGTTCCCTTGTATTATGAGCCATTGGTGATTGATGATGCGGGTCATGTGATGGACGTGAAGCATTATGAAGACCAACATCATGTGCTATTGGATGGTGGATTTTTATCCAATTTTCCAATATGGGCATTTGACGATAGCACTTTGTATGATTGTCATTCTAATCAAACCATTGGTTTTAGAATTGACAGTGATTATCAGATACAAGTAGATCGCACCAAGAGCAAACTTCCGCTGTATTATTCAGTGCACGGAACAGTGGATTTGGTGGGCTCAGTTTATTACATCATGAAAGAAAATCTCAATCGTTTTATTTTAACTGAATACGATTGGAAACGCACCGTAAGCATCAGTGATTGCGGAATCGGTCCAAAGGTGAAGAAACTGAGTAAAGAGCAAAAACAACAATTCATTGATGCAGGAAGGACAGGCTTAAAACGCTATCTCTTCGAGCCAGGCTATCAGTGACGAATCAATACTTTAATGGTGTTTTTCTCGGTACGCAATAAGTACAGTCCATTTTGTATTTCTAGTGTGTCAATGATGTATTGGTTTTCTTGATTTTTAAAAACAATATCCAATTGTTTTCCAGTGATATCATACAATGCGATAGGCCTTGGTCCGTTGTAATAAATGACACCGTCCGCAGGTTGAGGGTAAAGTTGATAGTTCTCCACTAATTCGTTGATTCCGTTGGGATCTACTACATTGAATTCTCCTAAACTCACCAATCCTTTTCCACAATCATTGAGGCCCTCAATTTTCCAGAAATAATGCCCAAATGCTAATCCACCGGCAACATAAAAAGTATCAGGGGTGCTCACGGTCATCACATTCTGAGTAAAGTTGGCATCTGTAGCCAATGTCCAAACGTATCCATTGGCGGTAGCATTATTGCTCCAATTGAAAATGACGTCAGGAGTATTGATATTGGCATTGGTGGCAGGGTTTATTAGGTTGGTAATTCCCGGCGCTGCATTGCCTTCTATGGTCATGCGCAAGGTGACAGTATAGGTTTGTCCGTTGGGCGCTAGTAAATTCCAATAGGCAGAATAATCGCCCGGAACAGTACTTCCAACAATGCTTAGGTTGTAATTATATACACCTTGTTGCGTAATCTCAAGAGGTCCATTCCATTGCAGCCACGAAGGACCATTCATGGAAACCTGCAATGGGAAATATAGGTCAGTATTCACTTCTAAATTGGCATTGAATTGCTCATTGAGGCATACGGAATAGAGATTAGATCCAAATTGGAGAAAAGTGGGTTGGGTAATAAAGAAGCCGTCATACATGCTCGTTGCAATATTGACTCCACTTGGCAAATACGGATAATTGCTCCATGTTCCACTGAATTGAGGGTTGTCATTATTGGGAACCAAATCAAAGAAGGCCACTTCATTGAAATTGTTTTCACTCGCTCTGATGGCATCCAATACTCTAACACCGCTGCGATAGTTGCTCTCAAAGGCAAATTGATCTTCCATGTATAGATTGTGGTCGATAGAGGTATTGTTAAATTCATGAAATCCCAGATACACGATATTATCAAGGTCAAGTAAATCAAAATTGTGTGTTTTGGTGTTAGAGCCGAAGTTCATTTCATCCAACTCGTCATTGACTAAAAAATAGCGGTTGTCTTTGGTAAACCAACCCTGATGCACATATCCTGTTTGATTGTATAAATATGTATCCAACAACTGAATGTCGGTTGGATCCGTAGCATTGACAATGGCCATTCCCGTTGTGCCATTGCAGCACACGATGATAACATCACCAAAATGATCTGTATCAGGACCGCTATAGGTAGTGATGAAACCATCATGAGTATACCCCGAGTTGGCATAGCCACCCAAGAGAGTGGGATTCAACGGAGTTTGAATATTCACCAGGTGGGGACCTCCGCTGTAGGTATTGGTGCCCATTGCACACAAAATACCACTAATGGGATCAATGTTGATGGTATGGCAATGTCCAAAACCGGCATAATGTGCATCCTCGTTAAAAATGACTGGGGGATTCACCACATCGTCTAATTGTAATAAATTCATGATTTGCATACCATGATTGCCGGACTCACTCACCACAAATACAAAGTCATTGTACGTTTCTAAATCGCGCCATAGACTATTGACATCATACGCTGGAAGAATTCCCAAGTAAATGGGCGAAACGGGATTACTGATATCTAAAAAAGCCGTTCCATTGTTGCAACCCACCAAAGCATATTCTTTTTTGGTGATAGGAGATACCCAACCCCAAATGTCATTGGTATTTTCTCCACCGCCAATTTCGGCATTGGTGAGATGAGACAGCAAGTCCATTTGCTTGCAAGGATAAATGCCTGCAAGATTATTTTCACAAGGCACCTGAGTCCAAGCAATAATTGGAAAGAGGATAGTCGCTAAAGCGGCAATGATATATATTTTGGTTTTGAACATGCTTCAAATGTAAGGCATAGAGAATTTAGTCAGACAACTTTTTGTGGTCGTGACAAGTCTTTGTATTATTGTAAAAACAAATGAAGAAAATGAAAAAGTTAATTTTAAGTTTGATTGGAATGGCTATCCTTTCAACCACTACTTATGCCCAATGTTCAGGTGCGCAATTAAAGAGCGGATCTGATTCGTTTAAAATGTTTACCAATGGAAGTCAAGTGAATTTTGATTTTTGTGGAAAAGAGGCCTCTTTGCTTAAGCATCAGGCATTGTTGAAAGAGGTTTATCCTACAGCTCAATTTAATTTTCAGTCTGCAGGGAGTGATTTATTCAGTTGTACATTAACCTTAAATGATGTTCAACAACCAGAGTATGCGGTGAAAATAATGGTAGCGATGGGTTTTGAAGTGGTATTTAAAGGGGAACAAAAATTGACCATCAATGAAGCATCCGCTTGGTTCAAGTAAATCTGGTTTAAAGACTTTTTTCTTTTTTTTTCTGTTGATTGGCGTTCCTTTTTTAGCCAACGGTCAGGGAGTGGATGCAGGACCAGATATATTTCAATGTTCAGGACCTGTCACTTTAACTGCAACCACCACGGGAGTTACTTCATCCAATAATTATTCTGTCGCTCAACTATCTGCTTTTGAGCCAGAAAATATTGGTGGAACCATGGTCAGCTTAAGTGATGATGCCGTTTCCGGATCTTTGTCCATTGGATTTTCTTTTTGCTTTTTAAATAATACTTATACCAACTTTTACATTGGTTCCAATGGATGGGTTTCTTTTTCTCCTGGTCAGCCCACCAATTATGTGGCCGCGTCATTGCCCAGCGCTGCTGCTGGTGTTCCCAAGAATTGTATCATGGCGCCTTGGCAAGATTGGCATCCAGGCGTGGCCGGTGGTCCTTATATATCCTACCAAACAATAGGAACAGCGCCCAATCGCAAATTGGTGGTCACTTGGAATCAAGTGCCTATGTTTTCCTGCACCACTACAAAAGGAAAATTTCAAGTGGTTTTGAATGAAACAACCAATATCATTGAAAATCACATTTGGTCGAAGCCGGCATGCAATACATGGCCTGGTGGAAGTCCTAATTTTTCAGTTCAAGGATTGCAGAATGCGAATGGTACGGCCGCAGTAACAGTACCTGGAAGAAATAATACATCGTGGACGGCGACCAATGAATCGTGGCGTTATACTCCCGCGGGCACGCCAACCATTGTTTGGACCAATAGTGCGGGCCAGGTGGTAGGCAACGGAGGCAGCATTAATGTCAACATCAATGGTAGCGATGATTTCACAGCAACAGCTCAAGTGTGCGGCGGTGGTACGTTCAGTGATGTGGTTCATGTTGAGTTGACGGGTGTTCAGATTGATTTTGCGGCTACTTTGCCCACCATTCAGGGCTCTGGTTGTAATAATGGGGCAGGTTCCATTAATCTTCAATTGCTGAATGGTGTCGGGCCCTATCAGTATACCTGGGCACAAATTCCAGGAGTGGATACTCCCAACCCAACTGGTCTCAATGATGGACAATACACGGTATCGGTTTTAGATTTAACCACCAATTGTCAGGTTTCGGGGAACTTTTTTGTTCCACAAATCAATAATTTAAATGTTACAGCTTTTGTTGTTCCGGTTACTTGTCCGGGTATGGGAAATGGTCAGGCCACGGCCAACGTGACAGGAGCGATTGGCAATGTTACCTATGATTGGGAAGGTCTAAACCAAACTACTCAAACGGCCACGAATTTATTAGCAGGCAGTTACCAATTGATGGTAACGGATGAGGCGGGTTGTAATGACAGCATCTTGATCGACATTACAGAGCCTCCGGCCATCATCATAGCGGTGCTCAATGCAGAAGATAATATTTGCAACGGTGGTGCGGGTGGTGCTGTGGATGTGGCGGCTAGTGGAGGGCCCAATAATGCCGTTTTTAGTTACAGCTGGGCTCCATTAGGAGGAAGTCCTTTTGCTACGACACCGAGTGTTACTGGATTAGCCTCGGGTACCTACGTCATCACAGCTTCCTATGTAAATAATGCAGGTCAAGTTTGTTCCAATCCGGATACTTTGCAAATATTTGAGCCGTTACCTATGTTCATCATAATGGATGTTACGGATATCGCGTGCTCCGGGGCAGGCGCGGGAAGTATAACTGCCAATCCCGTGAATGCGCCAGAACCCTATCAATATCAATGGGTGAATTTCCCTGCCAATTCTACCAACACTTTGGATAACATTCCAGCTGGTGTTTATACTGTTTTGGTGACGGATGCGAATGGATGTACTGAAAGCCAATCGGCAACGGTAGATGTTTCGAGCACCGCGATGACTTTGATCAGTGAGGTCCAAGAAGTGAGTTGTGCCAACGCCAATGATGGTGAAGCTACAATCAACATCACGGGTGGAACTCCAGATTATTCTTTCGATTGGGGAAATAGTGCCAACAATCAATCTACGGCAACTGCCGTTAATTTAAGTGCGGGTACCTATAGTGTTGTAGTAACAGATGCCGTTGGTTGCGAGATGAGTGTGAATGTGACGATTAACGAGCCTCAACCCTTGGTGGTTAACATCTCCAATATCATCCCTCCCACTTGCGAAGGTGTCGCAAATGGTCAGGCAACAGTGAATATTACTGGAGGAACCCCCAATTATCAAGCGGTTTGGAATAATGGTAGTCAGAGTATCACTCCCATCAATTTGACATCAGGGGGTATAAATGTGACAGTAACCGATGCCAATGGTTGTACAACCAATGTCAATGCTGTAATGACCTCGCCACAAGCGATGAGTGCCACGATCAGCACTACCAATACGCTATGCAACGGAAGTTCAGATGGTAGTGCCACTATCAATGTCATGGGCGGTACTCCGGGTTATGATATCGTTTGGTCAGGTTCTAACCTCACAGGAAATCAGGTGGATAATTTGGGGGCCGGAGCACAAAGTGTCTCTGTGACAGATCAAAATGGTTGCTTATTCAATCAGTCATTTACCATTGCCGAGCCTCCGGTGATTTCCGCTACCTTTACGAGTGTAGATGATATTTGTGGAGATGATTTGGCCTCTGGTTCTTTGACAGTGAATCCCAGTGGTGGGGTAGGTAATTTTCAGTACACTTGGACGGAAGGATCCAACACCAACACACAAAGTAATTTGAATGATGGAGCCTACTCGGTCTCGGTTTCAGATGGAAATGGCTGTATAGAAGTTTTTACAGGGAATGTTGTATCATCCAATGCACCGATAGCAGATATTTCAAGTAACATCATTAGTGGATATCTGCCCTTGGAGGTTGTATTCAATGACAATTCATTGAATGGTGCGACTACTTCATGGCATTTTGGAACTGAGGACAGTCTAAATACAGTTACAGGAACATCCGTGGAATATCAGTTCACCAGTTTGGGATATGATACGGTATTGGTAGAAGTAACGGGTCCTGGTGGATGTACTGATGTTTATGCGAGTATTATTTTAGTATACGATAGTGCCACGGTAGTGAGTTTTAATGTATTCACTCCAAACGGAGATAGTTTGAATGATGTTTTCCGAGTGGCTTGCGAGAATTTCTTGGGTGGTCTATACTATGATTGTGGTGATTTTACCGTTCAAAAATTTGATGGTCATATTTTCAATCGATGGGGAACAGAAGTGTACTCTTGGCAAGATGTGAATGGTGGATGGGATGGAAAAATCAAGGGAAACGATGCCGCTGAGGGACAGTACTTATTCATAGGTAAAGTGGATATGTGGGATGGCACCAAGTATGATTTCCATCAATGGTTGAGCTTAACGCGCTAGACGAATAAACCAAACACCGAACTTCCACTTCCGCTCATGGCAGCGTAAAACGCTCCTTTCGAGTACATCTCATCAATGTGTTCTTGAATAATCGGGTAACGAAGAATCGCACCCGATTGAAAGTCATTGGTGATGATATGCCTCCACTCGTTTTGTGGGATATCCATTATGTTCAATAAATCGATCGACGCTGGTTTTGGAGTGATGGAGGAATAAGCTTCTGCAGTAGAGATGCTCACCCCAGGAGAGGTGATTTCAATCCGGAAAGGAAATTCCCAGTTCAGTGGGGTTAATTCATGACCCTTTCCATCCAAAAAGCAGGGCCTGTTGTAAATAAAAAACGCATCATCACTTCCCAATTGGGAAGCAAAACTCAATAAGTCTACCTCACTAAGCGATAAGGAAAACAGCGTGTTGAGCGTCAAGAGCGTAAAAGCCGCATCTGAAGATCCACCTCCTAGTCCTGCTCCGCTGGGTATTTTTTTTAATAAATAAATGTCTACCCCAGCAATGCCATAATGATCATGAAGTAATTTCCATGCTTTATAGCAGGAATGGTGTTCCAGTGGGATATTGAAAGTTGCGTTGTATTGTTGTACAACACATTCATGGTCATTTCGAGGAATGATCTCCAATACATCGGTGAGGGGACCGGGCAAAAAAATGGATTGAAGGTGGTGATAACCATCGGGTCGTTTATGGGTGATATAAAGACCTAAATTGATTTTACAATTTGGAAATGCTACCATTTTTATTCCCAATAACCTAAAGACTTTAATCTATTGAGATTGTTTCTCCAATCAGGATCCACTTTGATAAAAGTTTCTAAAAACACCTTTCTTCCCAGAAAGGCTTCCATTTCTTTTCTTGCTGAGGTGGCCATTCGCTTTAATGCACTGCCTTGGTGGCCGATGAGAATGGCTTTTTGTGATTCTCTTTCCGTCAGAATCACCGCTCTTATTTTTGTGACATGTTCTTCCTCTTTGAAAGACTCAATGGTCACTTCGCAGGAGTATGGAATCTCACGATTGTAATACTTTAAAATTTTTTCTCTGAATATTTCACTGCAGAAGAAACGCAAAGTTCGATCTGACAATTCATCTTTCGGAAAGAAGGGTGGGGAATCTGGTAAGTGTCGAATGATATTGGAAAGGAGTTCCTTAGTGTACAAGTAGGTAAGCGCGCTCACAGGAAAAATATGGGCTTGTGGTAACTCTGTATTCCATTTTTGAAAGAGTACATCCGCCTTCTCATTTCCAATCAAATCGAGTTTATTCAAAACCACAAAAATGGGTACATTCATTTTTTTGATTTTCTCTAAAGTAGAAGGATGAAATTCTTGTCGATCGGCACTGTCAATCACCAACAGAATCAAATCAGCATCTTGTAAAGCAGAGCCCACCGCTTTCATCATTCCTTCATGCAGCTTGTACTTTGGATCCAACACTCCGGGTGTGTCGCTGTACACAATTTGATAATCATCCCCATTGAGAATACCCATGATTCTATGACGTGTGGTCTGGGCTTTCTCTGTTACAATACTCAATTTTTGTCCTAAGAGGGCATTCATCAAAGTTGATTTTCCTGCGTTAGGATTACCGATGATATTCACAAATCCGGCCTTGTGCGAAGGGGTATTCTCACTCATGTGGGCAAAGGTAATGTATTTTCAAAGTTGAAGGTCCTTGCCTTGTTTTGGTGTAGTTTTGTGGCATGGCATTGACATTTGATTTACATTACAGAGACACGCATTCCAAGGCAAGAGCGGGAGAAATTACCACGGATCACGGTACGATACAGACTCCTATCTTTATGCCGGTAGGGACCGTCGGGTCGGTAAAGGCCATTTCTCAGCAAGATCTCAAGAATGATGTGGATGCCCAGATTATTTTAGGCAATACCTATCATCTTTATTTACGCCCAGGATTAGATATTCTGCAGTCGGCTGGAGGATTGCATCAGTTTATAAGTTGGGATCGTCCTATCCTTACCGATAGTGGCGGTTATCAGGTGTATTCACTTTCAGGAAATAGAAAAATCAAAGAGGAAGGAGTGGTGTTCCAGTCCCATATTGATGGCTCACGGCATACTTTCACACCGGAACGGGTGATGGATATTCAACGTGTCATCGGCGCTGACATTATCATGGCCTTCGATGAGTGCCCTCCTTATCCCTGTGATTACGCGTACGCAAAGAATAGTTTGCGCATCACCCATCAGTGGTTGGATCGATGCTTTGAGCAATTGAATGCTACCCAGCCTTTGTATGGCTATCATCAATCCTTGTTTCCCATTGTGCAAGGCTCAACCTTCTCTGATTTGCGTAAGCAAAGTGCAGAGTACATTGCAAGCAAGGGGGCGGAGGGCAATGCCATCGGCGGATTGAGCGTAGGAGAGCCGCATGAAGAGATGTACCGAATGACGGAGGAGGTATGCGAGATTCTACCATCGGATAAACCACGATATTTGATGGGGGTGGGAACGCCCGCCAATATTCTAGAATCGATTGCCTTAGGGGTAGATATGTTTGATTGCGTAATGCCCACGCGCAATGCCCGAAATGGTCAATTGTTTACTTGGAATGGCATCCTCAACATGAGAAATAAAAAATGGGAGAAGGATTTTTCACCTTTGGATGAAAAAGGAGACTCCTATGTGGATGGTTATTACTCCAAGGCCTATGTTCGTCATCTTTTTGTAGCAGAGGAGTTGTTGGCCTTGCAGATTGCCACTGCCCATAATTTGAATTTTTATTTGTGTTTGGTAAGAGAAGCAAGAAAACAAATTATTGCAGGAACTTTCTTTGAATGGAAGAATAAAATTACGCCTCAATTGATGCAGCGTTTGTAATGAAGAAGCTCGATATTTTTATCATCAAAAAGTTTGCTACCACTTTTCTATTCATGATAGGGGTGTTTGTGATCATTGCGGTGGTATTTGATGTGAGTGAGAATATCGATGACTTTTTAAAATCGGAGGCGAGCTTTTGGGAGGTAGTGGTCAAGTATTATGTCAATTTTTGTTTTTATTTCGGTAATTTATTGAGTGCGTTTATCATCTTTTTGTCCGTGATTTGGTTTACCAGCAAAATGGCACAGCAGTCTGAATTCATTGCCATGCTGAGCGGTGGGGTGCCGTATACAAGGATCATGCGTCCGTATTTGATTTTTGCGAGTGCCATGGTCGTCATTTCTCTTGTACTTGGTCATTGGATTGTACCCATGGCCAACCAGATAAAATACGATTTTGAGTTGCAGTACATTCGAAAGCATTTGAATGTCTCTGAGAATAATGTGCACCAAGAGGTGGCTCCTGGAGTGATGGCTTATTTCCATAGGGTCAATGTAAATACGCACAGTGGTTCGCAATTCTCAATAGAATATTGGGATCAGCAAAGATTAACCAAGAAAATTACGGCTCCTGGGGCTACCTATTTTCCCGAGAAGGATAGTTGGAGAATCGAAAGAGCGGTGATGAGAACGTATTTATCCAATGGTGAAGAGCGAGTTAAATTTTATCCCGCATTGGATACTATTTTACCCTTGAAGATGGAGAATTTTACCGTAAGAGCGGAAGTAATGGGGGCGATGACCACTGCCAAGCTTTATGAATTCTTGGAGGAGTTGAAGATGAATGGCTCGAGTAGGGTGGTGGATGCGCGGGTAGAGTTATATTCAAGAACCGCTAATCCTTTTAGTATTTTAATATTAACGGTAATCGGATTAGTCATCGCTTCCAGAAGAGCGCGAGGAGGTACAGGGGTGCATCTGTTACTGGCTGTTGTGATAGGTTTTACCTTTATTTTTATATCTAAAATTACTGCAGTAGCCGCTCTCAATATTGGATTACCAGTATTTCTAGCCGTTTGGTTACCTAATATCGTTTTTTGCGGTCTGGCAGTTTTTCTTTTTAGACGAGCCCAACGCTAAAAGTGAATCTCGCTCGAGCAGAGGGTTAGTCCTTACATGTTTCTTCTGTACTGCCCTCCTACTTCAAACATGCTTTGGGTGAGTTGTCCTAAAGAACAATACTTAGAGGCCTCCATGAGCACGGTAAATATGTTTTCATTTTGAATGGCCGCGTGTCGGATGTTCTTTAATTGCTGCTCAGCTTGCTTCGGAGTCGCCTTGTGCAATTGTTCGAGCATATTGATTTGGTACTCTTTTTCTTCGGTGGTGGCTCTGATGATTTCACCTGGGATGATGGTGGGCGAACCTTTGGAACTCAAAAAGGTATTGACACCAATAATCGGATATTCGCCGGTGTGTTTCAACGTTTCGTAGTACAAAGATTCCTCTTGGATTTTGCTTCTTTGGTACATCGTTTCCATCGCTCCTAAAACTCCCCCTCTTTCGGTGATGCGGTCAAACTCAGACAATACAGCCTCCTCAACTAAATCAGTCAATTCTTCGATGATAAACGATCCTTGCAATGGATTCTCATTCTTGGCTAATCCCAATTCTCTGTTGATGATGAGCTGAATGGCCATGGCTCTGCGCACACTTTCTTCGGTGGGAGTGGTGATGGCTTCATCATAGGCGTTGGTGTGCAAACTATTGCAGTTGTCATATATCGCATACAAAGCCTGAAGCGTAGTGCGGATATCATTGAAGTCAATCTCTTGGGCGTGCAGTGATCTGCCGCTGGTTTGGATGTGGTATTTCAACATCTGCGCCCTGGGGTTGGCGCCATATTTTTTGGACAACGCTTTGGCCCAAATTCTTCGGGCTACGCGACCAATCACCGCATACTCGGGATCGATGCCGTTGCTGAAGAAGAAGCTCAGGTTGGGACCAAACGCGTTGATGTCCATCCCGCGGCTCAAATAGTATTCTACATAAGTGAATCCGTTGGACAAGGTAAAAGCCAATTGCGTGATGGGATTGGCCCCGGCCTCCGCTATATGATATCCACTGATGGAGACAGAATAAAAATTCCGGACTTGTTGATC